>Ga0306924_10004287_pt1 | contig 13905 bp, 12 predicted proteins | sample sta12Can44000111_FD_203756 | JGI IMG/M metagenome (GOLD analysis project Ga0306924, IMG submission 203756) | Lab enrichment of tropical soil microbial communities from Luquillo Experimental Forest, Puerto Rico - statanox.12C.anox.44.000.111 (v2)... | ecosystem: Environmental > Terrestrial >... | reverse complement strand
GTACCAGAGCACGCTGATCCAGGCGGTCATGCTGCTGTCGGCCATCTGCCTGGCCGCAATCTGCGTCGAGGTCTCCCCCACGACGCCGCCATTGAAGACGGTCCGGTTCGGATACAGCAACTGCAAGTTGGCGGCTGAAAAGACGGTCAACGAGTCGCCCCAGCAGGCGATGTTGGCGGACAGCACCGGCTGCGGTCCGGGCGCTGGTGCAGGCGAGGGTGCTGGCGCCGGCGCTGGCGCGGGAGCCGGGGCAGGACTCGGAGCAGGCGTGGGTGCGGGTGCCGGACTTGGCGCAGCGGAGGGCGCCGTGTCGCTCAACGAGGCACCCCCGCCACCACCGCCGCAAGCGTTGACGAGCATCGAACCCGCATAAATCACCACCGTGCGTCTGTCCATCGCTACTTCCCGAGGAGAACTCGCCTGCCGATTCTGGAAGCGCGGTTCCCCATGCGTATGTAAAGGAAGTGCATCAGTCCGCGCTCAGCTGGCCGTGTTGGCGGCTTGCCCTACATCGGGTTGCGTTTGCAGACGACGCATGGTGGCGTTCTTGCCACCATGCGCTGCAGGATCATGAATCGCCTGACACGTGAGGACTACGCCTCTGCACTTCGGTTGCTAGCGGCACTGGAAGCGCAGACCCGGCAGCCGGAGCGCTTCGCGCGCGCGTGCACGGAAGCGATGCGCGTGTATTTGCCTTCTGTATTGCTCAAGTTCGACGCACGCCGGGCACGCATTCGCATGGAACAGCAAGACGCAAGCTTCGATGTGCGCGACCGACGGCGCATCGAACTGTTGCGCCCGCATCTGGCTTTTCTCTTCCGACAAGCCTGCGAGCGCAATGCCCTGGATTCGCCTCAGCCGGAAGCGGCGTTGCTCACGCCACGCGAACGTGACGTGATGGACTGGCTATCCTGCGGCAAGACCGATGCGGACATTGCCCAGCTGCTGTCGATCAGCCCACGCACGGTGCACAAGCACCTCGAGCACATCTATGTGAAGCTCGGCGTCGAGACGCGGACGGCGGCGGTCATGCGGGTCCGCCGGTTGGCCTGACGCCTGTAGCCTCATTACAGCGTGGCGTGGCCCGGCGCTTCGACCGGCGGTGTGCCCATCCTGATCGCGGCAAGGATCTGCTTGCGGAATTCGGGCGTGTCGGTGTGACCGTGGACAGCGACAGCGTGTTGCACGGCAGCGTCCACCAGTTCCTTTTGGCTGTCCGCCGAGATCGCGACGGTGCAGTTGCTTTCGCTCGGCATTTCGCGGCAATCGATGTATTGACGTGGCATGGCTGCGCTCCTTGCGATGAACCTGGACGTGCATCGTGGAGCGCAGGCGCGGCTGACCCAATACGCAGGATTGCGTATGTCGGCTCACCCGCTCACAGGCTTACTTGAGCACGTCGCCGATGCACAGGTACTTGATCTCGAGGTATTCGTCCATGCCGTGGTGCGAGCCTTCGCGCCCCAGCCCCGATTGCTTCACGCCGCCGAAAGGCACGTGCTCGGTGGAGATGATGCCGGTGTTGATGCCGACCATGCCGTATTCCAGCGCCTCACTCACGCGGAAGATCCGGCCGACGTCGCGGCTGAAGAAATAGCTGGCGAGTCCGAATTCGGTGTTGTTCGCCGCGTCGACGGCTTCCTGCTCGGTCTTGAAGCTGAAGACCGGCGCGACGGGGCCGAAGGTCTCCTCGCGTGCGCACAGCATTTCGCTGGTGGCACCGGACACCACGGTCGGCTCGAAGAACTGGCCTTGCAGCTTCTTGCCGCCCGTCACCACCTTTGCGCCCTTGGCCACGGCATCCTGCACATGGCGTTCGACCTTCTCGACGGCGGCCGGCTCGATCAGGGGGCCTTGCACCACGCCGTCCTCGAAGCCGTTGCCTACCTTCATCGCCTTCACCTTCGCCGCGAACTTCTCGACGAAGCGGTCGTAGACGCCTTCCTGCACGTAGAGGCGGTTGGCGCAGACGCAGGTCTGTCCGGCGTTGCGGTACTTGCTGGCGAGCGCGCCTTCAACTGCCGAATCGATGTCCGCGTCATCGAAAACGATGAAGGGCGCGTTGCCGCCCAACTCCAGGCTCAATTTCTTGACGGTGGGCGCGCTTTGCGCCATCAGGATGCGGCCGACTTCGGTGGAGCCGGTGAAGCTGATGTGGCGTACCGTGTCGCTGGCGCAAAGCACCTTGCCCACGGCGATGCTGTTGGCGCTGTCGGCGGTGAGCAGGTTCAGCACGCCGGCCGGAATGCCCGCGCGCATTGCCAGCTCAGCTGCGGCCAGCGCCGTCAGCGGCGTGAGTTCTGCCGGCTTGATCACCACGGGGCAACCGGCGGCCAGTGCCGGCGCGACCTTTCGCGTGATCATCGCCAGAGGGAAGTTCCAGGGTGTGATGGCGGCACACACGCCGATCGGCTGGCGGATCACCAGCACCCGCTTGTTGTTGTCGAACTGCGGCAGCGTCTCGCCGTTGACGCGCTTGGCTTCCTCGGCGAACCACTCGACAAAGCTCGCGCCGTAGGCGACTTCGCCCTTGGCCTCGGCGAAGGGCTTGCCCTGCTCGGCGGTCATCAAGCGGCCCAGGTCCTCCTGGTTGGCCATGAGGAGATCGAACCACTTGCGCAGGATGATGCTGCGCTCCTTGCCTGTCTTGCTGCGCCAGGCGGGCCACGCGGCATTGGCCGCGGCGATAGCCTTCTCGGCATCGTCGGGGCCGAGGTTGGCCACATCGGCCAGCTTGGCGCCGGTGGCGGGATCGTGCACGTCGAAGCGACTGGCGCCCTTGATCCATAGGCCGTTGATCAGCGCATCCGTCTTGAGCAGGCTGGCGTCCTTCAGCAGGGCCAGCGGAGAAGTCTTCATGTCCATGGCGTTGCCTCGTTATGGGGATGGAGCAAAGGAAAGGTTAGCGCGATTTGCGCGAAAGCGACGTTCAGCGGTAGGTGACGCCCGGCAGTACGCACAACATCTCGAACAGCAGGTTGGCGGCGAGCAGAGCGGTGTTGCCGCTCGGGTCGTAGGGCGGCGATACCTCGACGAGGTCGCCGCCGACCAGGTTCAGGCCACGGCAGCCGCGCACGATCTCCAACGCCTGCGGAACCGTCAGCCCGCCGATTTCTGGTGTGCCCGTGCCGCCGGCATAGGCCGGGTCGATGCCGTCGATGTCGAAGCTCAGATAGCAGGGCGTGCCGGGGCCGATGCGCTCGCGCACACGTGCCATCAAGGGCGCCAGCGACTGGTGCCAGACTTCGTGCGCAGGCACCAGGGTGAAACCCTGCTGCCGTGGCCAATCGAAGTCCTCGGCGGAATAGCCGCTGCCGCGCAGGCCGATCTGCCAGGTCTTGTCGCACGCCAGCAGCCCTTCCTCGACGGCGCGGCGAAACGGTGTGCCGTGCGCGATGCGCTCGCCGAACATGTTGGGGTTGACGTCGGCATGCGCATCGACATGGACCAGCGCGAGCGGGCCGTGCTGCGCCGCGAGCGCACGCAGGATCGGCAGGGCGATGGTGTGGTCGCCGCCCAGCGTCAGCGGCACGCAGCCCGATTCGGCAATGGCACGGTAGTGCCGCTCGACGATTGCCACCGAATCGGCGAGGTTGAAGGTGTTGATCGCCACATCGCCGAGGTCGGCGACCTGCAGCGAATCGAAAGGCGCTGCGCCTGTGGCCATGTTGTACGGCCGGATCAGGCAGGACTCCGCGCGGATCTGCCGTGGCCCGAAGCGCGTGCCCGGCCGGTGGCTGGTGCCGATGTCCAGCGGGACGCCGACGAAGCCGACATCCAGCGTGTGGGGATCGGTGGCCGCGGGCAGCCGCATCATCGTGGCCGGCCCGCCGAAGCGCGGCATCTCGTTGCCGCCCAATGGCTGGTTGAACGGCTGGCGCCCGTTGCTCATTTGCGCCGCCCCCGCAACCATTCCAGCGTCATCATCAGCAGGGTGGTGAACAGGGTCAGCAGCGTCGCGACCGCGGCGATGGTGGGGGAGATGTTCTCGCGAATGCCAGTGAACATCTGGCGCGGTAGCGTCACCTGCTGCGGCCCGGCGAGGAACAGCGTCACCACGACTTCATCGAAGGAAGTCGCGAAGGCGAACAGGGCGCCCGAGATGACGCCGGGTGCGATCACAGGCAGGGTCACGCGGAAGAAGGTTTCGATCGGGTTGGCGCCCAGGCTCAGGCTCGCACGGACCAGGTTGGTGTTGAAGCCCTGCAAGGTGGCCAGCACGGTGGTCACCACGAAGGGCGCGCCCAGCGCGGCGTGTACCAGCACCAGACCGGTGTAGCTGTCGTTCAGGCCCAGGCGCGCGAAATACAGATAGCTGCTGACGCCAACGACCACGATGGGCACCACCATGGGCGCAATCAGCAGGCCGGTGACGAAGCCCTTGCCGAAGAAGCGGCTGTGCGCCAGGCCCATGGCGGCCAGCGTCCCCAGCACGGTGGCCAGCAGGGTCGCCAGCGGTGCCACGATGAAGCTGTTGCGCGTGGCGTGCATCCATGCCGCCGACTCCCACATCTCGCGGTACCACTGCAGAGACCAGCCGGTGATCGGGTAGGCCAGGAATGAGCTGTTGCTGAAGGACAGCGGGATGATCACGAATACCGGCAGCACCAGGAAAACCAGCACACCGGTGGCGAACGCACGCAGCGCCCACCAGCCGAGTTTGTCGAACAGTGTCATGGGCCTTTCCTTCAGCCGAGGCTCAGTTCAGCGCGCGAAACGCGGCGGTACAGCGTGTACAGGACCAGTGTCGCCGTCAGCAGCACCGAGCCCAGCGCGCAGGCCATGCCCCAGTTCACTTCGACGTTGGTGTACTGCGCGACGTAGTAGCTCAGCATCTGGTCGCCTGCGCCACCCAGCAAGGCCGGTGTCACGTAATAGCCGATGCTGCTGATGAACACCAGCAGGCTTCCCGCGAAGATGCCGGGGTAGGTCTGCGGCAGGTACACGCGGAAGAAGGCGGCCAGCGGCGGGCTGCCCAGCGAGATCGCCGCGCGCAGGTAGTTGGTGGGCACGGATTTCATGACGCTGTACAGCGGCAGGATCATGAAGGGCAAGAGGATGTGGACCATCGCGATGATCACGCCCAGCCGGTTGAACAGCAGTGGCACCGGCGTGTCGGTCAGGCCGATGGCCATGAGGAAGCGGTTCACCAGGCCGTTGTTCTGCAGCAGGACGATCCAGGCCGCAATGCGCACCAGCACGGAAGTCCAGAACGGCAGCAGCACCAGGATCAGCATCATGTTGGCCTTGCGCTCACCGAGCGTGCTGAGCCAGTAGGCCAGGGGATAACCCAAAAGCAGCGCAATGATGCTGACCACCGCGCTGATCTCGAAGGTGCGGCCCAGGATGTCGCTGAAGGCGGCCGCCTCGGAATCGACGCGCACGATGCCGCCGGTGGGCGTGCGCTTCAGGTCCACCGACGCGAGCAGGTAATCGGGCGTCCAGCGCGAGGTGTTCTGGGCGATCGCATGCCAGTAGGGCAGTTCGCTCCAGCGCGGATCATGGGCGACCAGTTTGTCGCGGGCCGCCTCGGGCGTGAGGTCGTCACCAAAGGGCAGGGCGCGGTAGGTACCCATCACCAGCGAGCGGGCGCCGCTCACTTCGCTGTTCAGGCGCCGGGCCAATACGCCGGCCTGCGCGGTCTCGCGCAAGTTCGTGAAGTCCTCGATGATTGCCGCGTAGGCGGTTGCAGGCGGCGGCGAACTCCGGTCCCAGCGCGCCAGCGCCTGGCCCGTGCGAGGCAGCGCGTCCGCCACCTCCGGATTCTCGACCGCCCGCACCAGCAGTTGCGCCAGCGGAACCAGGAAGAACACCAGCAAGAAGACCAGCAGCGGCAGCGTGAGCGCCACCGCGCGCAGCTTCCTGCGCCGCTCTGCGCGGCGCAGCTGCAGGGTCAGATCGGTTCCGCCGGCAACCATCACTGCGCAGCCCAGGCAGCGAAGCGCTTCTCGAGGGCTTCGCCCTGATCAGCCCAGAACTTGATGTTGAACTGCAGCGCGTCCTTGCTGTTGGCAGCGGACGTGGGCAGCTGGTTCAGCACCTTGGCATCCAGCTTGGTCAGTGCCTTGTTGTTGGTCGGGCCGTAGCTGATGTTCTTGGCATACTCGGCCTGCGCGTCGGGCGTGCTGGCCAGCGTGATGAACTTCAGCGCAGCGTCCTTGTTCGGCGTGCCCTTGGGCATGACCCAGTAGTCCAGGTCATAGATGCCGCCGGTCCAGGTGATCTTGAGGTTCTTGCCTTCGCGCTGGGCGGCGTCGATGCGGCCGTTGTACGCGGTGGTCATGGCGACGTCGCCGGCAACCAGGAACTGCGGCGGCTGCGCGCCGGCTTCCCACCACTGGATGTTGGGCTTGAGCTCGGTCATCTTCTTGAATGCGCGGTCGGCGCCTTCCTTCGTGGCCAGCACCTTGTAGACGTCGGCGCTCTTCACGCCGTCGGCCATCAGGGCGAATTCCAGGTTGTAGCGGGCGCCCTTGCGCAGGCCGCGCTTGCCGGGGAATTTCTTGGTGTCCCAGAAATCGGCCCAGGTGGTGGGGGGCGTGGTCAGCTTGTCGCCGTTGTAGGCCATGACGGTGGACCACACGAAGATGCCAACGCCGCACTCGTGCACGGCGGCGGGCTGGAAGTCGGCCTTGTTGCCGACCTTGCTCCAGTCGAGCTTCTCGAACAGGCCTTCGTCGCAGCCGCGGTTGATGTCGGGGCTCTCGACCTCCACCACGTCCCAGGTGACCTTCTTGGCTTCGACCATGGCCTTGATCTTGGCCTGCTCGCCGTTGTACTCGACCGAGGTCACCTTGGCGCCGCCCTTTTCGTAGGCATCGAAGTAGGCCTTCTTCTGCGCAGCGCCGTTCGCGCCGCCGAAGTTCACGACCGTGATGTTCTGGGCCAGCGCGGGCAGGCTGGCCATGGCGGCGAGCGCCAACAGGACGGGTTTGAGTTTCATTCGAGAGTCTCCTAGGGGTTGGGGTTGGGAAACTGAAATTCTGTCGGGCGCGTATCAGCGGTAGATACGAAGGTGTTCGGGCGGGATGTGCAGGGCCAGAGGTTGACCCTCGGCCATCGAGCCAAGCTGCTCCAGCGGGACCTTGACCGACAGCTCCGGCTGGTTGGCCGCCTCGCAGCGCAGGCGCAGGTGATCGCCGAAGTAGATGACGTCACCCAGCGTGGCGTGCAGGCGGTTGCCGCGGTCGTCGCCGTCGCGCAGCACCATGATGCGCTCGGGGCGGATGCTGCATTGAACGGTGTCGCCCGCCTGCGCGCTGTTCACATTCAGGCCGGTGAGCCGCGTGCCGTCGGCGAGTTCGACCTCGCACTGGTCACCCGATGTGCGGCTGATCCGGGCGTCGAGCACCGAGTTGTCGCCGACAAAGCCGGCGACAAAACGGTTGGCCGGGGTCTCGTAGAGGCGATCGACGCGATCGATCTGCTGGATCACACCTTCGTTGAACACGGCGACACGGTCCGACATGGTGAGGGCCTCGGACTGATCGTGCGTCACGTAGACGAAGGTCACGCCGAGGCGGCGATGCAGCGCCTTCAGCTCCAGCTGCATGTGTTCACGCAGCTGCTTGTCCAGCGCACCCAGGGGTTCGTCCATCAGCACCAGCTGCGGATCGAACACCAGGGCGCGGGCCAGGGCCACACGCTGCTGCTGGCCGCCGGACAGCTGCGAGGGATAGCGGTCGCCCATCGGGCCGAGCTGCACCATGCCCAGCGCGCGCTGGACCTTGGCTTCGCGGTCGGCCTTTGGCACCTTGCGCACCGTCAGCGGGTAGGCAATGTTCTCCGCCACGGTCATGTGCGGAAACAGCGCGTAGTTCTGGAACACCATGCCGAAATTGCGCTTGTGCGGCGGCGTGCGCGTGATGGGCACGCCATCGAGGCTGATCTCGCCCGCGGTGGGCGACTCGAAGCCGGCAAGCATCATCAGCGTGGTGGTCTTGCCCGACCCCGAGGGCCCGAGGAGCGACAGGAATTCGCCACGCTGGATTTCGAGGTGAAGATCGCGAACGACGAGTGCTTGGCCGTCATAGGTCTTCTGGACACCATGGAACTTGACGAGGGCGCTGGACGGAGTCATGGACAAAAGGTGTTCCTGAAAAGCGTTGTCACGAAGAGGCCTGCAGCCATCTTGCCTCATGCACGCCTAGCACGGGCGGTGCCAGATCGGCGACCGGGCGCCGACCGTCGAGGAGTACGGGTGCCGCGACCATGGGCGGGACGGCCGCCGCGTCGCCGGGCAGCACGAGGCCGCGCGCGGTGGCCTGCGGGTGCGCCAGCACCTGGCCGATGTCGAGAATGGGTGAGCAGGGCACGGCAGCAGATTCGAGTTGCTCGACCCACTGTGCCGTGTCGCGCTGCAAAGTCCACTGGGTGAGCAGGGGGACCAGCACGTCACGGTGCTGCACGCGCGCCGGGTTGGTGCTGAAGCGCTCGTCCTGCGCCACTTCGGGGTGCCCCGCCGCCTCGCAGAAGCGCGTGAACTGCCCGTCGTTGCCAACCGCCAATACCATGTGGCCGTCGCGCGTGGGGAACACCTGGTACGGCACGATGTTCGGATGCGCGTTGCCCATGCGCGTCGGCGTCTTGCGGCCGATGAGCTGGTTGCTGGCCTGGTTGGCGAGCATCGCGACCTGCACGTCGAACAGCGCGGCATCGATGACGCGGCCGCGGCCGGTGTGTTGCCGCTCGACGAGCGCCGCCAGGATGGCGGTGGCGGCGTAGACGCCGGTCATGAGATCGGTCACGGCCACGCCCACCTTCTGCGGCTCGCCGCCTTTGTCGCCGGTGATGCTCATCAGGCCGCCCTCGGCCTGGATCGCAAAGTCGTAGCCGGCCTTCTGCGCCAGTGGCCCGGTCTGGCCGTAGCCGGTGATGGAGCAGTAGATCAGCCGCGGGTTGATGGCCTGCAGGCTGGCGGCATCGAGCCCGTATTTGGCGAGCTGGCCGACCTTGTAGTTCTCGAGCACCACGTCAGCCTCGGCCGCAAGTTCACGCACCAGTTGCTGGCCCTCGGCGCTGCCGATATCGACAGCGATGGAGCGCTTGCCGCGGTTGGCGCAGAGGAAATAGGCTGCGACGCGCGATTCGCCGTCGCCCCACCAGGGCGGTCCCCAGGCGCGCGTGTCGTCGCCGGCGCCGGGGCGTTCGACCTTGAGCACGTCGGCGCCGTAGTCGGCGAGCAATTGGCCCGCCCAGGGACCGGCCAGCACGCGCGAGAGATCGAGCACGCGGATGCCTGCGAGAGGACGCGGCGGAGTCTCCCCGGCGGCGTGCGCGGTGGGCGTCATCACGAGAAGGCCTGCATGCCGGTGACGGCGCGACCCAGGATCAGCGCGTGGATGTCGTGTGTGCCTTCGTAGGTGTTGACCACTTCGAGGTTCACCAGGTGGCGCGCGACGCCGAACTCGTCGCTGATGCCGTTGCCGCCCATCATGTCGCGCGCCAGGCGGGCAATGTCCAGGGCCTTGCCGCAGGAATTTCGCTTGAGCACGGAGGTGAGTTCGACCGCGGCCGTTCCTTCGTCCTTCATGCGACCGAGCCGCAGGCAGCCTTGCAGCCCGAGCGAGATCTCGGTCAGCATGTCGGCCAGCTTCTTCTGGATCAGCTGGTTCGCGGCCAGCGGCCGGCCGAACTGGTGGCGGTCCAGCACGTACTGGCGTGCGCGATGGAAGCAGTCTTCCGCCGCGCCCAGCGCGCCCCAGGCGATGCCGTAGCGCGCCGAGTTCAGGCAGGTGAAGGGCCCTTTGAGGCCGCGCACCTCGGGGAAGGCGTTCTCTTCGGGGCAGAACACCTCGTCCAGCACGATTTCGCCGGTGAGCGAGGCACGCAGGCCGACCTTGCCGTGGATGGCGGGCGCGGTCAGGCCCTTCCATCCCTTTTCCAGAATGAAACCGCGGATCGCACCGTCATCGTCCTTGGCCCAGACCACGAACACGTCGGCGATCGGGCTGTTGGTGATCCACATCTTGGCGCCGGTGAGCTTGTAGCCGCCGTCGACCTTGCGGGCGCGCGTGACCATGCTGCCGGGATCGGAGCCGTGGTTCGGCTCGGTCAGGCCGAAGCAGCCGATCCACTCGCCGCACGCCAGCTTGGGCAGGTACTTCTGTTTCTGTGCTTCGGTGCCGAATTCGAAGATCGGGACCATGACCAGCGAAGACTGCACGCTCATCATCGAGCGATAGCCCGAATCGACGCGCTCGACTTCACGCGCCACCAGGCCGTAGCACACGTAGTTCAGGCCGGCGCCGCCGTATTGCTCGGGGATGGTCGGGCCGAGCAGACCGAGCTCGCCCATCTCGCGAAAGATGGCGGCGTCGGTCTTCTCGTGCCGGAAGGCCTCGGTCACGCGTGGAAGCAGGCGGTCCTGGCAGTAGCTGCGCGCGGCGTCGCGCACCTGGCGCTCCTCCGGCGTCAGCTGGTCTTCCAGCAGGAACGGGTCGGCCCAGTCGAAGCGCACGCTCATGCCGCTGCTGCGGCCACCACCGCATCCATGGACGCGGCGATGATGGCCAGCCCTTCGTCAATCAGCGCATCGCTGGCCGTGAGCGGCACCAGGATGCGGATCACGTTGCCGTACGTGCCGCAGCTCAGGAGCACGAGCCCACGCTTGGTGGCTTCGTTGCACAGCGCCTTGGTCAGGTCGGCGTCAGGCCGGTTCGTGTCGCCGTTCTTGCACAGCTCCATCGCGACCATCGCGCCCAGGCCGCGGACGTCGGCGACACAGCGGTGCTTGGCGGCGATCTGCTTCAAGCCGCTCATCAGGCGCTCGCCCACGGCGCGTCCGCGTTGCAGCAGGTTTTCCTTCTCGAACACATCCAGCACGGCCAGCGCTGCAGCGCAAGCGAGCGGGCTGCCGGCATAGGTACCGCCCAGGCCGCCGGCGGCGGGGGCGTCCATGACCTCGGCGCGACCGACCACGGCCGAGATCGGGAAGCCGCCGGCCATCGACTTGGCCATGGTGATCAGGTCCGGCGCGACGCCGCTGTGTTCGACGGCGAACCAGGTGCCGGTGCGTCCGGCGCCGGTCTGCACCTCGTCGGCAATCAGCAGGATGCCGTGCTGGTCGCACAGCGCGCGCAGGCGTTGCAGCAGTTCGGGCGACGCCACGTTGAAGCCGCCTTCGCCCTGCACCGGCTCGATGATGATGGCCGCGACACGGCTGGCTTCGATGTCGTTCTTGAAGATCTGTTCGACAGAGGCAATCGCGTCGTCGACGCTCACGCCGCGCAGCGCATTGGGGAAGCTCGCATGGAACACCTCGGCAGGGAAGGGGCCGAAGCCGGCCTTGTAGGGCACGACTTTGCCCGTCAGACCCAGCGTCATCAGCGTGCGGCCGTGGTAGCCGCCGGAGAAGGCGATCACGCCGGGGCGGCCGGTGTAGGAGCGCGCGATCTTGATCGCGTTCTCGACGGCTTCGGCGCCGGTGGTGAGGAACAAAGTCTTCTTGGCGAAGTCGCCGGGGGCCTTGGCGTTAAGGCGTTCGGCCAACTCGACATACGGCTCGTAGGCCAGCACCTGGAAGCAGGTGTGGGTGTAACGGTCCAGCTGGTCCTTGACGGCATCGATCACTGCCGGATGACGGTGGCCGGTGTTCAGCACGGCGATGCCGCCGGCGAAATCGATGAAGCGCCGACCTTCCACGTCCCAGATTTCCGCGTTCTCGCCGCGTGCGATGAAGATCTGGTGGCTGTGGCCCACGCCGCGCGGGATGGCGGCCTGGCGGCGTGCCATCAAAGCGGCGTTGGTGGCTTGCGGTTCGCGATTCATGCAGTGCTCCGGGTCTGTATTCAGCAGCAGCGGACTGTATGCGCTAGGCCCTGAGCAGTAACATATACAGACACCGGCGTTGTGGCGATGCACTGTACTGCCCTCGGGACCGGTACAGAGGCATTACCGGATTTCGCATGTTTTCCCTGAACCCCCGCAGCGCCACGCCACTGGTGGTCCAGATCGTCGATGGCTTTCGCAGCTTGATCCAGAGCGGCAGCATGCGCGCCGGTGCCAAGGCGCCGTCGATCCGCCAGTTCGCGCACGCGCACGGCGTGAGCGTCTACACGGTGGTGGACGCCTATGACCGGCTGGTCGCGCTGGGCTATTTCGCCTCGCGTCCGCATTCGGGTTTCTTCGTACGCAAGCGCGAGGCGCCCGTGCCGGGCGCGAACGTTGGCGGTGCGCCCGTCGACGCGCGCAACTACAACTTCGATTCGATGTGGTACCTGCGGCGCGTGTTCGAGGCGCGCGCGCTGCGCATGAAGCCCGGCTGCGGCTGGCTGCCCGGTGACTGGCTGTTCGAGGAGGGCGTGCGGCGCAGCCTGCGCAACCTCGCTGCCGAGGAGGTCGATCTGGGCGGCTATGGCGAGCCCAAGGGTTTTCCCGCGCTGCGGCAGCTGGTGTGCGACCTGCTGGCGGAGCAGGAGATCGCCGTCGGCGCCGACCAGGTGCTGCTGACGCAGGGATCGAGCCAGGCGATCGACTTGGCGGCGCGTGGCCTGGTGCGAGCCGGCGACACCGTGCTGGTGGACGACCCCGGCTATCCGAACATGCTGTTTTCGCTGCGTTTCCTCGGCGCGCGGCTGGTGGGCGTGCCGCGTACGCCGGCCGGCTATGACCTGGCGGCGCTGGAAGCGCGGGTGGTGGAGCACAAGCCCAAGGTGTTCTTCACGCAGCCTCGCCTGCAAAGCCCCACGGGATCGGTGGCCCAGCTGGCGCACCTGCATCGCGTGGTGCAACTGGCCGAAAAGCACCAGTTCACCGTGGTGGAAAACGACATCTACGCCGATCTCGATCCGGAGCCGCGCCCCTCGCTGGCCAGCCTGGACCAGTTGCAGCGGGTCGTGTACGTGAGCTCCTATTCCAAGACGATCTCGCCCAACATCCGCGTCGGGTTCATGGCGGCGCCGCCCGACTTGCTGGAGGACTTTGCGCAGCTGAAGATGATTTCGGGGCTGACCTCCTCGGAGTTCAGCGAACGCCTGGCCTACGGTGCCTTGCTCGATGGACGTTGGCGCAAGCACCTGCGCGGGTTGCGCGAGCGCCTGGCGCAGGCGCACCAGCGAGTGGCGCAGCAACTGGAGGACCTGGGGTTCGAGCTGTTCAACCAGCCGCGCGCAGGCATGTTCCTCTGGGCCCGGCACCCGGACATCAACAACGCCACTGAGCTTGCCTACAAGGCCGCTGAACAGGACATCCTGCTGGGTCCGGGGCATCTGTTCAGCACGGACCTGCAGCCCAGCGCGTGGGTCCGGTTCAATGTGGCGTTCACCGAACACCCGCAGGTGATGGCGTTCCTCGATAGCCAGCGGCGGGCCGTGTAGGCGTTCGACAGGCAGCGCAAGGCGCAACAGAGACTAAGGCGTCGGCGCAGCGTCGCCAAAGCGCGAAAGATCAAGCTCGCCGCGTGACTCGAAGCGCACGGCGCTGAAGGTGGGGCCGGCGATCTTGCCCTTGAGCACATAGGGGATGGGCTTGCTGGTGGCGTTGCTGCTGGTGAACAGGCCCAGCGCCACGCGTGCCACCCGCAGCGCCGAAATGGTCACCGGCACAGCCAGCTGGGCCTCGCCGAAGCGGGGCACCGTGCCCGCGGCGTCGCTCACGCCGCTGGCGACGGCGGTGCCGTTGACCTGCAACTCCAGGTACACGCCGTTGAAGTCGATCGGCGCTTCGTTGGGGTTTTGCACGCGCAGATGACACAGGAACCGGAATTCCATGCCTTCGCCATCGAGCGGCTCCATGCCGACCACGAGTACCTGCACCGGGTCACTTGAGGGTGTGGCGCAGCTCGCCAGCAGGGGCAGGACAGCCAGCCATCGCAAGGCCAGGCGACGTTCGACCCGGGGCGGCTCTTTCGGCATCCGGCCAGCATGGTCGAGGAAGCCTGGCAACGCAAGCACAGCATTGCATCTC
>Ga0306924_10004285_pt1 | contig 13907 bp, 12 predicted proteins | sample sta12Can44000111_FD_203756 | JGI IMG/M metagenome (GOLD analysis project Ga0306924, IMG submission 203756) | Lab enrichment of tropical soil microbial communities from Luquillo Experimental Forest, Puerto Rico - statanox.12C.anox.44.000.111 (v2)... | ecosystem: Environmental > Terrestrial >... | reverse complement strand
AAGAGATCGGCGCGCTCGGCGCTGGTCGCGCCCTTGCTCAGAAGCTTGCACGCGTTCCAGAACACTGGATAGGCGTAGGAGCCCTTGTCGACCGGGAAATTGCTCTCGAACATCGCACGCGAAGTCCCGAAGGCCTCGATGCAGGTTTCCATGTACGGGCGCCATGCGTCGACAAGTTGCTGTGAGCTTGGCGGTTGTGTCGGCTCGTTGAAACCGAAGCCGCCAAGCCGCATGCCCAATCCCCCAAGCTTGACGAAGGCGTTGGGGCACTTTGCCAACGACTTGATGGACGTCGCCCAGGCCGGAAACACTTCACTGCGTTTGTAGCGGCCGATTCCGATTGGTCCGCCCACGTGGTTGAGGACAATCCGCGTGTTGGGAAAGGCGCGGGCGAGGTCGGTGACCTCGTCGATCTGCGGATGAAAGAGCCAGGCGTCGAAGGAAAGGCCAAAGCGGCCGAGGACCGCAAAGCCCGCCCGAAAGCTTGTGTCTCCGAGCAGACCAGGCGGCGGGCTGTAGGTCGGATTGCGCACGGAGGCATCCGCATCCCAGGCGGTAATATGGCGTATGCCGCAGAAGCGGTCGCCGCCAGCGCGGATATGGGCTGCCAGCACCGCCTCCACCCGATCGCCGAGCGTCAGGTCCGCGTGTCCCACAATGGCGGTGCAGACCTTGGCCTTGCCATAGAGCCCGCTCGCGCTCATGGCAGCGACCCCGTTTACGAACTCGGTCTCGCCGACCGGCCGCATCTCGACTGGGCCGGACGCGCGGGTCATGGCGCGTGCCTGGATGAAGACGGTGGCGAGAACGTTGTGGCCGCTGTTGAGGTCGGCAAGGAGATCGTCAAGCAGATAGCGCCAGCCCGGACGATCCCACAGATGATGATGGGGATCGATGATCGGCAGATCGGGGTCGATGATGGGCTCGCTGCGGCTGTCGAGCCAAGCCTGGCGCACCGGCAGATATCCTGCATTGGGTCCGGTCAGGGGCGCGCTCGAAGCCGACATGGGGGTGAGGATAGCCGCGGAAAGGGGCCGGTTTCAAACCCAGAACAATGCAGGTGGCTGCCGCTGCGAGCGTCGTCGCCTCACGCCTGCTGCAGGGACATCAGCGCTTCCTGATAGGCGGCGTTGAGCTTCTTCGTTTCCGCCTCCGCAAGCTCCCGAAAGGCCGGTGACATGTCGTGCACCCGATCCGGATGGTTCTGCCGCACCTGGGCCTTGTAAGCCTGCCTGATCTCTTCGGCCGTAGCAGAGCGCGAGACCCCCAAAACCGAGAAGCACGGATTTTCGTCGGCAGTATCGGAGGGCATCGTCGGGGGGGCTTCTACGGGCGGCTCGGCGGCAACTGTCGCGCCCGCGGAACTGCAAGCGTCCGGAGGATGAGCCTGCCTGCGAATGAGTCGGTCAGGATCGGCGAGCGCAAAGCGTTTGAGCTTGCGAAAGTGCCTGCCGTGCTCCATCCGCAGCTGTAAGCGGCGATAGAAATAGAACAGCGGGGCTGCGATCGGAAGAAAGCAGGCGCCGATCAAGTTGGTATCGATCATCCGCTCGCCTGCATCCTGCCATGGCAGGAAAGCCGCGAGCATGTTGCCTATGTCGTCCGCCTTCTGATCGAGCACAGCAAGCTGCTCGAAGCACCGCGAGCAGACCGCAAGCACGGCGAGTATCAGCAGGCAGGCCACAATCGATCGCCCTAACGCAAAGCGCGAGCTGTCGAGATGCAGCCATGATTTGAAACGGCCGAGCGGCTTGCGGCGCAGCGACACGATCGTTGCCCGCATATGTCCGGCATAGGCTTGCAAATCGCGCAGCTCGGAGGCGAATTTGCTCCTCGCCTGCCTGCGACGCCGATAACGTGCAAGCAGCGTCGCTCGCGGCTCTTCCGTCTCGCGTCGAATATCGTGCAGGCGGTCGAGCACTCTCTCGTAGAGCAGGACGGCCCTGTCCAGCTCGACCCTTTCGAGCCGGCCTAGCGAGAAATCACTGCCGCGTCTTCGTGCCGAGATGCCGCACAGCACGTAGGCAAGGAGCATGGTGGCCATGGTCGCCGCACAGGCGATTGACGAAGCGTTCTCCCGCGCCATTGAAACTGCCTGCTCGACTGCCGATTCGAGCATAAGCGGGGCTCACGCCGTGTGAGGCAGCGGCGCGACTGAACGCAAGAGATGATCGGCCGCAAACAGCTGGTGCCGATAGAAGTTAAGGACATAGAGACGGATAGCGGATGAGAGGTCGGCCTCGTCCTGCGCCTCGGCATCGATCGAGGCGATCACGTCGGCGAGGCTCACGTCCTGCCAGGCGGCGATCTCCCGCAGCCCTCTCCAGAATGCATGTTCGAGGCTGACGCTGGTCTTCTGGCCCCCCACGACCACGGTACGCTTGACGACAACAGGTTTCATAAGCCCCCCTTAGGCTGCTCTAACGCTTGTTGAGAACGAGAAGACGCTGGCTCGCCTCCGCTGAGCCGTAGCTCTCGGCCATCTGGTACCAGGCGCGTGCCTTCTCCACGTCGGCACCCATTCCCATCACTCCGAGCTTGGCCAGCACGATCGGATCGTAGGTGGCGGCGAGCGCCAGTGCAGCGGTCGCATCGCCCGCTTCCGCCGCCCGCTGGAAGATCGTGCGCGCCGCGACCACGTCGCCGACCGCAATGTATTTCTCGCCCTGCTCGACGAGCAGACGGATCTGTTCGGCGCTGAGCGTGCGTGCCGCCGCCGGAGCGGCAGATGGGCTGGAGGTAGCGGGAGCCGGTATGGCCATCGCCGCCGGCTCATGCAGGGCGGCGGTGGCCATGGGCGCGCTCGCTGATGGGGCAGGAGGGCTCGTCGTTGGCGGGGGGGTGGTCGCCAGCGGTGGTGTCGAGAACACCGGGGAGGTGTTCTTCGGCGTCACGCTCTCGTCATCGCCGCCGTCTGCGATTCGAGATGGGGCGGGCTCGCTTGCAGTGATGCGGACTGGCTCAAGCGGCGCCAGTGCCGGCGGCGCAAGCGAGGCAAGTTGCGGCTCCGGCCCTGCCGGCGAGATCGCTCCGTCGCCGGCATTCTCCAGCACATAATACGCTATTCCTGCCCCGAGGATGCATGCGATCGAGACAAAAAGCATGGCGTTCGAGCCGCGACCCGATCCGGTGGGCGGCGGGGCCATCCGCTCCGGCTCGAGCGAGGTCAGCGAAGAGCGCATCCCGTCCGCTGTTCTCTGCCGGGTGCGAGTGCCGATCGGGTCCTCCGAGCCAAACAGCCGCGATCGGGGCATCGAGAGCTTCGGGGCTGGAGGCAGCCGCATGGCTGCCGCCTGACGCTGCTGCAGCCAGCGCAGGCTCGCTTCGAGCCGCTCCAGGTCTGGATCCTTTTCTTGTCCGCTGTTGTTCGGTGGAGAGGCGCCGTTTTCCGCGCCGTCCTGCACGGCCTCGGCACCTGGTTGGAGCGGGACCGCGTCATCCCGATGAAAGGCGGCCTCGCTAGCGCCTTCTCCCTGATGTGCCGGCGCGTCAGGAGATAGTGGGATATCACCCGCAACAGGCTGCTCGAGAGGTCTCGCCGCCGCCGCAGCTTTTTCCCTTACCCGCTTGGGCGCATACGCCGATACCACATCATCGGGCTTGCTCTTTCCTGACGGGGTACTCATGCACAGACACTCCCCTGTTGAGCCTGGCCTTTCTTGAAGCTGCGGGTCCGTTTTGAGCTCGGCAGCCTGCAGCCTCCGCCTCGGGCCAGGCGCAGGCTGCAATGGTGCTGGCTCGCTGGCGCATTCGACTCAGCGCCCGCCGTTCCGCTGCTTCTGCCACTGCAGAAATTCGAGGAAGATCGCGTCGCGTTGTTGCTGGGTGAGGTTTGCGAAGGCCGAGCCCTTGCTCTTGAGGAAGAGCGAGAAATCGGCACTCGCCACCTGCGGGTCCGCCGGCTCCTTTGCGCGCAGCTTGCGCAGCATGTCCTCGGCGACGCTCCACCGTGTCCAGCCGGGAACAGTCGCTGCAAGATTAACGTCCCGCCATTTGGGATGGCGCGGAGGCTCGCGAAACTTGTCCCATTTGGTGAAGAAGGCGTCGACGAACCGCTCGACGCGGCGATAGCGGTCGCTACCCTTCGACCAGTTGAAGACCGCGAGCACGGCGGGGACCGCAATGGTATCGGTAGCTTGGCCTTCCGGGACCAGGCCCGGATACTCCTTGTTGGTGAGCTCGCCGAGCGTGTAATAGTCGGCGAAGGTCTTCGTGAACGGGATCGGTACGAAGTGCAGTCCGGCGCTTGCCGGGATTTTTGCGAAGAAGTCGATTGGCTTTCCGATCACCCGCACCAGGGCCGCAATCTCGCCCGACTTGAGCTTCTGCAGCGCGCTCGCATTGTCGACCAGCACCGGCTCGACATGAACGCCGAGGCGCTGGAACACGATGGTTCCGGTCAGGCTCGATGCGCTTCCCGCCGGCCCGAAGCTGACCTTCTTTCCACTCAGATCCTCGATCGTCTTCACGTCCGTGCTGGCGAGAATGTGCACCTCGGAAACCGGGAGGCGGACGATGTAATGGACCCGGGATTCGAGATTCGGAGTTTTCCTTTGATTACGGAAATAGTCGAACACGTCCGCCTGAGTCACCGCGACGTCGACCTGGCGCAGATAAAGCAGATCATCCAGGTTCGAGGCCGCACCGTAAGTGACAATCGGAATGACACGAAGATTGTCGCCGTCGTCGAGCACCTCGGCGAGCTCGTTGGCAAACGTCATGTAGGTGCCGGAGAGCTGTCCGCCCGCGATACCCACCGTCCAGGCGTTTCGTCTGTCTCTCAGCGTCGTGTCGCTGCCACCCTGCTCCAATGACCGGGGTATGCTCTGTGCGGCGGCTGCGCCGACAAGCAACCCAAAGCAGGTGATGTGAGCTAAAACAGACAGGCTGAGGCATTTGCCCCATGATGCAGATACGCGCATCGCACAACCCCTCACGCAGGAGCTACAGTCAAGCTGACGTCAGTCAAAATTAAGGTAAAAGTCAGATTAACGTCTCACGCTGACTCGTTGTGCACAACAAATTATTAGTTGTTTGTTTTTCAAACAATCGGAATGCGAGCTTTTCCGGTAAATGCGTACTACTGGACAGGTAACAATGCACCAGGAGCGCTCTTGGCGAAGACAATGAGTCTGCGTCTTTCAAGAAGTTCCATGGCATGCAAATAGGGCAGTCGAACTGTCCCAAAGATTCCATGGGCGCGTTCAACCGCTGCCGGTCTCGTCCGCAAACGACTTGCGATATCCGAATATCCATGCCAGCGCCTGGATGGTCAGCAAAACGCCGAGCGTGGATGCGAGCACGGCCACGCTGAGGCGGTCGGCAAATACGGCGTAGCTGCCGCCCGACATGGTGAGCGCCAAGCGAAAATTCTCTTCCAGGCGATCGCCCAGCACCAGCGCAAGCAGCAGCGGGGCCATCTCGTAGCCGAGTTTGCGCAGGAGATAGCCGGCTGCGCCGGAGATCATCATCACCCAGATGTCGAACGTGGAGAAATTCACGCTGTATACGCCGATGACCGAGACGATCAGGATGATCGGGACAAGCCAGGTGTAGGGAATGCGCAGCAGGTTCACGAATATTCCGACCAGCGGAAGGTTGAGGATGAGCAGGATGATGTTGCCGACATACATGCTGGCAACGAGGCCCCAGAACACTTCGGGATGCTCGGTGAGCAGCAGCGGCCCCGGCTGCACACCGTGAATGGTGAGCGCCGAGATTAGGATAGCGGTCGCCGGAATCGAGGGGATGCCGAGCGCCAGCAGTGGAATCATGGCGGTGCCGGTCACCGCATTGTTGGCGGTCTCGGGGCCGGCCACGCCGGCAATGGCTCCCTTGCCGAACTCCTCCGGATGCTTGGAGAACCGTTTCTCGACGGCATAGGATACGAATGTCGAGACCACGTGGCTGACCCCCGGAACGACTCCGAAGATGAACCCGATGATCGAGCCTCGCCCGACCGCCGGCGCCGATTCCCGCAGGTCCTTCCAGCGCGGCACCAGATCGGCGAGCCGGGGCACGATCGCCTTGACCTGCTCGATCCGCTCCAGATTGATCAGAATCTCGGAAAGCCCGAATAGGCCGATGGCAAGCGCGGTAAACGACAATCCGCCGGTGAGATCAGCGTTGCCCAAGGTGAATCGCGCAGCTCCCGTGAGCTTGTCGAGACCGACGGTCGAGAGCGCAAGTCCGAGCGTGATCATGGTGGCGGTCTTCAGGCGCGAGCCGGCGCTCACTGCGGTGATGACCGCAAGCGCGAGCAGGATGAGCACCACCTGCACCGAGGGGCCGATGGCAATCATGACCTTGGCCAGCGGCGGAGCGATGAGCATGAGTCCCAGGATCGAGACCGTACCGCCGATGAAGCTGCCAACGGCGGCGATCATCAGCGCCGGGCCGGCACGTCCCTGGCGCGCCATCTCGTAGCCGTCGATACAGGTGACCACGGACGCCGCCTCGCCCGGAATGCGCACCAGGATCGAGGTAGTCGAGCCGCCGTACATTGCCCCATAAAAGATGCCGGTCAGCATGATGATACCGATAGTCGGCTCGAGTCCGAAGGTCAGTGGAAGCAGGAGCGTCATGCCGGCAAGCGGGCCAAGCCCCGGCAGCACACCGACCACGGTTCCCCACAGGCAGCCGATGAAGCAATAGGCGATCCCCTTCCAGGAAAGCGCAACTGCGAACCCGCCGACCAGCTGGTCCAGTCCAGTCATCTCACCAGCGCCATCACATCATCGTCCGCTCACCAGGGGCCTGGCGGAAGCGAAACTCCCAGCAGCACTTCAAAGAAATACCAGCAAGCCGCCATACCCAGCGCCGACCCGGCGATCGCAACTGGGGCGGCGATACGCCCGATCAGGACCAGCATCGCAGATCCGAACAGCCCCAGCGAGAGAAGCGCACCGAGTGGCTCGAATACGACCGGCAGAACCAGCAAAGCTGCAAGTGTGATCAGGACGTCGCGATGCCCAAGCTCCACCGCCTCGACTTCGCGCTGGCGGGTGCATTCAATCCCGATCAGGCTCGCGCAGAGCAGCAGGACTACGCCCAGCGAAAGTGGAACAAATCCAGGGCCGGGCAAGCCCGGGTGCCCGAGATCGAGCCGCAGGGACTGCCAGACGAAAAACAGGCCGCAGCCGCCCAGCATGGCGGCGCCGAGGACGCCGCCAGTGCGGGAGCTCAAGCTGCATGGCACGGTGTTACTGCTTCTTGAGCCCGAGATCGGTCATCAGCTGGGCGAGCTTCTCGTCGTCCTTGGCAATCAGCCTGCCGAACTCGTCGGCCGGGAGATACGCCGGTGTATATCCGATGGCCTTGCCGCCGTCCTTGAACGGCTGCGAATCCACGGTGTGCTTTATCGCGTCCTGAAGCTTGGCAATCACCGGCTTGGGGGTGCCCTTCGGCACCGCGATGCCGCGCCACATGTCAAGCGCAACCGCGTAGCCAAGCTCGCTTGCGGTTGGCACGTCCGGAAACACTGGATCCCGCTTCGAGCCCAGCACAGCCAGCACGCGCAGATCGCCGCTCTTGACGTGCGAGACCAATGCTGCAGGGAGCTGAACCACGCCCTCGATTCTGCCCCCGAGCAGGTTCACCACCGCCTGGCCCTCACCGAACGGCACGTCGACCGCCTTGGCCCCGGCAGTGGCAAACAGCGCCGATGCCGAGAAATGCGTATGGCTGCCAGTGCCGGAATTGCCGATGCGCACTTTGCCGGGTTCGGCGCGGGCATGCTGGATGAGCTCGTCGAGAGTTTTCCAGGGCGAGTCGCCTCGCACCGCGATTGCCGGCGTCTCCACGCTCACCCGTGCCACCGCATCAAACGCCCGGTAATCGAATGGCAGCACGCCGGAATGGTACGTCGAGGAGATGGAGTTGGAGTTCCAGATGATGGAATGGCCATCTGGCTTCTGTTTGCTCACATGGTTGTAGCCGATCGCGCCGCCGCCGCCGGTTCGATTCATGACCGGGACCGGCACGCCGAGATGCTTCGCCATGCCGTCGGCAAGATAACGCGCGGTCACGTCGGCCGCACTGCCGGCGCCGAACATAACCGTCATCTCCACCGGCTTGCCGCCGGGAAACCCCTGCGCAAGCCCCGATGTGGATGCCGCCATCGACCCAATAGCTGCTGCTGCAAGGATAGCTGCTGTTTGCATGATCGTACGCATGACTTCTGGACTCCCGAGCTCGATCATCACCTGGCACCGCATGCGGGGACGGACAATGGGTCAGCCGCAGCGGTCATACTGACTTGCGGCTGACTTGCGCGATCGGAAAGAGTTAGCTGCTTTTTTCAGTTCGTGCCCGCATGCAAGCCGGAATAATTGGGATCACGCGTGATGGCGAGTCATGATTGAAGGACGTGCAAAAAAAACCGCGGCGCCGGTATTATATGACGGCAAAAGTGAAATGCATTAACGGCCAAGGCTGGTCGTGCCAGAGAGACCGTATGTTTTTACCGTTCGGGTACGCGCCAAAGGGCAGGTAGAAGCTGGAGCGGTTTCGCTCGCGCGATTGTTCTCCAAAAATCTTGTTTGTAGGTCGCTGTGTAGTCGTTCGACGTCGGTAAAGAGAAATTCTTTAACGTCCACAAAACTTTTTCACGTCGTTCCATTTTCGCAACACCCGCGGCCTGCGCGCGATGCGAGACGACGATTTGATTTGTCAGATGCGGGACTTAGCTGACTGTTACCAAATTACCAACAAGTTGCGGTGGAGATCATGATCGACTAAACCGGATGCGCGAATCCCGCTCTGGTTGATGACGCATCGATTTTCGGCCGTGTTTACTCAGTAACTATCTGGCCGTAGGACGGGCTTGCGGCCGGCGGTTTGCAATCCTGCGTCCGCGCGGATGCTCTCCCGTATTGCGTGCTTCCGCGTGGGCGGTCATACCGGCCGCAAGCCCACTTTGATTCAGGCATCAGGTTTAAGCGTTATCGCGCGCGCGCGCCACGGCTGCTGCGCTCTTTTATCGAACTGTTGCAAAAAGGCGCCAAATCGCAGCAGCGATCCGCGGGTCCGAGGTCCCGCTCTGCCGGCGACGATGCACAAAACCGTGAAAACGGCCGCTGCAATGTATGCAGCGGGCCAGCGCTACTTATGCTGGCGGAGGTGCAATTCCCGGAATTCCAAGGTTTGCACGATGATCGACGCCGTGCTCACGTCACGGCGCCGATCCCGGTGGTCTTGCAGACTTCAGCTTACTCCGATGACAGTGCGTCCCATCATCGATTGGGCTGTCTCGCGTGCAACCCGGTTGTCAAGCTGTTCGCGATAGAAGCTCAGCACGAACAGCCGAATTGCCGACGAAAGATTTCCGTGCTGGCGCTCGGAATCAATTGTGGCGAGCAACGACGACAGCGTCGTATGCCTGAACCCCGCAATTTCCTTCAGAGATTTCCAGAACGCATCTTCCAGGCTGACGCTCGTTTTGTGCCCGGCAAGGACGACAGACCGCTTGACGACAAGCGATTTCATGACAATAGCACCCCCGATGTCTTGTTGCAGACGCGCTACAACCGAAACAGTAAATTCAAGGCGCACTATGGCCGTCGCAAAATAAGGATCGAGCGTGACAAAAATCACACAAACTTGCAGCCAATAGGTGTGGTGGGTCGTGCGAGCCCGACTTGCGGTGGAGCGAAGCCGCTGAATACTGCTCGAATGCGCCTCGATCCGCTGGAATCAGGGGTGCGAAGCGGCGGGCCGGTTCAATTTGCTAAGGCCCTTTGGCGGCCGGTCTGCTGTCGGAATGCAGCCGATGTCAAAATCCGCCATATTATGACGCGGCCAGCGCCATCCCGGTGTGCGGGATCAGGATCTCGATCTCCAGCGTCGAGAGTGTCGCACCGCGGTCCATGCGCATGACGATGTTGTCCTGATCGACCGGAATATGCTTGCCCAGGGCGGCCAGGATCTCCTCGCGCAGGATGCCGAGCAGGTCGGATTGCCCACGCGCACTGCGCTCATAGGAAAGGAGAATTTGCAGCCGCTCGCGGGCGACCGGGGCTGAACCCCGGCGCCGGAAGAGGTTGAAAACGCTCATGCCGCTCTCCCGAACAGCTTGCCAAAGAAGCGTTTGCGCTCGCTGTGGATGGTCATCGCGACGTCCTCGCCCTTGAGCCGCGAGGCCGCATCGAAATACGCCCGCGCCGGCGCGCTCGCCACATTGCTGAGCGTGACCGGCGAGCCGACATTCGAGGCGCGCAGCACCTCCTCGCTTTCTGGAATGATGCCCAGGAGCGGCGTGGACAGAATCTCGAGAACGTCATCGATGCCGAGCATCTCGCCGCGCATGGCGCGCTGCGGATCGTAGCGCGTGAGGAGGATATGCTTGTCCATGCGCTCGCCCTTCTCTGCTTTCTCGGTTTTGGAGTCGAGCAAGCCGATTATGCGGTCGGAATCGCGCACGGAGGACACTTCCGGGTTGGTGACGATGACGGCGGCATCGGCGAACCGCATGGCAAGCGTTGCCCCGCGCTCGATGCCGGCCGGGCTGTCGCAGATGATCCAGTCGAACTTGTCGCGCATCTCCTTGATGATGCTGGCGATCCCGGCCTCCGTCAGGGCGTCCTTGTCGCGGGTCTGCGAAGCTGGCAGCAGCCACAACGTCTCGATCCGCTTGTCACGAATGAGGGCCTGCGAGAGCCGCGCCACCCCCTGCACCACATTGATGAGATCAAAGACGACGCGGCGCTCCGCCCCCATCACCAGATCGAGGTTGCGCAGGCCCACATCGAAATCGATCACCGCAACCTTCTGACCCGCTTGCGCGAGCGCGGCGCCGAGCGCGGCAGTCGATGTCGTCTTGCCAACCCCGCCTTTGCCCGACGTGACCACGAGGACTTTCGCCATGTCGCCGTTCTCCCCGATTTATTCCAAGGCTGCGATCGTCAGGATGCGCTCGCACAGCCAACACTGGGTCGGCCGGCCGCGCAGGTCCGCGTCCATTTGCTCCGCCGTGCGGTAATAGCCATCGATTGCGATCAGCTCAGCCTCATTGCGGCTGCAGAAGATTCGGGCGCGGCCATTTCCAGTCGAGCCCGCCATGGCCCGTCCGCGCAGCGCGCCGTAGACGTGAATCGATCCTCCCGCCACGATCTCGGCGCCGGAAGAGACGGCGCCGAGCACGGTGACATCGCCGGCGGGAAACAGGATCGACTGGCCCGAGCGGATCGGGCTCTCAATCAGCAGCGAGGCCGCCTGCCGCGGCGGTGACGCTCCGGCCGCGCCCGTGTCAGCCAGGAGCTCGCCACCCGCGCTCGGGCGCCCCCCTTGCAGGAGAGGCGGCAGCGACGGGCTTAGCTGATCGGGCTGCGCGCCTTCGAGCCCCATGACACGGATCCCGCGCGCGGCAAGCATCGCGATCAGCTCGGCAATCTCGGGTGCGGCAAGCGCCACGCCGGCAAGATCGAGAATGATCGGCTTGCCGGTGAAAAAATTGGGCGAGTTTCCGCTCCACCTGTCCAGGTGCTCCACCCATTGGCTGATCGGCGGCGCGGGGCTGAGGATGAACGCCATGAAGGAGCGGCCACGCAGGCGCAGGGAATTGTTCGTTCGGATGGCGACAGGGGCGGTCACAAGCGCTCCTTCGGAGCCTGATTCTTACCGGTGCGTTAACCGGATTAGCGCGCGTGAAGGTTAAGGGATGGTTAACGAAGGCAGCCGCCGCGCCGCGCTGCCGGGCACGCCCTATCGACCAGGTGCTGAACCAGCAGTCCGGCCACAACAACCCGCCGGGCGCGGCCGGCATCGACAACCTCAGCTCGTATGCGCGCGAAGTCTGGGACACGAGGCCGGGCTGGAGCGATCATGTCGCCACGTTGACTTCTGGCACCGAACGCAAAATGGTCGCCTTTGAGCGAGCCACCGCGAAGGATAGGCAAGCGCCAGGTTCATCGTGGAAAAAGGCAGGAAAGAGTTCTTCGTCCCCAAAGGACAATACAGCGCACAAAGCGCGGAGCCGACCAGTTAGAACTCTACTGCAATGTTAAGTTCGGCAACATCGTCGAGAGCGAAGCCGGGAGATGAAACGATACAGTTCAACAAGCCTGCGCTGCGAATGCCAGCATCGAGCGCGAGGTAGACGCTCGGTTACCTGGCGACTTTAATACGCGGCGCCGTCCCTGCTGATGGCAGTGGAGCTGTCATGTGGATCTGGTCTGGCGTCTCTCTGACGGCGAGAGTCAAGGCGCTCTCTCCGAACTGCACAGCAAAATACATCGTAGTATGATCTGTGAACCGCTGCATATGTAGAACGGTCTCCATGTTTACATCTATCTGCTCATCCGTCTCGCTCAGTCGGGTCAGTCGCTTAAAACTGGGCATGCTCGATCTCCTTGAAGAACCGACACCATCTTCGCAGCGCTGCTGATCTCGCTCAACGAGAACGCATCCGCAACCGCTCCCCGCACCTGTGTCAAACAGAGACAAACAAACATCATGGAAGGGAAGGTGCGGGGATCGGCGCGCTCGCATCATGTGCGAGCGCGGCGTCATCCTATTACCGTCGGACCGCGCGAGCATCACAGCCGACACGACGAGCGCCATCATTCCACACGAACGCGAGCAAACAGGACGGATACCCCCCACACATCACTACTGCACTACTGCGTTCAGATAGTCCCCTGTTTGGCAAGGCGCGGCGGGTTTTTGGGGGAGTTGTCCCGCATTGCCGGCCTCGCATGTCGGGCATATGGGATCGCTGCAAGGCGCTGTCGAATCGGCGGTAATGCGCTATAGTTTTTGGAGACTCCGCAGCCTGGCTGGTTCCCTCTCCGATGGCATCGACGCTTCACGCCGCCGCTGGCGCCGTCGTGGCGTTGCTGTTCTGGACGGCGCTGGGGCTTTCCATCAGCCGCCGCATTTTTCCGCGCGCCCTCGCCCTGCCGGTCGCACCGGCGCTTGGCTGGTGCGTGCACAATGCGGCTGCCTTGCCGATCTTTTTGGCATTCGGCTTTTCGGCGCTTGCCGTTACCGCCCTGGGCGTGATCACCATATCGATTGCCGGCCTGGGCGCTTTGGTGGCCGAGAAGCCCCTCCACGGCGACGCCGCCGGACAAGGCAGCGTTTCAATCTGGGCTTATCTCGGGGCGGCCGTGCTCGCGCTCGCTTCGGCGGCCGCCGTCGCGCCTGAGCATGTCGGAGATGGCGTGGTGGTCGCCAAGCCCATCTACGACCATGCCAAGGTCGCCATCATCGACGCGATCACCCGCCTTGGGCTGCCGCCTGCCAATCCGTTCTTCGGGGAGTTCGGCGAACGTGGCCGGCTCGCCTATTACTACCTTGGCCATTTCAGCGCGGCGCAGCTTGCCATCGTGCTCGGCCTGAAGGGATGGGAAGCGGACATCGCGCTGACCTGGTTCTCGGCATTCTCCTCGCTCACCCTGATGATGGGTCTCGCGCGATGGTTTGCCCGCTCCTCGGCAGCGCTCTGGGCGGTCGCTTTCGCCGCGACCGGCTCGCTGCGCTATCCGCTCTGGGCTGTCATCGGCGGCGAGCGACTCGACGGCTTGCTCGCTCATCCCACGGGCTTTGCAGGGTGGCTGTTCCAGTCCGCCTGGGTGCCGCAGCACCTGGCCTCCGCCTCATCAGCCATCCTCGCGATGCTGTTGATCGGCCGAATCGTCTCGCAGCCAAGCGTGTTGGCCTTGCTGACATTGGTTCTGGTCGTTGTTGCCGGGTTCGAGAGCTCCGTCTGGATTGGAGGCGTCGCCTTCGCCGTGGCGGCCTTGGCCGCCTGCGCCGCCCTGATGTGGCAAAGCGAGCCGGCCGAGCGCCTGCGCTTCGCGCTCGCTCTTGCAGGCGCTGCTCTGCTGACCATCGTTCTCTCTGGCCCCCTCCTGATCGATCAGATCGCGACGGTGGGGATGCGGGGCGCAAGCTTTCCCATCGGTGTC
>Ga0306924_10004283_pt1 | contig 13908 bp, 9 predicted proteins | sample sta12Can44000111_FD_203756 | JGI IMG/M metagenome (GOLD analysis project Ga0306924, IMG submission 203756) | Lab enrichment of tropical soil microbial communities from Luquillo Experimental Forest, Puerto Rico - statanox.12C.anox.44.000.111 (v2)... | ecosystem: Environmental > Terrestrial > Soil... | reverse complement strand
CGGGTCATGAGGTCAGCCTGTTCTAAGCCGACTCTCGATGAATCACATTAATTGCCGCGGAGGTAGACTCTTTTTACGATGGCATTCCAACCTTACGACTCGCATTACTTGCATTATCCAGATAGTTGACGACAAGCCCTAGATCCGTCCGTTCTGCCGCCCGTAATCCGCGGCTGCAGCCGCGGCACCGAGAGTGCCGCGGCCGACGAAGCCTCGAAAGTTCCTAACCCTCATGCGGGCAGCTGAGAACAAGGCCAGCCTCGCCGGCCAAGAGCGCTGCACCTTGCGCCGGGATCTTGTTGCCGTTTTGCGCTTCGACCTCATTGATAAAGGCTCGGAGGTGATCGGCGGCGACATCGTCGTGACCGCCGACAAACGCTCGCAGAGCGGCGTCGAGCTTGGCGAGAAGGCTCTTTTCCGTGCCCTCCGGCAAGCGCAGAATCTTGGTATTGGTGATCAAATTCTGGATAGTTGATATCGGGTTTATGGTCACGGTGATGTTGGTCGCTGCGCTCGTGGCGGCGGGGGTGTTCGGGGCAGCCACCGCGACGATGTTGTGCGGACCGCAGGTCAGCGGTTGGAAAAGCGCCCGCGGCGTCACCGCTTTACCGCCTCGGATCTTCTCCACTCGAATGACGTCGAAGAGCTTGCCGCCCTGGGTCGGGTCGCCGTCGTAAAAATAGACGTGGTTAGGACCGACATCGGCGCTGCCCGCCTCGAGGGCCGCCGATACGAGCGAGGTCCTGCCGATTTGCGGCGGGGCGGCGGAAGCTGGAGACTGAGTAAAACTGACGGCGCCGGGTTGCGAGAGTGATGGAAGAGGGGCGGTCCCCGGCGGGTTGATCACAAGGGCGCCGTTCGCCCCCGCAGTCACCCCATACACCCCGAGATTGTTGCTGTACGCTTCGATCGGAACTTGCGTGACGTCGTTAAAGGTCATCTTCAAGGGATCCTGGGTGAGGCCGTGGCCAGGCATCTCCGACGCCAGCCCGCCGCCGCTCTTCTCGATCCACACCAATACCCAGAACACCCAGTTCCCGCCATTCGCCGAAAGGCCGGTCGTGTCGAACGGCACGCTGGCGATCGCCCAGTTCGGCGCCGATGGGAATTCGGTATCCGATGAGCAGCTGTTTCCGGGAAACGGCGGGACCTGGGTCAGCGGATTCTTGCTGGCAGCGTTGAGCTTCGTCGTTTCGCCGACCGGCACCGCCGTGTTCGGCACCAGGCTGGCGCCGTCCCATTGCTGGCGATAAAAACGAACATGCACGGCGCTCCCGGCAGGCATCGCCGTCAGGCTGTAGTTGTAGATCCGCGCCGAGAGCTGCAGCTGGTCGCCGTCGATGGTCGTGGTCAGCTGCGGCCCGTTGCCCTCGGCGTCAGCGGGCGTGATGAAAAAGCCCTTCATCCAATAAAACGAGTCGCCGGCCACAGTACAGTTCGGCGGCGGCATCGGCCCCGTGCAGGATTGGTTGAAGGTCGCGATCTCGCCGACCGGATCCCAGTTCCAGCGGAGCGGGTGGTTCAGCGCAACGTCCGGCTGGGTAGGATGACTGGGGCTGCCGTAGTTGCTGCTCCACCAAGACGTTTGGCTTTGATTCGGCCGCAAAGGATTGGCGACAAAACTTGCGACAAGCGGTCCCTGGCTCTGGAAACCGGTCGACAGATCGAAATCCTGCAGAACATCGGGATCGTTCAGCCCCAGCACATAGCCGCCGAACCAATATGCATAGTGACTCGGGGGCGCCAGATGGTTGTCGGCCGCAAAGTTCGGGACGCTCACCGCGATCCCGGTGCTGGCGTCGAGGGTTTGTGTGTCGGTATTGACTGTACCGTAGGAGGTGCTCGTGTTCTCCTCGATTTTGAAGCTGGCGCTACCGGAGAAACCGCCAACGCTTATGCTGCTTGAGACCGACTGCGACAGGTCGAGCGAATGGGAGTTCGTGGTGCCGCTGGTCTGGCTGGTGCCGGAATTCGCGGTCCAGGTGTTCTTATAAATATTGCCATTCGAACCGGTCTGAAACCATGATTCCGGCGTGGTTAGGTTCATCAGCCCGGGGTTGGTCGCCAGCAGCTCCGGCAGGTCGCACGGATAGGAGAACACCTCACCCGCTTCTTGCGGCGGCTGAAACCATTGCTGCAACGATGCCGCCACGCCGTACGACAGTTGTGGATTGACCGGTTGCGACAATTCTATGTAAAGCGGCTGCTCCTGGCTGGGCTGGCAGTTTGGCATCCCCTTGGGGCACGCATATCGCCCGATAACCGGATAATTCAAAATATTTGTATCGTTCGTGATGTAGAACAGGCTATCGGTGTTGCCGGTGGTCGATGACACGCTTTTGCTCACTGCAGAGTATGTATTGAAGGTCTTTTGGGTATTGGTCATCCAGGCATTCTTGAGACCCTCTTTGAAGTCGGCACTGATGCTACCTCCAATACCGTCATCAGCGGCCGAATATGCGATCTTCTCTTCGGCCGTCGCGGCAACGCTAAAGCTGTAGCTGGTCGTGGATTGCTGGGTTTGGCTGGTGGAGCTGCTCGAGCTGAAGTTGAGCATCGAGTTGAATGGAACATAATTGTACTTGCCATCGGGTGCAAAGCTCACATTGACAACGCATTGCCCCTTTGGGTCATATTGTGTCGTGTGGGTACCCTGGACGCAATCCCTAGAACTGTTGTTCGGGTGAGCGAAATCGACATGCATCGGCGGCATGCCGAGCACGATCTCCGGCTGGTCATGACCCTGAATCGTGGTGATGGTGGGCTCTCCGACCACCAGCGAGCGGCCCTGATAGTCGGCGGCAACCGCGGCCAGATTATTAAGGGTGATACCGGAGAGACTGAAACTGGAATGTTGCCGCCACGCGAATTGCCCGTCTGCGCCAACGGTATTGTAGATGATGATTGTCGGCGGGCTCCCCGGCGAGACCAGCGCGACTTGAAAATCCAGATTCGGTTGGTTGGGCGCCAAGGGCGGCGGATCGAAGCGACCGACGACGAAATCTCCAAGGCAACATGGCACCTGGGTCTGGACTACTGAGGGTGGAGTGGGTGGAGCGGTAGAGAAGTCGACGATCGATGCGGTATTTGCCTCCGGGAGAAGAGCGAATATGACCGCTTGGTCGGTGCCGGAGGCGTCGAGCGATCCGGCCTTGATGAACGAATCCCCGGCAACCGCAAAGTCCAACGCGGGCGGGATGGGAATGTGGTATTTCACAGTGGGCGCCCCGCTCACCAGATCAACGAGGACCGCTTCCGTTTGTCCAGTCGCAAACTCTCCCCTGAGCGACATGTACGTTATAACCAGCTGCGAGCTCGCAGGATTGGCGAGAAAATGGCCGGCGGCAATGGAGAGCCCGGATAGAGGCACGCGCCGCCCGGTATTGACGCCGATCGACATCTGCGCGCCTGGGGTGATCGCGAGCGTTTTGGGATCGACGGTATCGTAATAGACGTAGAGTTTATCGCTCGAATCGGATTGCGCACGCGCGACTTGCACGATTCCATTCGTGTTGCCGTCGAAATTTCCGACCGCGACGCCGGGGGAGCTCGGGCCGGCCTGTACCCAAGGTGTGATCCGCAGGCCCGCGCCGGGGTTGTTCGGATCGACAGGATAGACGATCGCGAGGTAATCGTTATTCGGCACATACCATTTGATGAACAACTGCTCAAAGCTGCCGCCGAAATGCGCCATCGCGACGCCGCCAATCATCCCGGCCCCTGGAGTGGACACGGGTCCGAGGGTTGGCACCGCCGCGCCCCCGCTGCCTTGCCCGACGCAGACAAATATCCTGTTGGGCGTGGTGGTGACCACCGCCACCGAATCCGAAGCCTGATTGAACATCCGCCCTTTGGCGGCGGTCGGATCTGCCACCGAATCGAGCTGATCGCTCGATCCGCAACCGTTGGGGTCGGTGAATCCGGTAACATTGGAGCCGGAGGTCTCGCCGACCGTTACAGTGATTCCGGCGCCGGGGGGCTGTTGACTGCTGCCGATGATCCAGACATCGTCGTTTTCAAAGATCAGGCGCTGCCCGGAAAGCAGATCGGACGAGGCCTGGGCATTTGCGGTTGGTACGGCCAGCCCGTGCAGGCCGGAGGCGATCACCAGGGCACAAACCCTCGGCCACAGCCACCCGAAAAACTGCGGATGCGTCTTCGTTAACAGGCTCTTTGAGCAAACGGCGCGCATGACGGTCCCTCCTCGAAAGCGTCGGATCCGAGCCGCAGGCTCGGCATTCGACTTCTTTTGTGGAGGTTGAGCGGCGCCGCCTGTAAAGTCTTTGGAAGGGGACTGCTTAATTCTGTAGAATCATGCCGATTTGGCGGGTCCTGTGAAAACCTGGAATTTCCTGGAGGGTCCTCTACAATCCTGTTGTGGAACATGCTCCTGACGCTCCGGCGATCGTCGAGTTCGGCCGTTTCAGGGTTGTGCCGAATCGCCGCGAACTGCTAGCCGAGGGCCGGCCGATCAAGCTCGGCGGACGCGACTTCGATCTGCTGATGGCCTTGATCGAGGTTCCGGGTGCAGTCGTCAGCAAAGACGCGTTGATGGACCGGGTTTGGGTGGGCCGGATCGTCGAGGAAAATCGGCTGCAGGGCGCGATCGCCGCGCTGCGCAGAGCGTTCGGCGCGGATCGCGGCTTAATCCGGACGGTTGCCGGACGGGGTTACCAATTTATCGGCGACATCCGCATGCGCTCCGCGGCGGACAGCGAGGGAGCGGGTCCGGGGACCACCGTGACGTCCGCCCGGCCTGTTCACGGGCTGACAAACCTTCACGAACCGGTTTCCGAACTGATCGGCCGCGAGGCCGAGCTCGCCGAGGTGGTGGATCTGCTGACAACGCAGCGGCTGGTCACCTTGATTGGCGAGGGTGGCATTGGCAAGACGCGGTTGGGCCTCGAAACGGTGCGGCATTTGCTGCCGGAATTTCCCGACGGGGTCTGGGTCGCCGAACTCGCCCCGCTGTCCGATCCCGAGCTCGTTCCCGCAACCGTCGCCACAGCGCTGGGGCTGGAGCTCGCCGCAGGCGTGATGTCGGCCGAGCACGTCGCGAATGCGCTGGGTGCCAAGCAACTGATGCTTGTCCTTGACAATTGCGAGCACGTGATTGACGCAGCGGCCGGCATGGCGGAGGCGGTGCTGCACGCCAGCTCGGCGGTACGCGTGCTGGCGACGAGCCGGGAGCCGCTGCGCATCGAGGGTGAGTCGCTCTACCGGGTGCCACCTCTGGCAGTGCCCGCCGAAGGCAACGCGGACGCGGAAGGACTGTTGCGTCACGGTGCGGTTCGACTGTTTGTCGCGCGTGCCCGCGCAACGGATCCGCACTTCTCACTGGGCGGGCCTGTTGCGGCCGTCGTGGCCGGAATCTGCCGGCGGCTCGACGGCATTCCGCTGGCGATCGAGCTGGCGGCGGCACGCGGCGGCGTGCTCGGGATTTCGGAAGTTGCAGCCCGGCTCGATGATCGGTTCAACTTGCTCAGCGGCGGTCACCGAACGGCATTGCCGCGGCACCAGACCTTGTTGGCGACGCTCGATTGGAGCCACCACCTGCTCCCCGAGCCTGAGCGGGTGGTGCTGCGGCGCCTGGCTATTTTTGCCGGCGCCTTTACGTTAACGGCGGCGAGTACGGTGGCGGCGAGTGGCAAGATTGCTTCGGCGGATGTCGTCGACGGCGTTGCCAACTTGGTCGCCAAGTCGCTCGTCAGAGTAGATGCCGGTACGGGACCGACGCAGTACCGACTTCTCGAGACGACACGCGCCTATGCGCTCGAAAAACTCTCCGCGGAGCGGCGAGGCCGACCCGACCGCGCGCCGCCACGCCGAGTACTACCTCGACCTTTTCGAGCGGGCCGAAGCCGAATGGGAGACGCGCCCAACCGCCGATTTGCTGGCGGATTACGCTTGCCACATCGATAACGTTCGCGTAGCGCTCGATTGGGCCCTTTCGCCGGTCGGCGATGCATTGATTGGCGTAGCGTTGACGGCAGCTGCAGTGCCGTTGTGGCTGCACTTATCGATGTTGAACGAATGCCGCGTCCGCGTCGAACGAGCGCTGTCGAGCGCCGAGCCAACCTGTCCCCGAGACGCGCGTCTGCAAATGAAGCTCAACGCCGCACTGGGCCTGTCGCTAATGCAGCTCGAGGGTCCGAGGTTGGCTGATACGCTGTGGACAAAAGCTCTTGGACTCGCCGAGAGCATCGACGACACGGAGTATCAGCTTCGGGCCCTCTGGGGCTTGTGGACTTGTCGCCTCAGCGCCGGCGACTATGATACCACGGTGCCGCTCGCTCAAAGGTTCCGCGACCGGGCTGTGCGTTCGGCCGACCCGGCGGATAGGCTGATCGGCGACCGGATGATGGCGATCTTGCTGCATCACCGGGGGGATCAGGCGCAGGCGCACGATTACGTCGGCCGCGGGTTGGATCGCGATGTAACGCCCGCCCGTCGATCGCACAACCTCCGATTCCAGTATGACGATAGGGTCAAGGCGAGCGTCACGTTCGCTCGAGTCCTCTGGCTTCAGGGGTTTCCGGATCGGGCCGTAGAAGCTGCCCGAAGAAGTGCCGATCAGGTGCGCGCGATCGATCATCCGCTATCGCTGTGCCGTGCGCTGGCGGACGCGGTTTTCCCGACTGCGCTCTTCCTCGGCGATTTGTCGATGGCGGAGCGCACGGTGGCGATGCTGCTGGACGAATCGGCGAGGTACGGGCTGCCTGTCTACCATCTGCGCGGGCAGTGCTTGCAGGGTGCGCTGGAGATCAAGCGGGGCGATGCCGTCGGCGGGCTGAGGCGCATCTGCGCTCGAAGAGCTTCGACGGACCGGGTTCCGGGGCTATATGGTGCTCACCTTCACGATCGTCGAAGGCCTTGTCGCTACCGGGCAACTGCGACAGGCGATGGCAATGATCGACGAAGCGCTCGAGCAGGCGGAGCGCACTGAAGAGCGTTGGTGTGTCGCCGAACAGCTGCGTATCAAGGGAGAGCTGTTGTTGATGGAAGGGGCGCAGCCTGCCGCCACCGCGGCTGAGGATTGTTTTTTGCAGGCCCTCGAGGTAGCACGCGGGCAAAGCGCGCTCTCGTGGGAACTGCGCGCGGCCACTAGCCTCGCCCGTCTCTGGTGCGATCAAGGTCAGATCAACGAGGCGCGTGAGCTGCTCGCGCGGGTCTACGACCAGTTTACCGAGGGCTTCAAGACGGCTGATCTCAAAGCGGCACAGATCCTGTTAGGGCAATTAGCGTGACTACCAACACGCCTCCGAGCCGCCGTTCGCCATGAGATACCGCATCCTATCATTGCCCGCCGCGCGTGCGATCTAAGGGTCATGGTCGAGACGCGACCTGGTCTCGACGCCGGAGAACCGAGATGATCGAACGCAGACCCTTCGAACGCCTTGGCGGAGCGAACGATGGCTGGCTCGACGCCAAGCACCATTTTTCGTTTGCCGAATACCATGACCCCGAGCGCATGGGGTGGGGGTCGCTTAGGGTATGGAATGACGACACGATCGCCCCGAACACCGGGTTTCCGCCACACCCGCACGCTGACATGGAGATCATCACCTATGTCCGCGACGGGGCGATCACCCATCAGGACAGCCTTGGCAACAAAGGCCGCACCGAGGCCGGTGACGTGCAGGTGATGAGTGCCGGAACCGGCATCCGTCATTCGGAGTACAATCTGGAGCCGGGTACGACCCGGATCTTCCAGATCTGGATCCTGCCGACGAGCCGCGGCAAGGCGCCGAGCTGGGGCGCCAAGCCGTTTCCTAAAGGCGACCGCTCCGGCCGTTTTGTGACATTGGCGAGCGGTGATCCGAGCGACGGTGACGTGTTGCCGATCCGCACCGATGCGCGGGTGCTCGGCGCGACATTAAAAGCGGGGGAGACCGCCGAATACGCGCTCGACAAAACGCGCCACGGCTATCTCGTGCCCGACAAGGGCTCGGTCGAGGTCAACGGCGTGGCACTCAAGGCCCGTGACGGTGCTGCGATCCGCGATGAGCCGGTGGTAAAAGTGCACGCACTCGAGGACACCGAGCTCGTCCTGGTGGATGCCGCTTGACGCCAGGCCGCGGTGCGCCCGTGTATCGCAACGCACCCAGGCGGAGTTATGATGGGGCTGCGAGCAGGCTTTTCTCGGGAGGACCAATGACCGGTATGACCCGTATCGAAGGGCCGAGCGCCTGGGTCGGATGCAGCCTCCATCCCGAGGATTACCGGGTCGAGCTTTCGGCTGCCTGCCACGACGAGATCCGGCGCGCGGTCGACGAACTGCGCGCGTTCCCGCTGCCGACGATCGTGCTGCGCCCCGAGGATTTCGCGATGCCGGCCTGCCGCGAGCAGATGGCTCGGGTCCGGCACATTCTCGAGCGAGGTGCGCGCTTTGCGATCGTCGACCGCCTGCCCGTCGCCGAGACGGAGACGGGTGAGGCGACGGCGGTCTATTGGCTCTTGTCGAGCATGGTCTCGCGCCCGGTCGCGCAAAAGCTCGACGGGACCTTGATCTACGATGTTCTCGACACCGGGCAACAGGCGCTTCCCGGCTCCGGGGTGCGGCCCGACAAGACCAACACCGAGATCCGCTTTCACAACGACAATGCCTATAACGATACCCCGCCCGACTATGTCGGTCTGCTCTGCCTGCGCCAGGCGATGAGCGGCGGGCACAGCCGCGTGATCAGCTTCCACTCCGCACACAATGCCTTGCTCGAGCGGCACCCGAACGAGCTGCCGCGGCTCTATCACCCCTTCTGGTTTGACCGGCAACGGGAATATCACCCGGGCGAAAACGCGGTCTTTGCTGCGCCTGTGTTCGAGAACCCCGGAGAATTGAAGGCGCGATTCAGCGTGCACCAGATCAACAGCGGCTACGCGCTCCGGGGCGAGCCGATCGACACCGAGGGGGCGGCTGCGATTGCGGCGATGTTCGAAATCGTCGAAGAAGACGGGCTGTCGGTCGTTTTCGACCTCGAGCCGGGTCAGCTGCAATTCGTCGACAACCGGGCATTAGGGCACAGCCGCACCGCATTTGTCGATTACCCGGAACCCGAGCGCAAACGCCATCTCGTGCGGTTGTGGCTGCGCGATCACGGCCGCCGCGCCTATCCGGGCTGAAGGTCGATGACCGCAGGCCGCCCCGCGAACATCGACATCAACGCCGCGCTCGCGGAGGCGGAAGAACTCTACCGGGCAAGCAACCCCAAGAGCCTCACACAGCACCGCGAGGCCTGCGCCGCGATGCCGGGCGGGAACACCCGCTCAGCGATCCATGTCGACCCGTTCCCGTTGACCATGGTGCGCGGCGAGGGCGCGCGGCTATGGGACCTCGACGGGCACGAATATGTCGATTTCCTGAGCGAGTTCACCGCGGGAATTTTTGGCCATTCGCATCCGGCGATCCGCCGGGCGATCGAGCGGGCGCTCGCAGGCGGCCTCAATTTTGGCGCGCACAACATGACCGAAGCGCGGTTTGCCGCAGCGATCTGTGCTCGTTTTCCATCGATCGAGCTGGTGCGCTTCACCAACTCCGGCACCGAGGCCAATCTGATGGCCGTCAGCGCGGCGCGGGCGCTGACCGGCCGGCCAAAGATCCTGGTCTTCAAAGGCGGCTATCACGGCGGCGTCTTTTATTTCCGCGGCCATGGCAGCGCGCTCAACGCCCCGTTCGAATATCTGCTCGGGCGCTATAACGATCTCGATGCGGTGGAGGCGCTGGTCAAGCCGTACCGCGCCGAGCTCGCGGCGATCCTCGTCGAGCCGATGCAGGGCACGACCGGCTGCATCCCGGCCGAGTACAGTTTTCTTGCCGGATTGCGTGCCTTGGCGAGCGAGACCGGGGCGTTGCTGATCTTCGACGAGGTGATGACCTCGCGGCTGGCGCCGGGCGGATTGCAGGAGGTGAACGGGATCCTCCCCGACCTGACGACGTTGGGCAAATACGTCGGCGGCGGGATGAGTTTTGGCGCGTTCGGCGGGCACGCCGACATCATGGAGCATTTCGACCCGCGCCGGCCGGACGCCTTCCAGCATGCCGGCACGTTCAACAACAACGTGCTGACGATGAATGCCGGGCTCGTCGGGCTGACCGAGATCTACACTCCCGAGCGCGCCCGTTCCCTCAACGTCTACGGCGATTGCCTGCGCGAGCGGCTCAACGCGGTGGTACAGCGGCACGGGCTGGCGATGCAGTTCACCGGCTTAGGCTCGATGCTGGCAGTCCACCTGACCAACGCGCCAATCCGTTCGGCCGAGGATGTTGAGCGGGGAAACGCCTCGCTCCGCGACCTCTTCTACTTCGATCTCGTCGCGCGCGGCATCTGGTTCGCCAAGCGCGGCATGTTCGCGCTCTCGATCGCCCTCGACAAACAAGACGGCGACAAGCTGGCCGACGCGGTCGAAGAGTTCGCCCAGACCCGCGCCCCGCTGTTCGATGGGGTCGGTGCAGGCTAGCGGAGCGCACCGCTACTCGACAATTCGCGGATCCGCTGCGACGGTGTGGTCGGTGGGTTGCGGAGTTGCGGTCAACACCGTCACCCGATCTGGGGCATTGAATCGGTGCCAATGCCCTTGCGGCACGACAATCAACATCCCCGCCGTCATCTCGAAGGACTGCGGCCCATTGTCCGTCATGATCGTGAGAGTCGTGCTGCCGTCCAGGATGTGGACGAGCTCGTCGCCGTTCCGATGTCGTTCCCACGGGCTCTCTCCGGAGAAACTCCCTGCGAAGATGTTGCCGTCACGGAACGGCGCCAAAACGGCGAAAGCCGCTTTCGCTTCGGCTTCGGCTGTTCCTTTGTCGCGCCCGGACAATACCGGTCGTCCAGCCAGCTCAGCCTTGATGTCGACCGCTTTGACCATTCTGTTGTCCCTCCCGATAATTAAGTTGGCGGATTGAGCAATGCTGCTCTGCGGTTGCCGGTCACCATAATAGCGCGCAATGCGGCGGGCCTCACCGACCTTCGCAGGTACCCGAAGTATTTCGAGTGCTTGCCCGTCGCGGATCGGGAAAATCGGAGAAGCCGGGTGGCCACTTCCTCGATATATTCGACCCGACTTGAAGGTCTCTATCCGTTGTCCGCCGGGCCGTCTTTACTCAGGGGGCAGTCGTCCTCTTGTTCAACGGGGCGTTCGGCATGCTATGGCTCGGCCGCTGGCGCGATGCCAGAATGGTCCCGACGAGGGGCTCACCGCCTTGCCGCTCAGGGCATTTTTGCTGGGGCGGTGAAAGATCGAGAGGAGCACTGGCATGAAGGTGTTGAAGGGCGGAAGGCTGATCGACGGGACCGGCACCGGTCCAGTGGCGGCTGCCACGGTCGTTGTTCGCGATCGGAGGATCGAGGCGGTCACGACCCAGACCAGCGGCGACTGGCCGAGCGATGCCGAGATCATCGACGTTTCCGGCACGACGATCCTGCCCGGGCTAATCGACTGTCACGACCATCTGGCGATGCACGGGTACGATCTGGCACGGCGCTGGGGGATCGACGAGCCACAGAGCACTCGAGCTTTGCGCACGGCCAGGGTCCTGCAAGACACCCTTGCGGCCGGGTACACAGCGGTGCGCGACGCGGCCGGGCTCGACGCCGGCTTTAAGCGGGCGATCGACGAAGGTCTGATCGCGGGGCCCCGGCTCGTTGTCTCACTGTGCATCGTTTCGCCGATCGGCGGGATCGGCGACCGGGTCAGCCCGTCCGGCTTCTCGTGCTGCGTGCCCAATGATCCATTGCTCCCGGACGGTGTCATCAACGGCCTGGCGGATGTCCGTCCGGTCGTCCGCCGGATCGTGCGGGCCGGCGCCGACGTCATCAAATGCGCGACGACCGGCGGCGCCAGCTCGCGCCCCGGTCACGGACCACTGGACGGCGCCTTCAATCTCGACGAGATGCAGGCACTGACCGACGAGGCGCATGCCCTCGATCGCCGCGTGATGTGCCACGCGCTGGGCGGCCGCGGGATGCGTATTGCGATCGAGGCCGGTGTCGATTCGATCGAGCATGGCTGCTACCTGGACGAGGAGCCGGAGCTGCTCGACACGATGGCGCAGCGCGGCATCTTTTTCGTGCCGACCTTCGCGGTCTACGAATACCATCGCAAATCGGCCTTGCCGCATGTCCGCGAACGGGCGCACCACTTGCAGGAGCATCACGCCCAGAGCTTGCGCCGGGCCTTCGCCGCGGGCGTCAAGATCGCTGCCGGCACCGATGCCGGTGGACACGGTCATCCGAGCAATGCGATGGAGATCGAATGCCTGGTCAAAGCCGGTTTGACGCCGCTTCAAGCGTTGCGGGCGGCGACCGGCTGGGCCGCGGAATGTCTCGGTCTGGAGCGCGATATCGGTACCGTCGAAAAAGGCAAGCTCGCCGACCTGATCGTCGTCGCCGGCGACCCGCTCAGCGACGTGACCATGCTGCAAAACCCGGAGCGGATCGCCCTGGTGCTGAAGGGCGGGGAGATCGCCGCCGACCGTTTGGGAAAGGGCGCCCGCTAGGTCTGCGTGAGCCTCTTTCTGGAAGCATACGAAGGTGCCGCGGACACCTGCACAAAATTTGGTCCCCGTGGCCGGGCTTGGCCCGGCCACGGGGATCTTGGGTTCTGCCGAGCTCCCTACAGTCACCGCTCGTATTCGTCGTGCAGACGCACCCACGCCATCTTGTGGGGGCCGGTCTCGTCACGTCCTTTGGGCGTCAGGTCGAGCCAGTGGTAGGCGCCGTTCAGCATGTCGAGTCCACGCGCGTAGCAGGAATAGGTGTGGAAGATCGTCCCGTCGTCATCCTTGTAGAACACGCTGATACCGGGCAATTCCTCCATCGTCGTCTTGCGCGGCGTATAATTATAAATGATTTCACCTGACGATGATTGTTCAGACCGGAACGACACACGGTAGTCGTAGTTGAAGTCGTTGCCGAACGAGGAGACCCATTTGAATGTCCATCCCATGCGCTTCTTGAACGCGTCGATCTTGGGCCAGGGCGCGCGGGAGATGGCCAGAAAACTGACATCGCGCTGCCGCAGGTGCGGGTCGATGCCATTGAAGTTGTCGGCCCAGAAGGAGCAACTCTTGCACCCTTCCTGCCAATCGGGGGCGAGCATGAAGTGGTAGACGGCCAGCTGATGCCTGCCGTCGAACAGCTGCGACAGGGTCTCCCGGCCACCGGGTCCTTCGAAAACATAATTCTTGTCCACCCGCTCCCAAGGCAGATCGCGGCGCTGCTGACTGAGCCGGTCGCGCAGTCGGGTGAATTCCTTTTCCTCGGCGAGCAGCTGCCGCCGTGCGGCGAGCCATTCCTCATGGGAAACTACTTCATGGTTCTCCATCATAACCTCCGAGATCATCGGTACTTGTATTGGGGCTGCCAATCACTGGCACCTTCCGGCAGCAGTTCGAAGAAGTGCCAAATTGCACAGAAATTGTCTCCGGGTTGGAAACTAGTATCGGAGACGCGATAGATCTTTTGCCCGCGTTTGCGGAATACCGACACCCCGGGTAGCCAGCCGTCGTCGCTGCGGTAGCCCATGTCACGAGCAAACCCGGTGTCGCGGTAGGACACCATTCGGAAATGCCATCCGCGCGCAGTACTGAACTTCTGCTGCGCCGCCGGGTCGTCCGGTGAGGCGACGACAAAGGCAGCCCGATTTTCGAGGTGCGTGAGGATCCCGTTGAAACCGTCTGCCCACAAGGTGCAATAACGACACCCGGCGCCCATGTTATGGATCACGAAGAGGTATTCCTTGTCACCAAAAAGCTCGGAAAGGCGCACCTTGCCCTCGGTGGTCGAGAACTCATAGTCTCTGACCTCCTCGGGTTCGACCGATTGCTGAAGCTCCCGCATTTTGCCGCGCAGATCGGCGATCTGTTGCCGATAGCGAGCCAATTTGTCCGAAGCGTCCGCGTACTGCATCGAG
>Ga0306924_10004282_pt1 | contig 13911 bp, 11 predicted proteins | sample sta12Can44000111_FD_203756 | JGI IMG/M metagenome (GOLD analysis project Ga0306924, IMG submission 203756) | Lab enrichment of tropical soil microbial communities from Luquillo Experimental Forest, Puerto Rico - statanox.12C.anox.44.000.111 (v2)... | ecosystem: Environmental > Terrestrial >... | reverse complement strand
CTTTTGGCCTGAACCCCTCGACTGAGACAAAAAATTGGGCACACTTGCAGTTTTTTCATTCAGCCCTCGTTGCATCTTGTTAACCAGTTTCACTTCCGGCTCGGTGGAAGGCCGCCATTGACCGATCGTCCGGTCGCCCTCCATGAGAACCCAGGCCATGTGAATTGCGTCCTCGGGGCAGACGCCGATGCAATGCTCGTCGCTTCCGCATACGTTCGGACGCGCCAGCACGGCCACGGTCGCGTCGAGCTCGAGGCAAGCCGGTCCGCACGCCGCGACGCATAAGTTGCAGCCGGAGCACAGCTCCTCAATCACCACCGGAATCCATTTGCTGTCCACGGAACCTTCCTCTCTTCCCTTCCAGCATCAGCCGACCAACGGAACCTCGCCGTGACTAAAGTCACATCCAGCCCGTTTCCGAGAACGAATACTGGAATGGAGACGGCGAAACGAGCGCCCCGATGAAAGGAACATCATGCAGACGCAAAAGAGTCCGACAGTCCGGGAACTGGCAGCGGTCAACCCCAGCGCCGCGCACATCTTTGAGAGATTTGGCATTGACTACTGCTGTGGCGGGGAAAAATCTCTCGCCGAGGCGTGCACCGCGGCAAGAGTGAGCCTCGACGACGTCCAGACCGCACTCGAAAAACCGGTCCCCGAAGCGAAAGACCACGACTGGCAGAGAGCGTCTCTCGCGGAACTCGTGGCGCACATTGTCCGGAAGCACCACGAATTTACCAGGAGAGAAATCGCCCGGCTGACGCCGCTAATTGCGAAAGTCGAAGGCGTGCACGGCCAAAATCATCCGGAACTCAACAAGGTGCACGGACTCTTCCGCGGGCTGGCGCACGAGATGACCATGCACATGATGAAGGAGGAGCACATGCTCTTCCCGCACATCGAACAACTCGAGGAGGCCGTGAACCGTGGCGCGCAACCGGCCCCGCCGATGTTCGGGACGGTGCAGAACCCTGTGCGCATGATGATGATGGAGCATGACTCTTCCGGCGAAGCGTTGCGCCGAATCCGAGAACTGACCGGCGGCTACACCGCGCCGGCGGATGCCTGCGTGAGCTATCAGACGCTCTATAACGCGCTGCAGGAATTCGAAGCCGATCTGTATCAGCACATCCATCTCGAAAACAACATCTTGTTTCCGCGAGCGATTGCGCTCGAATCGGGAGCGTTTTGACGGAGGGTGGTATGGAAGTCCGGCTAGCGCGAAATCCCATGAAGAACGATCAGGCTGTCGTCGATGCCCTGCGGGCCACACGCGACAGAGAAACGGCCATGTCCAAACTGCTGATGGCATTCATCGGAACGGGCATGCTTTTCATGCTGTTTCCGGGAACGCTTCTGGGCGTCTGGAATCTTTTGCAGATCAGCAGCCAGGAGCAGGGCGGAAGAATTTCCCCGGCTTGGGTGCAAGCGCACGGTCATGCGCAGGTGTTCGGTTGGATCGGCACGTTTCTGCTGGGAATCGGTTTTTATTCCATCCCGAAGCTGCGCGACCGCGCGACGCGGGTGATCCATGCAGCATGGATTTGCTGGGCGTTGTGGACTGTGGGTGTCGCGATTCGCTGGGCGGCGACCGTTTACCTCTGGAACTGGCGCGTGCTCGTTCCGGTGGGCGGGATTCTCGAACTCGCGGCGTTTTTGATCTTTTTCTCGGTCGTTTCGCAGCATCGCCCGAAGGACTCGAGTCAAAAGGGATTGGAGCCTTGGGTGTGGGTCGTCATGACCGCCACGCTTGGGTTTTTGTCCGCGCTCGCGGTGAACCTCGGGCTGAGTCTTCAGGCTTCTTGCCGCGGCGTGAACCCTGCCTTTCCCCATGGCGCCGACCAGCGCTATCTGGCCTTGCTCGGATGGGGCTTTCTCGTTCCCTTTGTCTGGGGTTTCAGCGCTAAATGGATGCGCGTGTTTCTCGGGCTGCGCGCGTTCCGCACGCGGTTCCTCTATGGCACGGTGGTCGCGAATCTCGCCGGTGTGACGCTCGCACTCTTCGGACGTTTCCCGTCCGCCACCCTGCTTTTCCTGTTCGCCGTGGTGTTCTCGGTCGTCGCGATTCGCATCTTTGAGACGAGCGAGCAGGAAGCGAAGATCAAAGGTATTCACAAGAGCTTTCCTATCTTCGTGCGCATCGCTTATGGTTGGCTGCTCGTCGCGGCGGGACTGGGCGTCGCCGCGAATTTCTTCGACACCTCGGACGGCCTTTGGGGGGCGTCCCGTCACGCCCTAACCGTAGGATTCGTCTCGACGATGGTTCTGGCCGTGGGACAACGCATCCTGCCCGCCTTTGCGGGCATGCGCCTGTTGTGGAGTCCCCGGCTGATGTTCGCGGGGCTCTTCCTTCTGACCATCGGCTGCACGCTGCGCGTAAGTGCGGAAGTGTTGGCGTACCAGGGCTATGCGGTTTGGGCCTGGCACGTGCTCCCGGTCTCCGCTCTCACGGAATTGACTGCTCTTTCGGTCTTTGCGATCAACCTGCTCTGCACGTTCCTTCTGCAGCCGAGCCACGCGGTGAATGAACCCATGATGGTCAGCCTTCCTCAGATTGCGATCGAGGCCAACACCCGGTAGGCTACACGCCATAGACGGAAATGCACTCCATTTCAGTGAAAACGGAGTTGCCATGAACGAAAAACTGCCCAAGCCCACTCGGGTGTTGCAGAAGGAGTTTCCGAAAGTGTGGAAGAGTTTTCAGGACTTAGGGAAAGAGTGCCATGCGGCCGGTCCTCTCCCTTCCAAGGCACCTTCCATGCGAGCCCGGACTACGCGCTCTGGTACTGGTGGAGTGAAATGCAGCGGGACCTGTCGGAAATCAAGGAACTCGCGGCCCAAATGCGACGCGAACACGGCGCGGCACAAGCGAGACCGGCGGCGACGGGCGGAAAAAATAACACGGGACGCCGTTCCTCTCCGTCACTCTTTGCGGGACTCGCGGTCCACTCGGTCGACAAACGCGTTCAGCCCGAGGCAGCACGCAAGCAGCAGGCCGGAGAAGATTGCCGCGGGCAGCGCGACACGGTGGTGCCCAGCGAGGAAGCCTTCGAGCGCGGCACTCAAGAGCCAGATCTGGACCACCAGAAGAATAATGACCAGCGCCATCGCGCCATCGATGGCCACGAGACCCCGTCTCTGTGTCGTGAAGTCGGGCTTAGCCATTTTCGCTCACCTCGACGCCTGTCGCGACGAGCTTGCCACCCGCCGTTTGCAAGACGATCTTCGGCAACGAGCGCGGCGGAGGGCCCTGGAGTACGGAGCCATCCTTGATGGAAAAGAATCCCTGATGGCAGGGGCACTCCAGCCGGTCGTTCTTGGCCGAGTAATAAACCGCGCACGACAGATGCGTGCACTTCTGGCTGTAGGCGACGTATTCCTCTTCGGAGGTGCGGACCACAATGCAACGATCATCCGGGCCCGGATAACTGAAGAGCTTCACACCCTTCACGGGAATTTCGCCGACCTCGGCGATCGCGCTCGCGGGGTAAGTGGGCGGCTTCGCGAAGTACGCTTTCGCCAGAATCCACAGGTTGCCGACGAACATCCCGACGCTCGCCAGGCTCAGGAATTTCACGAACTGGCGGCGCGTTACGTAGCGCTCGTCCGCCGTGAATACGGAAAACTCCTCCTTCCACAAGGGCTCGCTACTGGGGCTGCGCAAAAGCGACATCGGACTCCTCCCACATATAATCCAGAACATCGAGCGAAACCGAATCACTCGTTTCGGGAACCATCATGTGCACGCGCGTCACGATTTTTTGCTTCCCGAAATAGAACACGTTGGTCGGTTTCTCGCGCCGCCTCGTGATGTTTTCGGGACGCACATACGACAGCGCCTGGCTCGGGCATACCGTCGCGCACATGGGACGCTTGCCGATCGAAGTGCGGTCGTAGCACATGTCGCACTTCATCATCTGCTCGAGCTCCGGGAAGACCTTCGGGATGCCGAACGGACACGCCAGCACGCAGTTCGAACAGCCGATGCAGCGCGGCTTCAGGGAAGATTGCACGACGCCATCCTCTCCCTTCTTGATGGCGTCCGCGGGACAGGCCATAGCGCAGGTCGGCTCCTCGCAATGCCAGCAGACATAAGCGGCCGTGGCGGTCGTGCCGCTCCGGTCGATGAAGTCGAAGTTAATCATCGATTTCCCGCGATGCGTTTCGCACTCCTCGCAGGCCTTGACGCACGACTGGCAGCCGATGCACCGCGACGGGTCCACATAGAATTCGTAACCGTGCATTAGGGCCGGCCCTTTGTCGGGAGCGCCGGTTTCGCTTCCGCGTTCTTTACCCAGTCCGGTGCGACCATGGCCTTTCGAATCCGGCAGGCGGACACCTTGAACTCGGGAATCTTGCTGCGCGGGTCGAGCGTGCGGTGCGTCAGCCGATTCGCGCTGCGTCCGCCGGGCCAGTGGTAGGGAATGAACACGGTGTCGGGACGGATGGTTTTGACGACCATCGCTTGCAACGTGATTTCGGTTCGGCGGGACGTGACGGTGACCCAGTCGCCATCCTTGATTCCATGTTGCTCGGCGAGCCGCGGGTGGATTTCGACGCGTGGGTTCGGGTACTGCTCGACGAGCCCACCGATGCGGCGTGTTTGCGTTCCGGAGAGATACTGGCTCACGACGCGTCCAGTCGTCAGATAGATCGGAAGCTCCGCGGAGACCGGATCGCCACTCTCCCGCCATTCGGTCACGACGAAGTGATGCTTTCCGTCGGGATGAAACGACCGGCCATCCGCGAACAGTCGCGGTGTGCCGGGATGTTCGAGCGAGGGGCACGGCCAAAACACGCCCATGTTTTTGTCGATCTTTTCGTAGGTTATCCCGTAGTAGTCGGCGTGGCCGCCGTGCGATGCTTCGCGCAGTTCGTCGTAGATTTCCCTCGTGGACGCGTACGGGAAGTATTTCCCCTTGCCGAGCCGTTTTGCCAACTCGCAATAGATCCAGCTATCGCCCTTCGCATTGCCGGGCGGGTCCACCGCCTTCTGGATGTGAATCACACGCCCTTCTGCCGCACAGCCGATGCCTTCCTCTTCTTCCTGCAGGCTGCCCGCCAAGACCACGTCGGCGAAATGCGCGGTCTCTGAGAGGAAAAAGTCCACGACGCCCAAAAACTCGAGCTTTTCGAGCGCTTCTTGGGTGAAATTGGCGTCCGGGAGCGACACCAGGGGATTGAAGCAGGCCGACAGCAGCGCCCTGATCTCGCCGCGATGAATCGCTTCCATGATTTCGACGGCCGAGTAACCGGCTTGCGGAATTTCCTCGGGCGCAATGCCCCACACCTGTGCGGTGTGCGCGCGGGCCTCGGGGTCGCTGATCGAGCGTTGCCCGGGAAGCTGGTCGCACTTCTGCCCATGCTCGCGCCCGCCCTGTCCGTTTCCCTGGCCCGTGATCATGGCGCACCCGGCGCCCTCGCGTCCGATGTTCCCGGTCGCAAGACACAGGTTGATCAGCGCGAGGCAATTCTCGACACCTTTGGATTGGTGTTCGACGCCGCGCGCGTGCATGGCAATCGCGCGATCCGTCTTCGCAAACAGATGCGCGGCGCGTTCGATGGACTCCGGCGGCACGCCGGTTTTGTCCGCGACCGTGCGCGGGTCCCAGGACCTCACCGATTCCGGGACCTGTTCGAAGCCGGTCGTATATTCCGCAATGAAGTCGCGACGCTCCAAACCGTCGCGCAGGATGACGTGCAAGAGTCCCATGTACAGCGCGAGGTCGGTTCCGGGACGCACCGGAAGATACAGGTCCGCGTTCCGGCAGATCGGCGTCATCCGCGGATCGACGACGATCAGCTTTCCGCCCGCATCGCGGCAGCGCCAGAGATAGTCGGTCGTGATCGGGGCGCACTCGGCGACATTGGCGCCGGCGACGAGCACGACTTGCGCCTTCGGAATATCGCTCCACGGCAGCGGGCTGCGATCGACGCCGAAGGCGAGCTTGTATGCCGTGCCCGCCGAGACCATGCAGAGCCGGCCGTTGTAGTCGATGTGCCGCGTGCCGAGCGCGACGCGCGCGAATTTTCCGAGCAGGTACGATTTTTCGGAAATGAGAGAGGCGCCGCCATAGATGGCGACGGCGTCTTTCCCGTATTTCTCCTGAATGTCGAGCAGGCGACTGGCGGTAAAGTCGAGCGCTTCGTCCCAACTCGCCGTACGAAATCCCTGGGGCGTGCGCAGGAGCGGATCGAGCAGCCGGTCCGGGTGGCCACCCTGGAGATAGCGCTTCACGCCCTTCGGGCAAAGCATGCCGTGATTGAAGGGAAATTCCTCCCACGGCTCGAAACCGATGACCTGATTCCCGCGCACCTTGAGCTGAATGCCGCATTGCTGGCCGCAGAAACAGCAGTGAGTCTTCACCAGCCGGTCGGCCGGATTCCGCGACTCATCCTGCCACCCGCCCGGCGGCGTGTAGGCGGGATGCGGGCCGAACCGTTCGAGCAACGACTCGGCGGAGACCGGTGGCTTAGCCACGGGATTCCTCCTTCAACCGGAGCTGCGCAAGCGAGAGCGACTTGCGCTTGCACGCGGGACACAGTTCCTGCCAGGTCGCGTCTGTCCCTTCCATCCGGTAATCAAATCCGAGTTGCTGCAGAACGCGTTTCAGGTCGTCGATGTGCATGCGCGAGGCGAACCGTTCACCGCAGCGCTTGCAGAGGGCGGGCGCTCCCGCTTCGCCGGCCGCCTGGTAGAACTTCACGCCCAGTTGCGCGGGCCGCTGAAAGATGTGAAAGAACTTCCCGAACGGAAGATAGAGAAGAGCGGCGATGACGGTAATGGCGTGGAGAATTGCGAGGAAACTGTAAAACTCCCCGCGCAGCCAATTCTGTGCCAGTGTCAGCGCGAGCCCGGTGACCGAGACGGCGAACAGAAGAATGATGGGCAGGAAATCGAGCGCCAGCGACTGTACCGCCTGTGCCCCTTTGTCGCGGAAGCGCCGCCACAAGGACAAGCCGATGCCGCCGAGCACCAGCACCGCCGAAATGTCCAATCCGTGGAAGAGGAGTTCGGCCACGAGCGTATGCAGGCGGAAGGTCTGAACGGGAAATCCGCACAGCAAGATGAGGTAGGTCTCTTGGTCCGTCGGCAAAGACTGAAAGGAAATCCACCCGAACACCAGCGGGAAAGTGATGAGAATCGCAAGCACGCAGCCCCAGAACAGCAGCTGGTGCATCCACCAGCGCAGCGCCGACCGTTTTCGGATAAACGTCTGTGCCGCCAAGTGCGTGGCCGAGACGCGAACCAGCCGCGCGACTCCCCGCAATATTCCTTCCCGTCCAAACAACTGCCAGCCGCGTTCCCAATAGACCCGGGTCGGCGGTTTGTCGAGCCAGACGCGATAGTGATAGACGATGCCCCAGGTCGCGAAAATGATCGCAAACGTGTAAATGACAAGCGCCGGATCGAAGTTCTGCAAGTTGCGCGAACCGACCACGATAGCCGCCACGAGCAATCCCGTAAGCAAGGTCGCCGTCACACCGGCGCGAAGGCGGTCGACGGTGCGCGTCAGCGAAACGGGCAGCGTCAATTCGAGCGCTTGCTGTTTCGGCAGGAACACCATTCCGTTGGCGCGCCACAGAGCCGCCGAGGCCAGTGCCAGAAGCGCGAATCCCGGCCAGACGGTATGCACGTGATCGCGGAAGAAGCCGAGCAGCAGGGGAGGAAAGAATCCGCCGAGCCCACCCATCGCACCCACAAGTCCGGTGACCGTGCCGACGTCTTTCGGGAAATATTCCGGCACCAACTTAAAGACCGCACCGTTGCCGTTGCCCAGGAGAAATGCGCAGCCGAGCGCGCCAACCGTAAACGGCAGCATGGACGGCCAGGACATCAGCAGGGCGAAGGGAATGATCCCGAGGAAGACCGCGTGCAGCACGCGCGCTCCGCCGATGCGGTCCGAGAGCCAGCCGCCGAGCGGCCGGGACAACGTGGCCAGCACGACGAAGCCCGCCGTGCGGAATCCCGCGTCAGCGGGTGTCAGCCCAAACTGATCTTTCAACAAAACCGGGAGGTAGATTGAGAACGCGACAAATCCGCCGAAGGTCAAGAAGTAAAACAGGGAGAGCAGCCACGAGAGCCGTTCCCTCGCGAGCAAACGAAACATCGCGCCGATGCCGGCCGGAGGGGCCGTGCGCGGCGAATTGCGCGCAAGCAAGTAGTAGCCGATTCCCCAAATCACCAGCAGCGCTGCACTTCCCCGGAAGATATTCTGCCAACCGACCACCGCGGCCAGAACGGGTCCCAGAAACACGGCTGCCGACTGCCCGATGTTTCCGAGTCCATACACACCGAGTGCGCTGCCTTGCTTGTCCGGAGGAAACCACCGGGAGACGAAACCGACGCCCACCGCAAAGGAGCTGCCCGCGATGCCGAGAAAGAACGCGACGATCAAGAGTGTCTGGTAGCTCGACACATCCGGGACGAGATAGGCGGGAACGGCGACGACGAACATAAGCAAGGTGAAGATGATCCGGCCGCCGAAGCGATCCGACAACATTCCCGTCACGATGCGGAACAGGGCGCCGAGCAGCACCGGCACGGAGACGAGGAACGCGGTCTGCGTGGCGGTCAGATGAAACGACTCGCGGAAACGCGGGGCGAACGCGCTAATGAGTCCCCAGGCGGCAAAGCAGACGGCGAAGGAAAACGCGGCCAGGCCGAGTTGCAGGTTGGGTGATTTCGTGGACGCCATGGTTCTTCGTGTCCGTCTCGGTTTCCCTGCGAGATTCACTACAGAAACGGGATCGGAATATCAAGAGCGGAAAGGAGTCTCATCATACCTTTTGGCTCGTGTCCTGACAATTCGCGGCCGCGGTCGTCCCCTGTCGCGGAACCAAGCGAGTCGCCGATTAGGGGGAGAATTCTCCACGAGCCGTGATGTAGGTCGCGGAAAAAACGAATCGTTTAGCTGGTGGGGGTCTGTTCTTGCTCGAGTCCAGTGAGATCCTTGACGATGATCTTTCGCCCTTCTACGTCCAGATACCCCTCGGCCTCGAGCCGCCCCAGATTGCGGGAAATCAACTCGCGGACCGTGCCGAGTTCCGCAGCGAGGTCCTGGTGACTCCCGGGCATCTCGATCACCACGCCCTCTTTCGATCGCTTCCCATCCGTCCGCGCCAAGCGCAGAAGCACCGCGATCAAACGCTGACGCACCGTGGTGAACGACAACTCCTCGATGATCCCTACGAGACGCCGGAGCCGCGCGCCCACAACCGCTATCACCTTGAGGCCGACTTCGGGATGCTGGAGGCAGAGCCCATGAAAATCCTTCCGCGAGATAAAGAGCACCTCCGCATCTTCGAGCGCCGAGGCTGACGCCGGGTACGTCCCGCCGTCGAACACCGGCAATTCTGCAAAGGAACTCCCGGGACCCTCGACCGCGAGAATTTGCTCGCGACCCGAAGGAGACAGCTTGAAGATGCGAATCTTGCCGTTGGCCACCAGATACAGGCCCTGGCACCGGTCTCCTTCGTTGAACAGCAATTCCCCGCGGTCAAATCGTTGGCGGGTCACATGGACGGCAAGCGCGGCCATCTCGGCGTCGGACAAGCCCGTGAAGAGTGGAGTCTGCCGGAGAATTTGTTCAACACTTGGATTCATGGAAAGGGATCTCGTTCCTTCGGTCTGGTCATTTTACTGCAGAAGCGTGCGAAGCAAGTGATTCCCGACACTGCCCAAACCGACAAGGCTTGCCCCTGTGATTCGCCAAAATCGCGGCCGGGATAGGAATCAATAACGTAGCTGCTAGGGTCGTGCCAGCATTCTGGTATAACTGAGCGTTGGGTTAAAAGCTCCCGTGAAGACCTGTTGGATCACACAATTCCGCTGAATGAGAGACATCTCAAACGGGTGCTGTCTGAATACATTCGCTATTACCACGAAGACCGCACGCATCTTGGACTCGGGAAGGGAACACCAAACGGTAGAAGCCCCGCCAAAGCCTCAGCTCACGTCCTTTCTCATGAGCGACTGGGTGGGTTGCCTCATCGTTACGATTGGGCTGCCGGAGGCAAGACTCTTCAGAAACCGGGCACTCGAATTTTGTATCTAAGTAGATGTTGGACGGGCGGACGCGTTTATCGGGTGCTGCTACACAGGACCTATGCGATCAGGAAGGATTTCTGGATCAATTCACGTGTAGTATGCAAATCACTGCAACGGGGAATCAAACCATTTTTCGGTGCGGCCGCGATTTTGGCGAAGGACACGGCTAGCATTTTGGCGAGGGGCAGGGTTCAATTGTGGATTGGTCACTCGACCCAAGCCGGTCCGTGGCGGAGTCTCCACATTGCCTCGGACCGTCTAGCTCGGCGCCTGTCCCTACCAAAAACTCTCTGCATTCTTAAAATCATTGCCTTTGCAAAGCCATGAAGATCCTTTCAGACACACATCCCTGTTCGCTCACAAATGAGCGCTTCTGACATCGCGAAGCTAACCCTTTCGTTTTCTCTCCCAAGGTGATGGCACTCTCACGGTCGTCATGCCAGCGGATTGTGCGGCTGCGATGCCCATGTCCGTGTCTTCGAAGACCAAGCACGTATCGGGGTTCACTCCGAGTTTGCTAGCGGCGAGCAGAAAGGGCTCCGGATCGGGTTTACCGCGTGCATAGTCTTCGGCGCAGACCAAAACGTCAAACTTCTCAAGCAAACCCAACGACGTCAGTGAAGCGGTGACCGACTCCCGCTTGCTACCAGACACCACAGCCAAGGGAATCCGTCGGTAGCTAGAACGGATGTGCTCCAGGACTTCGGGAACCGCTTTCAGAGCGGGAAGACACTCGAGATAAAACTGCTCCTTTCTTCGCAGGACGTCTTCGACTGGCATTCTCATCCCGTGCCTGTCGTTGAGCAGCTTTACGATGTCAGTGACAGATAACCCTCCCCAGGCATAAAAAAGCTCCTCGGAGAATTCACAGCCCCATGCGGCGAGCGCATTTCTCCAGGCGACATAGTGTAATGGCATGGAATCAGCTATTGTTCCGTCACAGTCAAAAAGATAGGCACTGAATATCCCGTCTGGCAGCTGCAAGGTCAATTGGTTTGCACTCCGTAAGTAATAGTATGCGACATGCTGAATCCCTGCACCCTGGCCGGCCCGACTCCCAGCGTGCTGATCGGCGGTGTTCAACTGTTCTTAGCGCTGCGCCAATCGGCGGCGTGTCCACATAGGATGGACTCAGAGCTGGAACCGGCGGACACCCTAGGAGATGAAGAGGTCTCTCGACGTCGGTGCGAAGATTTCGACGGCGCGCATGATTCCGGGATGTCCAGCTTCGACGGACCGTTCGATGCCGCTTTCATATTTTCGAGTTTGTGTCCGGAGATGGTCGAGAGAATGTACGCGGTGCCGAACTGCCCACCCGCTCGAGCCGCGGCCATTTCATCTTCCGGGTGCATGAGGCGGCGATCGCCCACCGGCCCGAGTATTGCAGGAAACCCGAGTTGGCCCAAGCACGCTCACTCGCAAGTCACAGTCCCCGAGGGCCACAGCGCTTCGTGGCCTTAGATAAATGTCCTCGAGGGCTCGGACGTTTTCTCGAAGAGTAATCTCACTTCGGCAGCTCCGTCCAAGTAGTCGAAGACAATACGCGGCAAGCAGCGACCCGCGAGCCGTCGAAGGTCCTCCGAGATTCACGACCCTGGAAGGGCGGAGTGCTGCACTGCCGGAAGCCATGGAGACTTTGCTGTTCAACTTAATAGATCAACGGGTGGCAAGGAAATTCCCATAGCCGACAATTACCGTAGACCCGACCAAAAGCAAAAGCGCAAGGCTTAACAGCATCATTGCGGGGGTACCTGCCCCTTTCCACTCCTTAAAGCCCAGGCCCCACAAGGTGCTGAAGATGATGATGCTCGCCATGTGTAGTGTCCAGCTTGAGAATCCATACTTGCCCATTTGGGTTTCGCCCATGGTGTAGAAAAAGAATTGAAAGTACCAAGTTGTGCCTGCGAGTGCGCAGAAGAGGTAGTTCCCCAGAATTGGAACGGGCTTGGAATTTGTCGGTTTGGAGTAAGGAATATGCTCCACAACTTCGCGGCTCGGTGCATCGATTGCGGTTTCCAGAACAGGATGGCCGCGAATTCCGTGGTACCTCTCGGGACTTGCGGTGAAGTACTGGAATCCGGTTTTGTTTTTGACATTTAAGGCCAGGCACCAGAGGACGTTGGTAGTAAAGCCGCCAATCAGGACAACGACCAAAACCGGCAGGCCCTGCCACAGCGGGGGCGTGCCATGCTTCAATGTGAGCGCCTTGATAGGGCTACCAGCGGCAAGCCCATACGCAAAACATGCGCTCATAACGCCAGATAGGGTCGCGACCCCAATGCCTTTTCTTAAGTTGAATTCCTCAATCGCGTCCAACTTCTGCTCTGGAGACATGGCGCGCTCTTTGTAGATTCCCGCGGCTCCGGCCGACGAGATCCCCAAAAGGCAGACGACTACACCGCCAAGAATCACGCGGCCGGACGATGTTCCAAGGACTTGGCTGAGAAAAACACCACTAAAGATAGGTGGCATCAATGTACCGAAGGCGGCACATAAACCCAAGGCCAAGGCCATCCCCAGCGAAAGGCCGAGATACCGCATCGTGAGGCCGAATGTTAGGCCTCCAACGCCCCAGAGCAGGCCAAAAAAGACCGCCCAAAAAATCGTTTTCCCTGGAGTTTCCGAAAGAACCGCGCAGAGCTCTCGCGTCAGAAAGAAACCAAACATCCATGGAGCAATGATCCAGCTAAAGAAACCGCCGACAAGCCAGTAGGTTTCCCATGACCAGTGTCTGACGCCCTTGTAGGGAACGTAAAAGCTGGCAGAGGCAAGGCCACCGAGCCAGTGAAAGAAGACTCCGAGTTCAGGATTTGGAATCACACGTACCTCGACGTGGTGCTAAACATGAAAAACCTCTTCGAGTAGAAGCATGCCTTGATCCGGAGGGAGGCCCTCTGGCTGAACAAAAAAGTCTGCCATTTCACGTTGCCAGCGGTCGTTTACCTCCCGGACAGCCATACCTTCCCTCGCCCGTGCGAAATCCTCCGTTTCGAGGTACCCGACGAGCAAGCCATCGGGTCGAAGAAAAAGTGAATAGTTATGCCATCCCGTTTCGCGCAGGGCTTCCTGCATCTCCGGCCACACGAAACGGTGGCGTTCTTTGTATTCCTCCAGTCGTTCCTTTTTGACCAGGAGGACAAAACAGATCCGCTGCATAGAATCTCCCGTTACGTGATTATGTTTAGGCCTAACGCAGGAATCCTTCCGTTAGGCCTCCATCGACCGGAATGACATGGCCGGTAGTTCTTAAGCTCTGTTCACCCGAGAGCCACACGATAGCCGCGGCACAGGCTTCGGGTGTAATAGGCTGCTTGAGCAATGTCCGCTCTGCATAGAAATGCGCGAGCTTATTTCGGAGGTCTTCGTCGGACTCTGCGGCCGAGTACGAAATTTTGTATTTTTCCAGCGATTGGATAACGCGGTCGCGAGGAAACATTGTGGAGCCCGCAACGACCGTTGCCGGCGCAATACCGTTGACGCGCACGAGAGGGCCAAGCTTGACGGACAGCTCACGAATCAGATGATTGAGAGCGGCTTTGCTCGTGTCATAGGCCTCGCTCCCTTTTTTCGGAACAACCGCGTTTGCAGAGCCGGTAAGCACCAGTGAAGCGGCAAGATTTTGGTCTTCAAGTACCCAGTGAACGGAATTCGCAAGAAAGTAGTTGCCAGTGACATTCACAACAAAAGTCTTGGCCCACAGCGCCTCCGAAAGTTCGCCGTCTGGCCCGGGCACCGGGTAGATTGCAGCCGTGTTCACGATGAAATCGAGGCCGCCAAATTCGAGGATGCTCTTTCGTACAGCGGTGGCAAGGCTGCGTACAGAGCCTAGATCGACGCCGGTGAAAGACACAAACTCGGGA
>Ga0306924_10004280_pt1 | contig 13914 bp, 13 predicted proteins | sample sta12Can44000111_FD_203756 | JGI IMG/M metagenome (GOLD analysis project Ga0306924, IMG submission 203756) | Lab enrichment of tropical soil microbial communities from Luquillo Experimental Forest, Puerto Rico - statanox.12C.anox.44.000.111 (v2)... | ecosystem: Environmental > Terrestrial >... | reverse complement strand
GCTTGCGCCTAAATACATCGGCGAGTTGGCAGACCTGCTGGACACCAATGGCATGGCCGGCGATCTCAGGGATCCCAAATATCAGGACCCGGCGGTCATTGCTGCGAACACGTCTCACATCATCAATGACCTGGTCGCCAATTTCATCGCCAGCCTGCCGGCAGAGGAGGTCTACCACGCCGCCCAGGAACGGGGCTTCACCTGGGGAGCGGTGCGTACTCCGGAAGCCCTGCTCGACGACCCCCACCTGCACGACCGCGGTTTCTGGAAAGAGGTGACACATCCGGAACTCGGGCGCAGCTTCATCTACCCGGGCGAGGCCGCCATCTATAACGGCTCACCCTGGCGCATCTCCCGACGTGCGCCGCTGATCGGCGAGCACAACACGGAAATCTTCTGCGGCGAACTGGGGCTGTCTCGCAGCGAGCTCTCGGTTCTGGCGGAAAATCGCGTGATCTGACAGAGCGACGGCACAGCGCGAACACAATGAGCGACTGGCCGCCCCACGCGCGCAAGCGCCGCCGCAATTAGGCCGCGGCGCGGCGGCGGAATGCATCGAGACTGCCGGCGTGGATCAGTTCGCTCGGCAGTTGGTGCCCGACGATGTCTTCGGCCCTGCGGCCGACCTCGATCAGTTGATCGAGATCGACACCGGTGTCGATCCCCATCTCCTCGCAGAGCAGCACCAGCTCCTCGGTGCAGATGTTGCCGGCAGCCTTTGGCTGACCGGCAAACGGGCAACCGCCGAGCCCGCCGACGGTCGAGTCGAATTGGGTGACGCCCATCTTGAGCGCGGCATGGGCATTGGCGACGGCGAGCCCGCGGGTATCGTGCAGGTGGAGCGCGATCGGCGTGTCGGGCCAGTGGCTGCGCACCTTGCCCAGCACGCGCTCGATGCGCAGCGGCGTCGCCCAACCCATCGTGTCGGCCAGCGAGAAATATTTGATGTCGGCGCCGGCCTCCTCGGCGATCGCGAGCCCATCCTCCAAGGTTGAGATGACTTGGCCCGGCGCGATGTCGCCCTGGTAGTTGCAGCCAAACGCCGCCATCACGCCGATCCACGGCACCTCGACATTGTTTTCGAGATGCAGTGCGGTCTGCTTCTTCATCGCCTCGACGTTCTCGGCGTGGCTGCGGTGGAGGTTCTTCTGCGTGAACGCCTCCGACGCGGTCAACGCGATCGAGCCTGATACCGTCAGCTTGTTGCGGAAGATCAATGCGCGGTTCAGCCCATTCGCATTGAACCACAGCGCAGTGTAGTGGACGCCTTCCTTCGGGGTGAAGCCGGCGACGACGTCTTCGGCGTCCGCCCAACCCGGCACGATGCGCGGGCTGACAAACGAGGCGGCCTGAATATGATGCAACCCGGTCTCGGCAAGCGCTTCGATCAGCTTGACCTTGTCCGCAGTGCTAATTGGGCCGGGTTCGATCTGGAACCCTTCGCGCGGGCCTTCCTCGTGGATCTCCACATGTGTCGGCAGATCGCTCATGGCTTCATTCCCTTGTGTCAGTTCCCCAGCCGGTAAAACCGCGAGGCGGTGCCGGCGAAAAGATCGGCCTTTTCCGACGCCGAGGCGCCGTGGGCCAATCGCTCGAACGCATTGAACAACACCGGATAGCTGCAGGCACCCTTGTCGACCGGGAAGTTGCTCTCGAACATGCAGCGGCCGACGCCGAAATTCTCGATGCAGGCCTCGACATAAGGCCGCCAGGCATTGGCCATCTCACCCGATGACGGCGGCAGCGGCGCCAAGTGAAAATCGAAAGCGTTGACGATCATCGCCAAGCCGCCGAGCTTCACATAGACGTTCGGGCAGCCGGACAGTTCCTTGATGGCGGAGCGCCAACCGGGGAACACCTCGTTGCGCTTGTAAGGGCCGACCCCGAGCGGGCCGCCGAAATGGTTGAGCACGATCTTCACCTCCGGGCAATCGCGCGCCACCTCGATCAGGGTCTTGATCTGGGGGTGATAGAGCCACGCCTCGAAGGTCAGATCGTGCGCCGGCAGCCGCTTGAGGCCGCGGCGATCTGCCCGTCGAGCACGGCATCGACATTCGGCAGCCGCAGATCGGCGAAGCTGACGATGGCGGCGCAAATCTTCGTCTTGCCGCCTCGCCGGTCGCCCTCTTCGGCAATCGCCCGAACGAACTCGCTTTCGCCGATCGCGCGCATTTCCTCGGGACCGCTCGTCCGATAGCCCGAACCGCATTGGATGAACACGGTCTTGACGATGTTGTGGCCGGAGTTGACATCGGCCAACAGCTCGTCGAGCAGATAGCGGCTGCCAGGGTGGTCCCAGAGATGATGGTGCGGGTCGACGATCGGCAGATCTGGCTCGAGGATCTCCTCGGTCAGCTTGCCGAGCCACGCGGAATTGGGCAGCGGGCGGGGATAGGCGCGGGCTTCGCCAGTGGTGTTGGGGGGCATGGCATTCTCCCGGGGCAGATTAACGCGATGATGCTGATTAGTGACGACGCCCTGAAGCAAAATCTACCGAGAAATCGATCGAGGCGATGTGCGACCAGCCGCACCTCACTGGGGTGCGGCGCGGGACCGACCCCAAACTAACGCGGGCAGCTCATAACGGCGTGGCCAGCAGGCTCGGCACCGCAAAGGTATCGAGTAGAACCAGCTTGTCGCGGAATTTGAGACCGCCTGCCTCGACCACGATCCGGTCGCGGTAGAGCCCGGTGGCGAACAGCCGGGTTTCGCCCTCCTGATCGGTCTGGTAGACCGCGAACGGCGCTTCGACCAGCGTTGCATCATCTGCCGCGCCGATCAGGCGCGGCAGGCCGATCAGGTGACGATCGGTATGGATGTTGTACTTGTTGGCCTCGCGCAGCGCGTGGATGCGGTCTTCCAGCATCCCGCGGCTGTCGCAGTAAACGAGCCCGGCTGGCAATCCTCGTTCGTGATTCTCTAGCGGCACGATGTGGTAGGTGCAGGTCGTGGCGAACAGGGCGAGCCAGGCATCGTATTCAGCAGCATCGATCAGCGCGCCATACGTCGCAAATAGATCGTAAAGCGCGAAGCAGGCGCCCGCCGAGCTGCCGGAAGCGCCTTCCGTCATCGCACCGCGCCGGCCGGCTCGATCCCGAGGAGCTCCGCGTAATACGACCAGAAACCGCGCAATGGCACGTCGGTAACCCGGTAATCCCGATCGGAGATCACGCCAGCGCCGCCCAGCTCGATGACGGTCGTGCTGTCACAATCGGGTTTGGAGGCACGATGCGCGATTTCGATCGCCTCGCCGTCCTCCATCGACACAAGTCCGGCCGGACCGACGAGGTTCGCCTGGCGCAGCCGGTGTAAGGTCAGATCGGGCGGATCGTCTGCATAGCCGAGCATCGTTTGGAAGATCTCGACCTCGTCGATGCCGCGCGGCCGGATCTGGCGCACCGCCAGGCTGTTGCTGATCTGAACGAAAACCGCACTCGGGAATACCGAGGTGATCGCGATGTTTAGCAGGTCGGCGCGCTCGCGACGAAAGCGCACCAGCTCCGGTTCTCGCAGCGACAAGTAATTGCTCCGCACCCGCGCAGCGCCATAGGCCTCCTGCGCAAGTTCAGCGGTGTCGCTTTCCGCTTCCGCCCAAGTGATGTTATGGCGGTGGCGCCCGTCCATTTTCACGCCGCCGACCTGGGTCGAACGGTCGAGCCCGAAAGTCACCAAAAATTCGTGCAATAGGCTGGCATGGTAGTTGTCACGGGTATTCTCGGCGTAGAGCTTCCAGTTGGCGCGGATGCGCTGGCGGTTGTAGCCGAGGATTGTCACCGGCCGCTCGAGCAGCCGGCGCAGTTGTGCCACCACCGGCGCGCCGAGATAGTCTTCGAGCGGCTCGACGTCGTCGCTGAGCGTGCCGAACAGCGCGCCATTGACCGAGGCGACCCGCAGCTTGCGCAGGCCGTGCGCCGCCATGTCAAAGCCCGGGTCGAGGCCGCCCTTGCCGCGGATGCCGCGGCGGAACGGTATCGAGTGTAGCCTGCCGTCGAGGCCGTAGCACCATTGATGATAGATGCAGGTGTGCTCGCCGGCGTTGCCCGACATCTCGCGCCGGACCATTGCGCCGCGATGGGCGCAGCGATTGACCAAGGCATGAAGCGTACCGCTCGCGTCGCGGTTTACGATGATCGGGGTGTCGCCGACATAGGTGGTGCGGAAGTCGCCAAGGTTTGGCACCTCGGCCTCGAGCCCGAGAAAATTCCAGGTCGGGCCACGGAAGATCCGCTCCTGCTCGCGCTGGTACGCCTCTGGATCGTGATAAATGCGGTATGGCACGCGGCTGTAGTCCAATCTCGGCCAGATCGCTGCAGTCAGCATCCCGATCCTCCTCTAAGCCCGGCGCACCCGGTCGTCGGCCACCAGCGCGATGATCACGGTCGCGAATACCACGGACCGCAATTAGCCGCCAAAGGTGCTCCGATTTTATCTGAGCTACAAATCCCCGATTGCTCCCGCCCGCGAACTGCAGTTTACGAAAACCGGGGCTCACCGAAACGTTTCCCGCGTGCCGAACGGGTTAGAGACCCGGCGGAGGTATGTCGGCGTCTCGTCGGCCCTGCTCGCCTCAACCCGACACTTCCAGCCCCAGCAGCGGCGCGTATTGTTGTCCGCCATAAACGTCGCTGTCTTGCTTGGAGCCGGAGCTCTGCGGACGCGGAAAGCTCACCTTGATTGCAAGTGCGGCATCGTGATTGACGACGATGATGTCCGCCGGGTTGCGATGGTAAAGGCGGGCGATGGCGGTGCGGTTGATGATTTCGGCGTCGCGGGCGCGGCGATAGGCGTCCGCATCGTCGAACATGATGTCGATCGTCAGCCAGAACGGACCGGCATTTTTTGACCGCACCAGTTTTGCCAAGTCACCAAGCGTCGCCATGATCACAGCTCCTCGTATTCGGTACGGAACAAGGAAGTCGGGCTGTCCGGCAGGAGCACATGGTTGAGGTGAAACTGGTAGACCGGGCCGCGGTCGATCTCAGGCGGTGAATAGGGGAAGGCAACGCCCGAGATCAGCCCGTGCCATTTCGGGATCGGATTGTGCACGGCGAGGTGCGAGATGCTCGTCGCGATCGCGCGGGAGAGTTCCTGCGACGCGCTGATTACGTCCCACAGAATGAAGACCTCGTGGCCGCTGACGCCACGCTGCGGCTCGAGCGCGCCCATGACGCCGTCGCGGCCGTAGACGCGGGTGACGATCTCGTAGGGCCGCTCGCCAACCGTGCTGCGGATGCGCGCCTTGATGTTGTCGTCGAGTTGCGCGAGCCAGCTGTCGAGCTGGGCCAGGATGTAGGGGTCACGTACCCCGCCCATCAGGATCGTCGAATATCCGGCCTGGCGCACCCCTTCCAATTTGATCGTGTATTCACTGTCGTGCACGAACTCGGACCCCGAAACGCGTACTGCGCGGTCGGAGATCGCCTCGTAGCGGGCGTTGCCGGTCCGCAAGGTGCCGGACGGTTCCTTTAGTTCGAACGGATCGGCATTCTCGTATAGCGTGTGCGACGCGACGCTTTGCGGCGTGCAATGATAATCTTCGCGCAGCGGAAAGACGTCGAAGCTGTCCTCGTGCAACACCGCCATCATGCTGTCGGGCGCGGTGCGCACGGCGACCGCGGCGGCGCCGCATTCGAGGATCTTGGCCATGTGCCACACGACCGCCGGATCGTAGCCGTTCATTAGCGGTAGCGCTGCGAAGATTGAGGTATCGCTGCTGCGGCCAGTCACGACAATTTGGGCGCCGGCCGCCAGCGCCTGCTGGATTGGCTCGACCCCCATCATCCCGACGATGTGCGTCGCTGCGCCGATATCCGCCTCGGTCAGCGGCGGCGAAGGCGGCAAGGCCCGTGTCCGGCCCTCGTGCAGGTGCCGGCGGACGACGTCCCGCGATATTTCCGAATGAATGACGGCAACCCTGAAGTGGAGGCCCTGCTCGCGGGCAATCTCCCTTACGATGCCGACCATCCAGGCGAGCCCGGCATCCGATCCCGACGTACCGGCCGAGCCGATGATCAGCGGGATTCTGGCCTTGATGCTTCGGGTCATCATGATCTCGGTGTCGCGCTTGACCGCGGCGGCGGAGAACATGCAGATGCCGGTGGCGAGTGGGCCGGGTCCAGGGTCGGTGCTGCCGGCATCGCAGCCGATCATCCGCGCGCCGAGCGAGATCGCCTTGTCGAGCGATTCCGCGCGAAACCCGGAGCCCAGCATGCCCGTTGCCGAAACCAGCGGAAACGATGTCATCGTCACGGTCCCCGATAGCTATTGCATGGGAAGGATATCGTTTGCCGGACAATCCTGAAACCCAGGGACTGTGTCTTGGGCGCGGCGGCCCGCTCCCCGCCATTCGAGGACAGCTTTCGGCGCAGTTGAGCTATCTCAGCGCCATTGCTGCGGGCCGAACCCGCCGACGAACCGCTTGACACGTCAGGCGCTTCGACCGCAACACCAAAGCACCGCATCCAGAGGATGCGCCGACACGACAGAGGAACCAGTGAATGAGCGCCGTCGCCTTATCCCCTGCCGTGGCTGCTTCCGGGCGCGGCCGTATTCCGGTCCTCGACATCGGGCCGTATCTAGCCGGCGATGCTGGCACCGCCGCACCGCTCGCGCGCGCCTTCGCTCGCGCTTGCGAAGACACCGGGTTTCTCGTTATCGCCAATCACGGTGTGCCGCCGCGCCTCGCCGAGGACGCCTTCGGCGCCACAGCGCAGTTCTTCGCCCGGCCCGAGCCCGAGAAGCTGGCTCTCAGGGTCGGCAAGTACAACATCGGCTACCTGCCATTTGGCGGCCAGGTCGTGCGGCATTCGCCGGTCAACAAGAACACCAGACCGAATTTCAGCGAGAGCTTTTACATCACCCGTGACCGCGCCCCCGACCACCCGGACATCGTCAACAACAAGCCGCTCGTCGAGCTCAACCGCTGGCCGCCGGGTATGCCGGAATTCCGCGCCGCAACGACGGCGTATTACGCCGCGATGGAAGCGATGACGACCCGGCTGGTGCCGGTCGTTGCGATGGCGCTGGACTTGCCTGCGGACTATTTCGCCGAGGCGTTTGCCGCGCCGAACTGCACGATCCGGCTGATCCACTATCCCCCGCACCCGGACCCGGAGGACAACGAGTTCGGCTTCGCGCCGCATACCGACAACAATTTCCTGACCTTTCTCGCGCAGTCGGCATTGCCAGGTCTCGAGGTGCGCACCGCCGAGGGTGAGTGGATCCGCCCACCGGCGGTGCCCGGGACCTTTGTCGTCAATACCGGGGCGATGCTGGCGCGCTACTCGAACGACCGGTTCCGGGCGACACCGCACCGCGTCGTCAACCGCAACGGCGCCTCGCGCTATGCGATCCCGTTCTTTCTCGGGCCGAACCACGATTCGTTCGTCGACTGTGTCCCGACTTGCGTCAGTTCCGACAATCCGCCGCATTACGAGCCGACGACCTACGGCGCCTTCACCGAGCGCCTGCTGACCTTGAACTTCGCTCACCGCCGCGCCGATGGCGCGAGCGAATACGCGTCAGGGCGCGGTCACGACCGTGGCCCGGCGGTCCTTGATGGGGGAACGTAGCGGGAACATATAGTGCTTGAGATCTTCCCGAAGCTGTGTCGCTGGAATGCCGCCGATGCCGGAAATCGTTGCCGATTGCCTGATCCGTCCTGCTACCTCCTGTTTCTCGGAGGAGGAATCCAATAACATCAATCACTTGGTCCTGATCTCTTTCCGCCTCGCGCGCGCGAGACGGCGCGTGCCATCACCCGCGCCCGCAAAGACACTGGGTTTCTGTGCGTGAGGCCTCGGTAACGGCCACGCTAGCATGACGGGTGGTCATATCGGGCGTTCGCTGCGACGCCTCGAAGACCAGCGGTTTCTGACCGGGAAAGGGCGCTATGTCGACGACGTCGCGGTGCCCGGCCAGTTGCACGGTGTCGTGCTGCGCTCACCCCACGCGCATGCCGCGATAGAAGGCATCGGTGCCGCGGCCGCCCGCGCTATGCCCGGGGTGCACGGCGTGTTCACCGCGGCCGATCTCGAGGCCGACGGCATCGGGACGCTGCCCTGCATCGCCCAGGTGGCGACGGTTGCGCCGATGATCGTGCCGCCGCGCCGGGCATTGGCGCGCGACCGGGTCCGTCATGTCGGCGATCCGGTGGCCTTCGTCGTTGCCGACACGGCAGAGCAGGCGCGCGACGCCGCGGAGCAGGTCGACGTTCGCTATCGGCCGTTGCCGGCGGTGGTCGACGCGAGGGAGGCGCTCGTTGCGCAGGCGCCGCTGTTGTGGGATGAGGCGCCTGGTAATCTGTCTTACCGGTTCGAGCGCGGTGACAGGCCGGCGGTTGACGCGGCGTTCGCAGCGGCGGCACATATCCTCGAGATCGAACTGGTCAACAATCGGCTGGTCGTCGCCCCGATCGAGCCGCGCGCCGCGATCGGCAGTTACGATGCTGCCGCCGACACCTTCGACCTGCTGCTGACAGGCCAGGGGGTGCACAGCCTGCGCCGGCAGCTCGCGGCCACAGTGTTCAATATGCCGCCCGAGCATTTCACCGTGCGCGCCCCCGATGTCGGGGGCGGGTTCGGCGTCAAGAATTTCCTCTATCCCGAATGGGTGCTGGTGCTGTGGGCGGCGCGGCGGCTGGGCCGGCCGGTCAAATGGGTCGCCGAGCGCGGCGAGGAGTTCGTCAGCTCCGCGCAAGGCCGCGACAATCATACTTGGGCGCGCCTGGCGCTCGATCGCGACGGGCGGTTTCTCGCACTCGATGTCGATACGGTCGCCAATCTCGGCGCCTATTTGTCGACCAACGGCCCGGGCAGTTCGACCAATTCGCCGGCTTCCGCGATGGGCGGGGTCTTCGACATCCCGGCGGTGTTTATGGCAGTGCGCGGGGTCTTCACGAACACGCTGCCGATCGACGCCTACCGCGGCGCCGGCAAGCCCGAAGCCAATTATCTGATCGAACGGCTCGTCGATCGCGCCACGCGCCGGCTGGCGCTCGACCCGGTCGCATTGCGCCGCCGCAACCTGATCCGCCATTTCCCGTATCGCAGCGGTCTCGGGGTCACGATCGATTGCGGCCGCTTCGCCGCCAATCTCGACGAGATGGCGCAGCGGGTCCTGGCGGACGGCTTTCTCGCTCGGCGAGAGGCCGCTGCCCAGCGCGGCAGGCTGCGCGGGCTCGGCATCGCCTGTTTTCTCGAAACCTCGCGCGGCACGCCCGGCGAACGCGCCGAGATCCGCTTTGAGCCGGATGGCCGCGTGGCACTCGTGCTCGGCACCCAGTCGAACGGGCAGGGCCACGAGACCAGCTTCCCACAGATCGCCGCCGACCTACTGGGGCTGCCGCTGGCGGCATTTCGTTTTGTCCAGGCCGACACAAAGGCGGTCAAAAGCGGCAACGGCCATGGCGGCGCCCGCTCGATGCATATGGGCGGCAGCGCGCTCTACTTGGCGGCGCAAATGGTGCTGTCCAAAGCCCGCGCGCTCGCCGCCCACTTATTGCAGGCCGATGCAAGCGAGGTGAATTTCAGCGCGGGGCGCTTTACGGTCGCCGGCAGCGTACGCGGCATCGACCTCTTGGCGCTGGCCGAAGCCGCCCGCGACCCCGCCAATCTGCCCGACGGCATGACCCCGGGGCTCGATGCCGACGCCTACAACGACTCCGATGTCTTCACCTTTCCGAATGGCTGTCACACGGCCGAAGTCGAGATCGACCCCGAAACCGGAGCGGTGACGCTCGAACGCTATCAGGCGATCGACGATTACGGGCGGCTGATCAATCCGATGCTGACGAGGGGCCAGGTCCAAGGCGGGCTCGCCCAGGGCATCGGGCAGGCGATGCTCGAACACACGGTCTACGACGGGCAATCAGGCCAGTTGCTGAGCGGATCGTTTACGGATTATGCGCTGCCGCGTGCCGACGATCTGCCGCCGCTCGAGATTACCTTGGCCGAGTTGCCGACCGTGGTAAACCAGCTTGGTGTCAAGGGCGCCGGACAGGCCGGCTGCATGGCGGCACCGCAGACCGTCATCAACGCGATCCTCGACGCGTTGGCGCCGCTCGGCATCGCGCATATCGATATGCCGGCGACCCCCGAGCGGGTGTGGCGCGCGATCTGCGCCGCGCGCGAAGTCGGCTGATGTCCTTTCTGGATTCCCGAGAACAGGTTGCGCCCAACGGGATCGGAAAACCGGTTCGGCGGCGCGAGGATTCGCGCTTTCTGACCGGCGCCGGCCGATACGCCGATGACGTGAGCCTGGCGGACCAGGCCTATGCCTGTGTGCTTCGCTCGCCGCACGCGCATGCCAAGATCCTCGGCATCAATATCGGGCCGGCGGCCGGTATGCCGGGTGTGTTGGCAGTCCTCACCGGCAGCAATGCGGCGGAGGACGGGCTGCAGCCGATCCCGCAGCGGCCGGTGCCGGCAAACCCGCATGAGGTCCCGCTCAAGAGCCGCGACGGCTCGCCATTCTTGATCGCGCCGCACCCGCTTCTGGCGCTCGGCAAAACTCGCTATGTCGGTGAACCGGTCGTTGTGGTCATCGCCAACACATTGTGGCAGGCGATGGATGCCGCGGAACGCCTCGAAGTCGAATACGAGCCGCTGCCTGCGGCGGTGCGGTCGGCGGATGCTCTGATGCCCGGAGCGCCGCTCGCCTGGGAGGAGTGGGGTACAAATCTCAGCGTCGACTCCGAGACCGGCAACAAGGCGGCAACGGAGCTCGCCTTCGCCCGGGCAGCGCACGTCGTGCAGCTGGAGACTGCGATCAACCGGGTCACCGGCGTTCCGATGGAGTTGCGAGCGGCGGCCGGCGTCTATGACGAGGCGGCGGCACGATACATGGTATATACTTCGGCTGGCGGCGGCGTGGTGCGGCAGCGCGATGATATTGCCGCTGTTCTCGGAGTGCCGGCCCTCGGGGTCCGCGTGCTCTCGGGCGATGTCGGCGGAAATTTCGGCATCCGCAACAACACCTATCCCGAATTGGCGCTGGTCGTGGGCGGCGAGACGAGTGGGGCGCCCGGTCAAATGGTCCTGCGAGCGCCGTGATGCCTTCGCCACCGATTTCCACGGCCGCGATCTGACCTCCGAGGCGGAGCTCGCGCTGGACGAGCACGGCCGCTTTCTCGCCCTTCGTGCGGTCAACACCAGCAATTTGGGCGCCAGCGCGATTTCGTTTGTGCCGCTCGCCAAGGGCATTGCCGTCTCCTCCAGCGTCTACGACATCCCCGCTTCCCACATGCGCGGCCGTGCGGTGGTCACGAACACCGCCCCGACTTCGGCCTATCGCAGCGCGGGACGCCCGGAGGTCATGTTTGTCCTCGAGCGCCTGATCGACATTGCCTGCCGCCGCCACGGCTTCGACCGCTTCGAGATCCGCCGGCGCAACCTGGTGACCCCGGATGCGATGCCGTATCGCAATCCCCTCAATCTCGTATACGACAGCGGCGACTACCCCGCCTCATTGCGGCGTGCGGCTGAGTTGGGCGACTGGGCGGGGTTCGAGGCCCGCCGGGCCGAGGCGAGCCGGGGCGGCCGCTGCCGCGGCATCGGCATCGCCGCTTCGATCGAGCTCAATACCGGCGCACCCCGCGAGCGGGCCGAGATCACGATAGATCCCGTAGGCATCGTCGAACTCGTGCTGGGGACGATGTCGGCCGGCCAAGGCCATGAGACGAGCTTTGCCCAGGTGATCGGCGAATGGCTCGGGGTCGAGCCAGAGCAGGTCCGGCTGGTGACCGGCGACAGCGACCGCGTGCAGGCGGGCGGCGGCTCGGCCTCGGCACGGTCGATGCGCCTCGGATCGTGGGTCATCGCCAAAGCCGCGGACGCCATCGTCGACAAAGGCCGCCGGATCGCCGGCACCATGCTTGAGGCGGCCGAGCAGGATATCGAATTCGCCAAGCAGCGCTTCGTCATCAAGGGGACCGATCGCGGTGTCGGCTTGTTCGAGGTCGCGGCTGCAGCACTCGGCGAAAGTATTCCGGGCGATCTGCGCGGACCGTTGATGGGGATCTCGGATGAAACGATGAGCATCCCTTCCTACGCCTATACCTGCGCGGTCTGCGAGGTCGAGGTCGATCCCGAGACTGGGATCGTCGACGTCGTTCGCTATGCGTCGGTCGACGATTGCGGCCGAGCGGTGAACCCGCTGCTGATCCACGGGCAGAGCCATGGCGGCATCGCCCAGGGGATCGGCCAGGCGCTGTGGGAGGCGTGCGTCTACGACCAGCGATCCGGCCAGCTGCTGTCCGGCTCGCTCCTCGATTACGCGATGCCGCGCGCCGACCTATTGCCGGCTTTCGACACCGAGATCAGCGAGGTGCCGTCGACGACGAACCCGCTCGGCATGCGCGGCGGCAGCGAAGGCGGAATCACACCGGGGCTCGCGGCGGTGGCTAATGCGATCGTCGATGCGCTCGCGGAGTTCGGTGTCGAGCATATCGAGCTCCCGGCGACACCGGAGCGCGTCTGGAACGCAATTCGCGCCGGGTTCGCAAATAGAGTATAACGCTACGAAAGCTACCCTGCGTTGCGCCGCCCGGCGATATAAGCAACGCCTTGGGGGCCGACATGCTCGGCGTGAACTTCGACCGCGGTAACGGCGCAGCTGTCTCCCGCTCGGAACGTTTCAGCCTTCCCGCCACGGGTCAGCGTGATCTCGCCGCCGATCACCATGACGCGCGCATCCCAGTCATGCGAGTGGTCAGCGTTCACCGCGCCCGCCTGTAGTCCCCCATAAAAGACCTGGTAACCCTCACGTCGCAAATCGGCTTCGAATTCGCTTTGGTTCATGATTAGCCCTCCGATCCTCAGGGTAGAGCCAAATAGCCTAGCACGCCACACGCATCTCGCCCGCTTGGCGCCGTGGATCATAAGGTGACAGCGTCTTCCATAGAAGACATATGATTTGTATTGCTTCGACCGGGCGCGGGAGTATCATGTCGCTCTGCGTGCGTCAATCTGCTTGATCAGACGAAAGATGGATCAATCGCAATCAGCGGACTCAATACTCGGTTCCCTCCAGGCAAGGGGAAGCGACGCCGAGCCAACCGGCGCAATCCTACCAGTGGTCAGTGCCGACGATTTCGGCCAGCGCAACCTGGGTAAACCGGTCGGCGCGGTTATCGCGGCAGCAAAAGTACTGCGCATCTTGCACGCTTCGGAGCGGCCGCTGAATGCCAGCGAGGTCGCCCGCGCCGCCAGCCTCCATCGCGGCACCGCCTACAACATTCTGCGGACGCTCCAGGCCGAGGGATTTGTCGGCTATGACGAGGCGACCCGCAGCTATTCCGTCAGCTTGCACATTCTCGAACTCGCTTATGGCGTGTTGCGTCGCAGCGGGCTGATGGATCTGGCGCGCCCGCTGATGCATGCGATCTCCGATGCGCACAGCGTGTCGGTTTATCTGTCGAAGGTCTTGGGCCCCTCGTCTATGCTGCTGTTGGACTGGGTCGGTGTCGCCTTCCGCACTGACTTGTATGTCACCGTGGGGCGCCCGTCTCCGGTCCCGGCAGGCGCATCGGGCGTCATCATGGCCGCTTTCGGAAGCAGCAGCGAGCCCGAGCTCAAAGCGCTGTTCTCGAAAGTCGCTTGGTACCAGAAACCGTCTTTTTCCGAGTTCCTGGCCCGCGTCAAAGAATCGAAGAAATGCGGTTTCGCGGTCGATCAGGGCGCGATGTTTCAGGGGATCACGCTGGTTTCCGTTCCGGTTCTATCGCCGTCATGGGAGCTGCTGCTGGTCCTGACGGCGGCGGGACACTCGCATGATCTGGACGCCGGGGCGCTGGGAGCTCTCTGCCGTGCGATGCAGTCGGCGGCGGCGCGGTTGTCGGAAAGCGCGCGATTGCTGCGCCTCGGATAATTTGACCGATTAATCGAAGGAGGGAAGACAGCATGGACGGATTGCCAG
>Ga0306924_10004279_pt1 | contig 13914 bp, 10 predicted proteins | sample sta12Can44000111_FD_203756 | JGI IMG/M metagenome (GOLD analysis project Ga0306924, IMG submission 203756) | Lab enrichment of tropical soil microbial communities from Luquillo Experimental Forest, Puerto Rico - statanox.12C.anox.44.000.111 (v2)... | ecosystem: Environmental > Terrestrial >... | reverse complement strand
GCTTGCAATGCCGCGCCCGTTCATGCATTTACACTCCCGCGGCGGGCCTCGGGGCCGCCGCAAGCGCTTCCGGAGGAGTGTAGCTCAATGGCTAGAGCACCGGTCTCCAAAACCGGGGGTTGGGGGTTCGAGTCCCTCCACTCCTGCCAGGCGTAAGGTTCGGCGCGGCCAGCAAAGTTTAAAAAGCGCAATGGGTTGCGCCCGCACGCCCGAGACGGCGGCAAGTAGGCCATATGGCGAAGATCAGTCCATTTAAATTCTTGCAAGAAGTGCGCGCGGAGGCGCAGAAGGTCACGTGGCCGAGCAGACGCGAGACCGCTGTTACCACCGCCATGGTCTTCGTGATGGTGGCCATCGCTGCCGTCTTCTTTCTCGTGGCCGATCAGTTCATGCGCTTCTTCGTGACCTTTATTCTCGGCACCGGCGGGTGAAGGAGCCGGCAGAATGTCCGACAAGCATTGGTACATCATCCAGGCCTATTCGAATTTCGAGCGCAAAGTCGCTGATTCGATCCGTGAACAGGCGAAGCAGCGCCACCTCGAGCATCTGTTCGAAGAGGTCATGGTGCCGACCGAGAAGGTCGTGGAGGTGCGTCGCGGACAAAAGGTCGACGCCGAGCGCAAGTTCTTTCCCGGTTACGTGCTGGTGAAGATGGATCTCACCGACGAGGCCTATCACCTCATCAAGAACACGCCGAAGGTCACGGGATTTCTCGGCGCCGATAACAAGCCGAAGCCGATTTCTGACGCCGAGGCCGCGCGCATCATGCATCAGGTGCAGGAGGGCATCGAGCGGCCGAAGCCATCGGTCTCATTCGAGGTAGGCGAGCAGGTGCGGGTGTCCGAGGGACCGTTCGCCTCATTCAACGGCGTGGTAGAAGAAGTCGACGATGGGCGCTCACGGCTCAAAGTGGCGGTTTCTATCTTCGGCCGACCGACCCGCGTAGAACTCGAGATGGGGCAAGTGGAGAAACTCTGAGCAACGAACGGCGAGTACCTGCTACTCGCTCATACGTAGCGACGTGGGAGGCGACGGCGGCCGCCAACCGCCCAGACCCGCACCACGATCCTGAACCGGCCGATTGTGGCCAACGACAGGAGTTGAACCATGGCAAAGAAAATCACCGGCTATATCAAACTGCAGGTACCGGCGGGCGCGGCCAATCCGTCGCCCCCGATCGGGCCGGCGCTCGGCCAGCGCGGCCTCAACATCATGGAGTTCTGCAAGCAGTTCAACGCGCAGACCCAGAAGATGGAGAAGGGATCGCCGATACCGGTCGTGATCACGGTTTACCAGGATCGCTCGTTCACCTTCGAGATGCGCACGCCGCCCGTCTCCTACTTCATCAAGAAAGCGGCCAAGCTCGAGAGCGGTTCTAAGACGCCGGGCCGCGACAAGGCCGGCACCGTGACCAAGGCGCAGGTGCGCGAGATCGCGCAGCAGAAGATGAAGGACTTGAACTGCGATAGCATCGAGGCGGCGATGCGCATGGTGGAAGGCTCCGCCCGCTCGATGGGCATCGAGGTCGCGGGGTAATCGCCATGACCACACTGGGAAAACGGACCACGACTATCCGCCAAGGCGTCGACCGCACCAAGCTTTATCCGCTGGAGGAAGCGGTGAAGATGGTCAAGGAGCGGGCGAAAGCCAAGTTCGACGAGACGATCGAGGTCGCCATGAACCTCGGCGTCGATCCGCGTCATGCTGATCAAATGGTGCGCGGGATCGTCAACCTGCCGAACGGCTCCGGCCGCAGCGTGCGCGTGGCTGTGTTCGCGCGCGGCGCAAAGGCCGATGAGGCCAAGGCCGCCGGGGCCGACGTAGTCGGCGCCGAGGACCTCGTCGAAAAGGTGCAGGGCGGCAACATCGATTTCGACCGCTGCATCGCCACACCCGACCTCATGCCGCTGGTCGGTCGGCTCGGTAAGGTTTTGGGCCCGCGCGGCATGATGCCGAACCCCAAAGTCGGGACCGTCACCATGGATGTGACCAGCGCGGTCAAGGGTGCCAAGGGCGGCTCCGTCGAGTTCCGGGTGGAGAAGGCGGGCATCGTGCAGGCCGGCGTTGGCAAGGCGTCGTTTCCGGCCGATCACCTCGTGCAGAACATCAAGGCGTTCGCCGACGCTGTGCAGAAAGCGCGACCCGCCGGGGCCAAAGGCACCTTCATCAATCGCGTCGCCATCTCCTCGACCATGGGGCCGGGGGTGAAGGTCGAGCCGACCTCATTGTTCGGGCACTAAAGGAAGCGGCGTAGCTCCCCGCTTTGCAGGCTCACTCTGCCGAGCGCGGCTCAGGCCGCGGATCGCCGGCCCCAGAGTTCGTCCGTCGCAATCTTTGCGCCTTGCGCAAGCGACGTGAGCTTTGCCCACATGATCGTCGGATGAACGCGTTGGGCAAAAGGACTCTGCGCAAATCCGCAATCAGTGCCGCCCATGATATTCTCGCGCCCAACGATCTTGGCGAGCCGAACGATGCGCTGCGCCACCAGTTCGGGATGCTCGACAATATTGGTCGCGTGGCTGATGACGCCCGGAATTAGCACCTTGCCGGGCGGGAGCTTGACCGCGCGCCAGACCACCCATTCGTGCTCGTGGCGCGGATTGGCCGCCTCGAACTGATACGCTCCGACATTCACCTGCAGCATCAGGTCGACGATGTCCTTCATCGGCACGTCGAAAGCATGCGGCCCATTCCAGCTGCCCCAGCAGATGTGATAGCGCGAGCGCTCCGGCGGGATACCTTTGAGTGCGTGATTGAGCGCGTCGATGCGCAGTTGGGCCCATTCGCGGTACCGCGCATGCGTCATCGGCGGCACCATTTTTTCGTGCATGTAGGGCAGGAAAGCATCGTCGATCTGCACATAGAGGCCGGCATCGACAATGGCCTTGTATTCTTGGTGCAAACAGTCGGCGAGCGCCCATAACAGGCTCTTTTCGTCCGGATAGAACTCGTTCTTGGCGTTCGGCAGGGCACTCGCTGGCGCAACGACCGGCAGGAAGGCGTCCGCGACCTTTGCTTTGGCTGCTGCGGCCTTGAGATTGGCGATGTCGCGCTTGACCTGCGCATCCGAGTAGGTGAGCGCGCCATTGACCACGAAACGCGAGCCCAGTCGTTTGCTCAGGCCCGATACCCGGTCGTATTCCGCATAGAATTCGGGAAAGGCGACGCGATCCTGTCCGCCGCCCACTGCCGCCATGGGATCCTTGGCCTCGTCGGGGGTCAGCGGCCGGGTCGCGAGGCCGCTGAGGCGGTCGTGGAAGTAAAAGGCCCAATTGCGGCCCTTGCTGAACTCGCCGTCGCTGACGATGTCGATGCCCGCCTCGGCCTGCTGGCGCACGACCGTCTCAATCGATTCCTTCAGACAGGCCTCGTAGGCGCTTCGGTCATAGGGTTCGCGATCCTCGATCTTGTGCAGGAACGCGACGAGTTGCGGGGGCCGGACCAGGCTGCCCACGTGGGTTGTGAGGACGCGGTTGGCGGTAGCGGCCATTTTGCTCCCTCCCGTTTTTGCTTGTCTCCTTTTCCTTATCACCTGCGCGTTTTGGAGGAAGCCACGATCGCGCGAAAACAGGACCTGTTGCGATCGGGGTGAGCGTGCCGCGGCTCATCCATCAGCCGCGCGCGTTGCGGTGGAGAGACGTGCGTCTTGGGTCGATGCACGTCGCTCGAGTTTGTCCGGGAATGCGTCGCGAGCGAGGGTGACGGCGCCGTTAATTGAGCGCCGCGTCGATCTTGTCGTAATACTTTTTGACGAGCTCGATGTTGCCGGGAAACTGGATCGGCTGGGCCGACTTCAGCGCCTCGTTGAGCTCCTCCAACATTTGTTTCTTTTCCCCCGCGGGAATCGTCTTGTTCGCGGTGACATCCGCGATCTCCTGCTTGATGGCAGCTGCCGGCTCGGTGTCTTGGTCTTGGGGTCGATGCCCGTCATGACCATCGTGATGTTTCCGAGCACCTCGTCGTAATCGTTGAAATCCTTGAAGCCATGTTTTTTGGCGGCGGCGTCGAGCTCGGCGAGGATGGGCGGGGGCAGCTCATCGGGAGGCGGCCCTTGGATCTTCTCCAAGACCGCTGAAATATCCTTTTGCGCGGCGACAACTCCCTGCACCTGCTTTTCAGTCAGCTGGATTTGCTTGACGTCGGGGCGTCCCCCGGGCTGGGCCATGGCAGCGCCGGCGAATTGGACGAGGGCGGCGGCGAGGATCGCCACAATTGTAAGACCGAGTCGTTGTCGCATCCGGTAGCCCCCCTGGTCCCGTGCCGCTTTGCGATTCGAGTCCCGACAGCTTGTCCCCTAACGGCAGCGGATGACCAAATTTGGACCTGCGGCGGGCGGGGAAAGTCGGACAATCGGCGTGCAAAAGTGCTTGGCAAACCGGTCGAAAACCCCTACATAGGGACCAGGGCGTGCCGGCCCTAGTGTGTCGGCGCGCCTTCGCGCGCTTCAAGGAAAACATGGCGGTTGGGACTTTATTCCTTTTAGATGTCCTGCGGGATTTCTCTGAAAGGAGCCGGAGCCGATCGCGGGCTTTTCGTGGAGCGTCATGGACTTCCGGTGGTTTTCGGAAGTGTGTCCTGTCCAAGACTGCGGGCGCCGGTTCCCGGCTTAAAGACGATCGCCTGCATAGATGGGGACGACCGTTTTGGGGCTTGAGAGCCCCGCGACCGGTTCGAACCGCGACATCCGGGTGCGGCCTGCTTCGCCGCCCGGAGGGCAGGATGTCAGCAGCGCCGTCCTGCCTGCGTTTTGTACAGCGCCAGGCTCGGACAGCGGGTCGCAACCGGCGGTTCCCGGACGTAAAGCCGGGTCGCCAAGCGGAAAGAGTTAGCGGTGGATCGAGCGGCTAAGAAAGAGCTCGTCACGACGCTCAATGGTGTCTTCAAAGCCACCAATGTCGTGGTCGTCGCTCACTATTCCGGCCTGAACGTCGCCCAGATGCAGACGCTGCGCAGGCAGATGAAGCAGGCGGGTGCGGCGGTGAAGGTCGCCAAGAATCGCCTCGCCAAGCTGGCGCTCGAAGGCACCGATGCAGCCGTGATTGTGCCCTTGCTCAAGGGCCCGACGCTGATCGCCTATTCGGGGGATCCGGTGGCTGCACCCAAGGTCGCCGCCGACTTCGCCAAGGCAAACGAGAAGTTCGTGATTCTGGGCGGAGCGATGGGCAACACCGCCCTCGACGTCAATGGCGTCAAGGCGCTTGCGTCGCTGCCCTCGCTCGATGAGTTGCGGGCCAAGATCGTCGGCCTCATTCAGGCGCCTGCCACCAAGATTGCGCAGCTGGTCAATGCGCCGGCGGCTAAAGTGGCCCGCGTGGTCCAAGCCTATGCGGCGAAAGCCGAGGGCGCCTGATGCGCGCCGTCAATTCGACTGGTTCGAACTCATAAGGATGTCCAATGGCTGACTTGCAGAAAATCGTCGATGACCTCTCGAAACTCACGGTGCTCGAGGCCGCAGACCTCGCGAAAATGCTCGAAGAGAAATGGGGCGTGTCGGCCGCGGCCGCCGTGGCCGTTGCTGCCGCTCCCGGTGGCGCTGCTGCGGCTCCGGCCGAAGAGAAGACCGAGTTCACAGTCGTGCTCACCGCCGCCGGCGAAAAGAAGATCGAGGTGATCAAGGAAGTGCGTGCGCTCACCGGGCTGGGCCTCAAGGAGGCCAAGGACCTGGTCGAGGGCGCGCCCAAGCCCGTCAAGGAAGGCGTGACCAAGGACGAGGCCGACAAAGTCAAGGCTCAGCTGGAGAAGGCCGGAGCCAAGGTGGAACTCAAGTAAGTGTGAAGTCAGTGCAGGGGATTCCGTGGTGCGCAAGCCCGGAATCGTCCATATCTCTGCCGGATACCGACAGAGATAGAGTGCTTCGGCGATCAGCCGAAGCGAATAGAAGCGAATAGAAGGCAGGGTTTTCGACGCCTGTCCTGATGGTCGCGATGGATTGCGGCCTTCCGGAGAGTCGTCCCGGGCCCGACGGTTCGACAACGCGAGAGATGAGATGGCGCAGACGTTTACGGGTCGCAAGCGCGTTCGTAAGTTTTTCGGGAAAATCCAGGAAGTCGCAGAGATGCCGAACCTCATCGAGGTTCAAAAGGCGTCCTACGACCAATTCCTGCTGGTCAAGGAACCGATCGGCGGCCGGCCCGACGAGGGCTTGCAAGCCGTATTCAAGTCGGTCTTCCCGATCTCCGATTTTTCCAACACGTCGATGCTCGAATTCGTCAAATACGAGTTCGAGGCTCCGAAATACGACGTCGACGAGTGCCGCCAGCGCGGCATGACCTACGCCGCGCCGCTCAAGGTGACGCTGCGGCTCATCGTGTTCGATATCGACGAGGAGACGGGCGCCAAGTCGGTCAAAGACATCAAGGAGCAGGATGTCTACATGGGCGACATCCCGCTCATGACCAACAACGGCACGTTCGTCGTCAACGGCACCGAGCGGGTGATCGTTTCGCAGATGCACCGCTCGCCCGGCGTGTTCTTCGATCACGACAAGGGCAAGACCCATTCGTCCGGCAAACTCCTGTTTGCGGCGCGCATCATTCCCTATCGCGGCTCCTGGCTCGACATCGAATTCGACGCCAAGGATATCGTCTACGCGCGCATCGATCGGCGCCGCAAGATCCCGGTGACGTCGTTGCTTTATGCGCTCGCCATGGATGCGGAGGAAATCCTCAGCACCTTCTACCGCAAGGTCGCCTACAAGCGGCAGAAGGACGGCTGGCGCGTGCCATTCGATGCCAACCGATTCCGCGGTTACAAAGCGATCAACGATCTGGTCGATGCCGATTCCGGCAAGGTCGTGTTGGAGGCGGGCAAGAAGCTCACCGTGCGCCAGGCGCGCCAACTCAGCGAGAAAGGGCTCAGGGCGCTGCGCATGACCGACCAGGAGCTGGTCGGCCACTACATCGCCGAAGATCTCGTCAACCCGAAGACCGGCGAGATCTACGCGGAGGCGGCTGAGGAGATCACCGAAAAGGCGCTGAAGGCGCTCAACGAGGCCGGCTACAAGGAGTTGCCGCTGCTCGACATCGACCATGTCAATGTCGGCGCCTACATCCGCAATACGCTTAACGTCGACAAGAACATGACGCGCGAAGACGCGCTGTTCGACATCTATCGCGTCATGCGCCCGGGCGAACCGCCGACGCTCGATACCGCGCAGAACATGTTCCAGTCGCTGTTCTTCGATTCCGAGCGCTACGACCTCTCGGCGGTCGGCCGCGTGAAGATGAACATGCGGCTCGACCTCGATGCGCCGGATACGATGCGCGTGCTGCGTAAGGAAGACATCATCGCCGTGATCCGCACGCTGGTCGATCTGCGCGACGGCAAAGGCGATATCGACGACATCGACCACCTCGGCAATCGCCGGGTGCGCTCGGTCGGCGAGCTGATGGAGAATCAGTATCGCATCGGGCTGTTGCGCATGGAGCGCGCCATCAAGGAGCGGATGTCCTCGGTCGATATCGATACCGTGATGCCGCAAGACCTGATCAACGCCAAGCCGGCGGCGGCGGCGGTGCGCGAGTTCTTCGGCTCCTCGCAGCTCAGCCAGTTCATGGACCAGACCAATCCGCTGTCGGAGATCACGCACAAGCGGCGGCTATCGGCGCTGGGGCCTGGCGGGCTCACGCGCGAACGCGCAGGCTTCGAAGTGCGCGACGTGCACCCCACCCATTACGGCCGCATCTGCCCGATCGAGACGCCTGAGGGGCCCAACATCGGCCTGATCAACTCGCTCGCCACTTATGCGCGGGTGAACAAGTACGGCTTCGTCGAGACGCCGTATCGCAAGGTGAAGGATGGCCGCGTCACTGACGAGGTGGTGTACCTCTCGGCGATGGAGGAAGGACGTTATACGGTCGCGCAGGCGAATGCCGCGGTCGACAATCGCGGGCGCTTCACCGAGGACCTGATCGTATGCCGCCATGCCGGCGACGTGCAGATGGTTCCGGCCGACAAGGTCGATTTCATGGACGTGTCGCCGAAACAGCTGGTGTCGGTGGCAGCGGCGCTGATTCCCTTCCTTGAAAACGACGACGCCAATCGCGCATTGATGGGCTCCAACATGCAGCGTCAGGCGGTGCCGCTGCTGCGCGCCGAGGCGCCTTTCGTCGGCACCGGCATGGAAGGCGTGGTGGCGCGCGACTCCGGCGCCTCGATCGCCGCGCGGCGTACCGGCATCGTCGATCAGGTGGACGCGACCCGCATCGTGGTGCGGGCGACGGAGGAAGCCGATCCGACCAAACCGGGCGTCGACATCTATCGGCTGATGAAGTTCCAGCGCTCGAACCAGAACACCTGCATCAACCAGCGTCCGCTGGTGAAGATGGGCGATCAGGTGACCAAGGGCGACATCATCGCCGACGGTCCGTCGACCGAACTCGGCGAACTCGCGCTCGGCCGCAACGTGCTGGTCGCCTTCATGCCGTGGAACGGTTACAACTTCGAGGATTCGATCCTCCTCTCCGAGCGCATCGTCAAGGAGGACGTCTTCTCCTCGATCCATATCGAGGAATTCGAGGTGATGGCGCGCGACACCAAGCTCGGGCCCGAGGAGATCACCCGCGATATCCCGAACGTTTCCGAAGAGGCGCTGAAGAACCTCGACGAGGCGGGCATCGTCTACATCGGGGCCGAGGTACGCGCCGGCGACATTCTCTGCGGCAAGATCACGCCCAAGGGCGAAAGCCCGATGACGCCGGAGGAGAAGCTGCTGCGCGCGATCTTCGGCGAAAAGGCCTCCGACGTGCGCGACACGTCGTTGCGCGTGCCGCCCGGTGTCCAGGGGACGGTGGTCGAGGTGCGCGTGTTCAACCGTCACGGCGTCGAGAAAGACGAGCGTGCGCTGGCCATCGAGCGCGAGGAGATCGAGCGGCTCGCCAAGGACCGCGACGACGAGCAGGCGATCCTCGATCGCAACGTATACGGCCGCCTGGCCGAGATGCTGGAGGGCCGCCAAGGCATCGCAGGCCCGAAGGGCTTCAAGAAGGATTCCAAGATCACCCGTGCGGTGCTCGAGGAGTATCCCCGCTCGCAGTGGTGGCAGTTCGCCTCGCCGAACGACAAGCTGATGGCCGAGATCGAGGCTATCCGCAAACAGTACGACGAGTCGAAGAAGGGGCTCGAGCAACGCTTCCTCGACAAGGTCGAGAAGCTGCAGCGCGGCGATGAGCTCCCGCCGGGCGTGATGAAGATGGTGAAAGTCTTCGTCGCCGTGAAGCGCAAGATCCAGCCGGGCGACAAGATGGCCGGCCGTCACGGCAACAAGGGTGTCGTGTCGAAGATCGTGCCGATCGAGGACATGCCATTCCTCGAAGACGGCACGCAGGTCGACATCGTGCTCAATCCTTTGGGCGTTCCCAGCCGAATGAACGTGGGACAGATCCTGGAGACCCATCTCGGCTGGGCTTGCGCCGGACTCGGATCGAGGATCGGGCAGGCAATCGATGCGTATTACGGCAAGCGCGACACCCGCCCGCTCAAGGATACGCTCAAGAAGATCTACGGCGACGACGAGACCATCAAGTCGCTGGGCGAACAGGAGTTGGTCGAGCTTGGAACCAATTTGCGTCACGGCGTGCCGATTGCAACGCCGGTCTTCGACGGCGCCAAGGAGGCCGACATCGAGAAGATGCTCGATCTCGCCGGGCTCGATCACTCGGGCCAAGTGACGCTTTATGACGGGCGCACGGGCGAGCCGTTCGATCGCGAGGTGACGGTCGGTTACATCTACATGATGAAGCTGCACCACCTCGTCGACGACAAGATCCATGCGCGCTCGATCGGGCCTTACAGCCTCGTCACCCAGCAGCCGCTGGGCGGCAAGGCGCAGTTCGGCGGCCAGCGCTTCGGCGAAATGGAGGTGTGGGCGCTGGAAGCTTATGGCGCGGCCTACACGCTGCAGGAAATGCTGACCGTCAAGTCGGACGACGTCGCCGGCCGCACCAAGGTTTACGAGGCGATCGTGCGCGGCGACGACACGTTCGAGGCCGGCATTCCGGAATCGTTCAACGTGCTGGTCAAGGAGATGCGCTCGCTCGGGCTCAATGTCGACCTGCACAATTCGAAGCAGCAGCGGCAAGGGCCCGGCGGCGAAATTGCGGAAGCCGCGGAATAGTCAGAAGGAGGCGGACGACGGGCAGGACATGGACGCAGGCGTCCCCAGGTCCGTCGTCTGAACGGAGAGAGCTATGAATCAAGAGATCATGAATCTTTTCAGCCCGCAGGTGCCGGCTCAGGTCTTCGACCAGATCCGCATCTCGATCGCGAGCCCGGAAAAGATTCTGTCGTGGTCCTACGGCGAGATTAAGAAGCCGGAGACCATCAATTACCGGACCTTCAAGCCCGAGCGCGACGGCTTGTTCTGTGCGCGCATCTTCGGGCCGATCAAGGACTACGAGTGCTTGTGCGGCAAGTACAAGCGCATGAAATACAAAGGCATCATCTGCGAGAAGTGCTCGGTGGAGGTCACGCTCTCGCGGGTGCGGCGCGAGCGCATGGGCCATATCGAGCTTGCGGCGCCGGTCGCCCATATCTGGTTTCTCAAGTCGCTGCCGTCGCGCATCGGCCTTTTGCTCGACATGACGCTCAAGTCACTCGAGCGCATTCTCTATTTCGAGAGCTATGTGGTGCTGGAGCCAGGGCTCACTCCGCTGGAGGACCGCCAGCTGCTGAGCGAAGACGAATACCTCAAGGCGCAGGAGCAGTTCGGTGCCGACAGCTTCACGGCCGCCATCGGCGCGGAGGCGATCCGCGAGATGCTCAAGGCGCTCGATCTCGACAAGATGCAGGCCGACCTGCGCGCCGAGATCACGAGTTCGGATTCCGATATCAAGAAAAAGAAGATTGCCAAGCGACTCAAGATCGTCGAGGCATTCCAGCAGTCCGGCAACAAGCCGGAATGGATGATCCTGACGCAGGTGCCGGTGATTCCGCCGGATTTGCGGCCGCTCGTTCCGCTCGATGGCGGCCGCTTCGCCACCTCCGACCTCAACGATCTCTATCGCCGCGTCATCAACCGCAACAACCGCTTGAAGCGGCTGATCGAGCTGCGCGCGCCCGACATCATCATCCGCAACGAGAAGCGGATGCTGCAGGAGGCGGTCGACGCGCTGTTCGACAACGGCCGCCGCGGCCGCGTCATCACCGGCGCCAACAAGCGGCCGCTGAAGTCGCTCGCCGACATGCTGAAAGGAAAGCAGGGCCGCTTCCGGCAGAACCTGTTGGGCAAGCGCGTCGATTACTCCGGCCGCTCGGTGATCGTGGTCGGCCCCGAGCTCAAGCTGCATCAATGCGGGCTGCCGAAGAAGATGGCGCTCGAGCTGTTCAAGCCGTTCATCTATTCGCGGCTTGACGCCAAGGGCCTGTCGACCACGGTGAAGCAGGCGAAAAAGCTCGTCGAGAAAGAGAAGCCCGAGGTCTGGGATATTCTCGACGAAGTCATTCGCGAGCATCCCGTACTGCTCAACCGCGCGCCGACGCTCCATCGCCTCGGCATCCAGGCATTCGAGCCGGTGCTGATCGAGGGCAAGGCGATACAGCTTCATCCGCTGGTCTGCGCCGCCTTCAACGCCGATTTCGACGGCGACCAGATGGCCGTGCATGTGCCGCTCTCGCTCGAGGCGCAGCTCGAAGCGCGCGTGCTGATGATGTCGACCAACAACATCCTGCATCCTGCCAACGGCTCGCCGATCATCGTGCCGTCGCAGGATATCGTGCTCGGTCTCTATTACCTCTCCATCATGCGCGAGGGTGAATCGAAGGGCCAGCAGCTGAAAGTGTTCGGCGAAATGGCGGAAATCGAGCATGCGTTGCACGCCAAGGTCGTCGACCTGCATACCCGCATCAAATACCGTTGGATCGGCGTCGACGAGAAGGGCGAGCCCGTTCAGCAGTGGTTCGAGACCACGCCGGGCCGTGTGATGCTCGGCGAGGTGCTGCCGAAAAATCCGAAGATTTCCTTCGACACCGTCAACAAGCTCATGACGAAGCGGGAAATCTCCAGCATGATCGATCAGGTCTACCGCCACTGCGGGCAGAAGGAGACGGTGATCTTCTGCGACCGGATCATGGCGCTCGGCTTCCACCACGCCTTCAAGGCCGGCATTTCCTTCGGCAAGGACGACATGGTCGTGCCGAGCAGCAAATGGAAGATCATCGAGCAGACGCGAACGCTGGCCAAGGAATTCGAGCAGCAATACAACGACGGCCTGATCACCCAGGGCGAGAAGTACAACAAGGTGGTCGATGCCTGGTCGAAGGCGACCGACCAGATCGCCGACGAAATGATGCGTCAGATTTCGTCGGTCGAGCGCGTTGATGGCGGTGGCCACGCCGCGGAGGTCAATTCGATCTACATGATGGCGCATTCCGGTGCGCGCGGCTCGCCGCAGCAGATGCGCCAGCTCGCGGGCATGCGCGGCCTGATGGCCAAGCCGTCGGGCGAGATCATCGAGAGCCCGATCATCAGCAACTTCAAGGAAGGGCTCTCGGTGCTCGAGTACTTCAACTCGACCCATGGTGCGCGCAAGGGGCTGGCAGACACCGCGCTCAAGACCGCCAACTCGGGCTATCTCACCCGCCGGCTGGTGGACGTGGCGCAGGACTGCATCATTACGTCGGAGGACTGCGGCACGTCGTCGGGCATCAAGGTGCGAGCCATCATCGATGCCGGCACCGTGGTGGCTTCGCTCGAGAGCCGCATCCTCGGCCGCACCGCCGCCGAGGACGTGCGCCATCCCTCGTCGCACGAGGTGATCGTCAAAAAGGGCACGCTGCTCGAAGAACCGCAGGTCGACGCAATCCGCGGAGCCGGCGTGCAGGAGTTGCGCATCCGCTCGGTGCTCACCTGCGAAACCACCGCCGGCGTATGCGCCAAATGCTATGGGCGCGATCTTGCCCGCGGCACACCGGTCAACATGGGCGAGGCGGTGGGTGTCATCGCCGCGCAGTCGATCGGCGAGCCGGGGACGCAGCTCACGATGCGCACGTTCCACATCGGCGGCGCCGCGCAGATCTCCGAGCAGTCGGTGATCGAGTCGAATTTCGAGGGCACGATCAAGATCAAGAACAAGAACGTGGTGAAGAATTCCGACGGCCAGACGGTGGCAATGGCCCGCAACATGATCGTCGCCGTGCTCGATCCCGACGGGACCGAGCGAGCGGTGCACCGCATCCAGTACGGTGCGCGTTTGCTGGTCGAGGAAGGCGACAAGATCAAGCGCGGGCAGCGCATCGCGGAGTGGGATCCGTATACGCGGCCGATCCTCACCGAGGTCGAGGGTACGATCGGGTTCGAGGATCTCGTCGAGGGCCAGTCGATGTCGGAAACGCTCGACGAGTCGACCGGCATCGCCAAGCGAGTGGTGACCGATTGGCGCGCCAGCCGCGGGGTGGACCTGCACCCGGCGATCGTGATCAAGGACAAGAACAACAAGGTGATGAAGCTTCCCCGCGGCGGCGAGGCGCGCTACCAGCTCGCGGTCGACGCCATCATCTCGGTCGATCCGGGAACGCACGTCAAAGCGGGCGACGTTATCGCGCGCATCCCCACCGAGAGCGCCAAGACGCGCGACATCACCGGCGGTTTACCGCGGGTGGCGGAGCTGTTCGAAGCGCGCCGTCCGAAGGAAGCGGCCATCATCGCCGAAACCTCCGGCACCATCCGCTTCGGCCGCGACTACAAGAACAAACGTCGCGTCATCATCGAGCCGGCCGATCAAGGCGAAGAACCGAAGGAGTACTTGATCCCCAAGGGCAAGCACGTCCATCTGCAGGACGGCGACCTGATTGAGAAGGGCGACGCCATCGTCGAAGGCAATCCCGCGCCGCACGACATTCTTGCAATCAAGGGCGTCGAGGAGCTGGCGGCGTATCTGGTCAACGAGATCCAGGACGTCTATCGGTTGCAGGGCGTCT
>Ga0306924_10004277_pt1 | contig 13921 bp, 19 predicted proteins | sample sta12Can44000111_FD_203756 | JGI IMG/M metagenome (GOLD analysis project Ga0306924, IMG submission 203756) | Lab enrichment of tropical soil microbial communities from Luquillo Experimental Forest, Puerto Rico - statanox.12C.anox.44.000.111 (v2)... | ecosystem: Environmental > Terrestrial >... | reverse complement strand
GGCGTTTTCATGACTCAGATCCTGCCCTTCGCCGACCATAAAGCCGTTGCCCTCTACGGTGAGTTTGAGAGCGGCATCTATGGCGGGCTCAAGGCGGCGTAACCCGACCAAGCGCCGGCGCTCAATCTGTGCCGTCGCTCGGGCGATGGGCCCCCTTCGTCCGCCTCGAAGGGGTCCCGGCGCTGCCTTTCGCCGAGCCCCTCCCCGTAGAGCTCGATCACTTCGTCGGCGCGCTCTGACGCCGACCCCTGTAAAAGAGGGGAAAGCAGGGTGAATTATCGATTCGGCGTTGAAATTTGCCCGAGTAATCCTCGAGAAAGCCATCTACATCAGATGCTTAGAAGACAGGCTCCGGTGTGCACTAACAGGGGTCCCAAGCGTACCCATCAGGGGGCGTAATCGGTCCATCAGGGGGCGAACAGGGCAGGAGCGTTGGGCACAATCATATTGCCATATTGACAATTGCGGCCAACGCTGATATATGGCGCAAGCTCCGAGAGGGAACCCATCGTCGAGGGACAGAGAACACCAGCAAACGGGCTCGGGAATGACGACGGCCGAGACATATAGCCGCGCGAATGCAAGGCACTGCTGCGTGCCGATTTTGCTAGCTTCGCAGCACGCCGCTGTTTCCGTAAGCTCAACCCGCGGACCCCATTCGCGCTGAGCTGATCCTCTGCCTCACCCCCAAGTTTTAACGGCGGCGGTCGGTCGCGACCGTAGGGGGGGTCAGGACCTCGCCGACAAATTGTCGCGCGATTGGCGCGGATCGTCGCGACTGACTGATACCGGCAAGTCTTTGCGACGCCGCGTCCCCAGATTTACACCGGAATCGGCGAGCATAATTTCGCCGGCCAACAGCAGATATCCTCGCCGTAGGGCGGCGGGCTCGTCAAGGCGGCATGGTTCAGGAGTTACGCGCCAAACGAATGGTCGGAGAAATTTGATCGCCTCGTGCAGAGCTGGTACACCGCCAACAAGGCTACCGAGCTCAGCCATTTCAGCGTGCGCACCAGCTGGGGATCAAGGGCAAGGATCACCATCTGTTACTTTGGTGTAACAGCGTATTTGCAATGGGTTATCGTCATTCCCGCGAAAGCGACGCCAAAGCGGGGGTCCAGAGCCTGCCTCTGGCTTGAACAGGGGGCAACCGCTTCAGTCCTCGGCCCTTGATTTCCCGCTTTCGCGGGAATGAAGAATAAACTACTGCATTCCTAGATTCATTATCGGTCGGCCCGTTGGCTATCGCGAATTCGCGCACCGCCATCTGCTTTTATCGCGGGGACCTGTTCCGATCGAAAGGACGAGGACTCCAATGACTCGCACGCGCTTCGCCGAAGGCCAAATTCTCTTTAGAGAGGGAGATCCATCGGACGGTGTTTTTCGCCTATCCAGCGGTACCGTCGACGTATTCCGAGAACTCGATGGCGACCCGATCAGTCTCGGCACGGTCGGCGCAGGCCAGTTTATCGGGGAAATGGGCGTTGTGGAAAACCGCCCGCGCAGTGCGACCGCTAGAGCCACCAGCGAGGTCGAGGCGGAATTCCTCAACCCGACCGAGTTCCTCGATCAGATCGCTGGATCGCCGCGGACCGCTCGCGAGTTGATACAACGCCTCAGTCACCGGCTCCGCGAGGCCGACGATCGCATCGTCCATGATGAAAAGCGAAGCAACCGAGCGCTTGCGATCTGGAAGGACGTCGACGATCAAACGGCCGTTTCGTCAGTCAGCAACGCCTATCTCGCTGCCAAGAGTCCGTGGTTGCAGCGACAGTTCCACACTCCGTATGGGCTCGACGATCTGCCGTTCGTCGTTGGTCGGCGCACGGTAGCAGGAGAAGGGCCGCCGCTGTGGGAGCCAGACCTCAAGCTTGATGATGCCGTGCCGTTCAGGCTATCGCGCAACCACTTCATCATCGAAAAGCGCGATGGAAGTTATCATGTGCGTGACCTCTGCAGCACCCTTGGAACGATCGTCAACGGCGAACCCATCGGCGATCATTTCCGCACCGATGATGCGCCTCTGCGAGCTGGAGAGAATGAAGTGATTGCCGGCGGCGTGGATTCACCTTTTGTCTTCTCCGTGGTCATCGGGTCGCCTTCCCGAACGTAATCCAGCCCAACCCGGCGTCCGCGTCCAGCACGACGACGACAGCAATACGGCCAAAGGCTCTGAGCTCCTGGAGAAATCAGGACGGGCGGCATCCCAACGCGCACCGTGAGGGCTCCAGGGGCAAAGCGTGCGGAAACACGTGCGTAAGCCGCCAGGCGTCACCGTTCTGCGGGGGTCTCCGCCGCGGAATTGACCGCGGCGACGCCTTCCCGTCCAGCACCATGTCCGTCGGCGCCTTAGCATCCTCCGACGCCCAAAGTGGGCTCGGTCAGCGTTGATTCATTAGGCTGGCGATCAGAAGGCCATTGGCCCTCGCCGCCATCGTGCCGGATTGGCACGTTTTTTGCCCTGTGCTCTGTCGCGTCTTATCTGCATCCAAGGCGCTTAGCTAACGGAGAAGCGAGTAACCAAAGACACGCGTCTACGCGGACCCGGGAGAATAATAGTCGGCTAATACTAGTTGAGGTTTGTGCGTCCTCGCGCGTACATGCGCGTGTCCGGCCGGATCGACGGACGTTCACGCCCGCAATTAGTGGGGAGCGTCCAAAAACTGAAACGAAAGTGTGCTCACATCTGGAAAACGCATGAGGAAGGAGATGATGCGCAGCGTTACGATCCGGCTACGCGCCGCTGAGTTTTCTGCTTCGATGACGGCTATCGGTCGATGGCTTGAGGCCAATCGACACGAGCCCATACGGTACAAATACGATCATAACGAACATGCTGTCCTCGTGACGGTTGACCTTTGGAACGGAATTGGCTGCCGAGGTGTTTGCGAGGCGCTTTGACAGCGTCCATGACTCATCTCCGCATTCTGTATCGCCCGACGGCTCGCGCCGATCCACCACGTAATCGGCAAAAGGCTCGTCGGCTGGCCTGAGGCGCGTTCGGCCCAACCGCGACACGCAGTCGCATTCGGTATACACGGGATAGAAGAGCATACTGCGACGGGTCTCTTTTCAGAAGCAAAGATATCGGATAAGGAGAAGCTGATGCCGAGGCCATTTGAGAATGCTCTCGCCTTCCTTGATAAGCTGGAGGCGGATCGGCGGGCTGCTATCGCGTTAAGCGAACAAAAAGCCGAAGAAGCCAAGCTGATCCAAGCTCGGCAGGAAGGGTTCCAAGCAGCGATGGAGATGCTTCGCTGCTCAATTCCTGTCGCCGACGCCGACGCGGATCCCAAAAAGCCTGGGCGACGAAGGATCCGCCGCCCCATACCGGAGCTCATCTTGCGCGAATTGTCGTTTTCCGGGGAACCTATGACGACAACCCAGATTGCCAAAGCAATCGACTACAACTCGGAACGAACGGGAACGGTATTAGCGCGCTTGGAAACATCCGGGAAGGTACTACGGAATAGCGGCGGTCGCTGGACAGGAGTTATCGGGGCGATGGCTCAACCCGACTTGCGTGCTGTCACCGGCAGGAACGACGCCCCATCGGCGCCTCAGGCGCTCGGCGGCCGGGCCTCTGAAGAGGGCTTAGAGCAGCCAACTGTGGCGCCGCCTGTCACCAATCAAGCTATGATTGACAGGGCCTTGAGCGCGAAGGGGCCCATCTCGGCGGACGCGGCGACGGTGACGAAACTTCGGCGCAGCTCGTGCATCGACGCCTTGATCCCGGTCGCCGCGACAACGGCGGCCAACCCTACCTTCGGCTCGCTGAGGTAGCCGCTTCGGGAGTTCGAAGGAAATACAAACGGGCCGTCGCGGCCGATAGCACAGCGCGCGACGAGTCGGTCGCGCCCGACGTCAGACATCGGTAGGTCGAGCTTCCTCTTGGTCTTCGTTTGAGCTGCCGGAATGCCGACCATGCCGAGCCCAAAGTCCGCATCGTCCAGAGGGGCGACGCCGCCTCGGCCCGGCGGAGGCCGGTGAAGAGGAGTTTACATGTGCTGCGCAAGCGCATGGAATATCCCAAGATGACGCGCGGTGCGCGAGCAGCGTGAGGCGTTCGAGGTGAGGGTGGTCCTGATCGAGGACAAGGCCTCGGGTACTCGGCTGATCCACGAGCTGGTTGCCGACGGCCTCCGCGCGGTGACCGCAGCCGAACAAGATCATGTGCATGCAGGCCAGACGAGGGTTCGGCTCGACCTGGTCGCCCCCGGGCGCCCAATCGTCTTCTATGGAGTTCTCGATATTATCAAAAGCTATTTTTCACGGAGAGAAAGGCGGCGATATTGGGGCGCAAAAGGGCACCAACTTGATTTCGTCCCGAGCCGGTGCCTGCGCCCCCGCCGTGTTTCAGCAAGGGTTCTGGTTTACTCCACAGGCGGACCCCGAGGTTTGGAACCAAAGGAACGACCCGCTCTCGATCGTCGCTGCTGATATCGGGTTGCCGGAATTGTCCAGCATCGTTATCTGCTCCAGTGTCCCGACCTGAGGATTGCCGCCCATCGAATAGGTCGTTGGGTTCGGGTCCGCGTAATTCCACGCGACACCCTCGGCCCATGGCGCGGTGATGTAGTTGGTCAGGTTGGCGAGGGTCGAGCCGAGGGTGGGACGCTCGACGACCCACTCGACGCTAGAGCCATAAACGACAGTTCCCGCAGGCGCCGTAAGCGCATATTCGGCCGACACGTCGGTCGAGTAGTCGTAGAAATAGGCGTAACCCTGGGTCGGGCTCACGCTCCACACTTCGATAAAGACCAAGTCGCCGGGATTGATCGTAGGTGACGTCACCCGCGTCTCGGAGTAAGGATACCACTCGATCCAGGGATAATATTCGGTCTGTGTCACGTTGTTTCCGGCGCAGAACGCATTGACATCGACACCGGCCTGGAGGACATCGCCGCCGCCAGAGCCTCCATTTCCATCGATGCCAGGCCAGAGAGATGCTTAAACCCAACCGTCTGCACACTGGCCGAGCGCTTGGTGTGCCGTGGGGACGACGAACAGAGCCGTCACGGCCTCGAGGTTAGCGGTTGTGCCATTCACAACCGAGGTACCGCTCCAGTTTAGCGTGTCGGCCTCGGATGTATCGTTCGCCTGATTGGTCGCGGCCCGTGATTTGTTCTTGGCTGGCCCATGGAAGACCGCCGTCTGCTGTATCGTCGCAGCCTCACGGTTCCACCCCGCCCGAACCGCGTGACGCCACGCATCGTGGGTTCGGGGTACCTTCGCGGCGCCGGGCTCCGGTGGCAACGCGAATTGCGCATTGACCCCGGCTGATGTTGCCTCGGGGTCATATCCTGCAGGTGGCGGCTCGACCACCGAGACACTGTTTATCGGTGGCTTAGCTTAGGCCGGGACGCAACACCCGGTTGCCAGGATGGTGGCCAAGATTGCTGTCTTTTTCATTCGCCAAACTCCCCGCGTTAATTATTCGGTAAGCACGGTAAACGCGCCCCAGATAGTTAATGTGTGAACTACCTCACAGATCCGATAAATTTTAGGTGAGTTCGATTATTAATGTCGAGGAAATATTAACGAAAGCTTAATACATGAAGTTGCTCGTAAAGGTCACCAGCACCGACACGCAGTCGATCTCGAGGATGACGTCCCATACAAAACGGCCAGAACTACGAACGGCCCATTTTGGGGTTCGGCACCACGAACGGACGGCAGCGAAAGATCACCAAGCGCGAGGCGTTCGTCGCTCAGCTGGTCGACAAAATCCGCCGCCGCCGATTCGCGCGCGACCAAGACGCTTATCGACATGCTGGAGGACAACGAGACCTGCCCGCTCGACACGGAGTTGGGTGGCACTCATTTACCCGGCCGTGAGACGAGGCATTGCACCTCTGAGAGCCGGGCGCTGGCGACCCTCGAGCACATCCGCCGGAATTCCCTGGGTGTATCCCGGGGATCGGCGAATAACCCCTGGACGCTTCGTTCCGGGGGGCGCGAGCCAATACCAGCGGGCCCCTCGCCGCAACCCGACGGCATGGTCATGGCATGGTTCAAGACCTACGTGGCGAACGAACCGCCGGAAACGGGGGGATGTTGGCGGGCTGCCGCAGAAGCTGCGGCCGCTTAATCCCGCTCACTTCCGACCTCGGCGCTCGCCGGATGGACAGCACTTTGTACCACCCTCTTACGGTAAGGCCACGTCGGCCGCGGCGTTCATGCCGCCACGGGCGCCGCTGGCATTGCCGGTCCAGCGATAGCCGACGAAGCCGTCCGCCTCGTCATAGATCAGGTCGAAGCCGCCTAGGAAATGTCGCCTCGTATTCAGTAACACCGCCGAGCCATTAACCATGACCACGTCGTCGGGCCGCAACGGATTGTCGCTCTGGCCAACAACGAAGCTGTACACAGCCACGGGCGCGGACTGGTCGGGCAGATAGAGCGTAACGACGGTGCCGTTCGGAGCGCATTGGCGAAGTCCGGTGCTCGGACAGGCGGCGAGCGGCCCGACCGAGCTGCCGACGGGCGGCGTGAGATAAGCGATGCCGACGCCGGTGTCCATCAGCACGGTGCCGGTACCGCTTACCCCGTTAACTGACACGGTCATCGGCGCGGGCATCCACTCTGGCAAAGTCGGCGTGGAATAGGCAGGGTTCGGCCGCAATTTGACGAAGCCGGCATGCTGGGTGTTGGCACCGTCGAGGCCGAGATAGACGCCGCTCGCGGTGACCACGTAACCATTGCGCCAGCCGCCCGGCAGCGGCTGCGGCGCGCCGCCGGAGGTGGCCACACTGGTGAGGTTCAGGAAGGCGTTGTAGGCCGGCTTGCCGCGCGGCTGTTGCCGGCTTTCCCGCGCGAAGCCGATGCCCATGAGGGCGACGCCGGTTGGATGCTTGCTCGGTCTGCAAGAGCGCGCATTCGGTGCGCACGCGCGCGAGGTGACCTGCAGCACCGGTACATCGGCCGTAGCGACGAGCCTACCGCTGGCGTCGTAGATATTTTCCTTGCTCGACCACCAAGTGCCTTTCTCGATGTTGCCGCTGCTGCTGAAGTTTTGCTGCCCGGGACCGAGGTTCTGCGCCTCGGGGGCGGGCTGGAAGGCGTCCTGCGTGGCGACGATGCCAACCGAGCCGGTATCCATAGTGAACGGCGTGTAGCGGACGCTGCTGTTGAACCCGACATTGATCGAGGGCGAAGCCGCCAAGTTGGGGTTAGTCGCGGCGTTGGCATAGGGCACGAATACGGTCCCCGTCCCGCCAAACGTGTTCTATGACCAGGCGGGGACGGGCGCTGCCACCCCCAGCGCCATGCCAGCCCAGACCAGGATTTGCAGGAAGGAGAGGGAGAAGCGGCCCATCGTCAAAATGGATCGGCCGTTGTGTTCCGACATTCCCCGAATACTCGCTATCGATCTACCCAGATGGCCCCGCCGTCGTACGGCGCAATCCCGTCATGGGCGGCATTTTCCGAAGAAAAATCGTTTAAGCTTGGCAAGGAGGTCGCACGACCAGCTGCTCCTGATGCCAACCGCCGTTATAGCGGAGAGAACTTTTTGAGAGCGGCACCGCTAGATTTTGGCCGTCGGGCGTGCAGCTGCCGAAGCACCGCCCTCGGCTGCTGATTCTGCTGCCGGTGACGAGCCGGTGCGAGATGGCGGCGTTGTTGTCGATATCGGCAGGTGTATCCTTGCCCAGAAGTCCGCTAAGAGGTAGCCGGGCTCGATCTCGACCGCAGACGGAGCGAGACCTCCTCTAACCGGCGAGGGAACAGAGCGATGTTCAGCGCGGCGAACCGGCCGCGGCCGCAGGGCTGGTATGCTTCATGCGGCATCTCGAGCCATTGCCGATGCTCGGCCGAGGGCTCACTTTTGAATAAGTCTAAACAATGAGCGGGGCCGTCCCCGAGGAGGCTGCGATGAACCGCAGCAAACTTTCACTCAAAGCGATCATGTTGATGAGCGGTATCGGATTGGCAGCGGCTGCGTTGGGCGGATCTCAACCGGCTGCAGCGCAGTCTTATTCCGACGACTACAGCTGCTCTGCGGGTTACGTATACGACCCGAGCTATGGTTGCACCCTGCCGGGTTACGCCGATGACTCCTATGACTACGGATATTCACCCTATTACGGAGGCTACGGATCCTACTATGCGGGCCCGCACAGCGATTTCGGCCACGGCTTCACTCATGGCATGGGCGGCTTGACCCATGATTTCGGCGGCGGCGGCGGGCATGGCGCAGGCTTCGCTCACGCCGGCGGTGGCGGCTTCGCGCATGGCGGGGGCGGCGGACATCGCTAGAGCAGTCCGCTGAAAAAGGCCCAGATCGCCGTCATTCCGGGACCGAAGCGCAGCGACGGAACCCGGAACCCATGAACACCGGCTCGAGGAACACGGGCTCGTCCTGTGCTCCTGGGCTCCGCCCTGGAGGGTCCCCCGGTCCGGAATAACAACCGAATTTTCCCGTACCCCGCCAGAGCAGTCGGCGACTGAGTCTCTCCCGCGATGTTGGCTTGGAAGCCGAGCTCAAGGCGGCCCATGGTCACCGTATGCTCGCACGGCGCGATCCCGAAAACGTTAGTGCGCCGTCCAAGCAAGTCCGCGGTCCGACCGGCGGTCTAGCGCTCGATGCGCCGGTCGAGAGTGTGGTGTGCAAAGGGCCACCGATGATCGCGAGCAGCTACCTCGAGCAGCTACCTATAGGCCTATAGGCAAAGGAAATGGCTGACGTCGAATGGCACCCGCTGCCTCCCCTTGTGGCCCGAACTCGCCGTTAGGACCGATGTCGGGGAGTTAATGTCGTTGGTGTACACGCAGGACGGTGTGCCAACAACGGAGATCAGCGGTAAGGCTAAAGCGGGTAACAGTCGCACGATCTGATCGCCAACGACACTGCCGGCACATTCGAGGCGGCAAGGCCAGCCGCACTCTTCAAAGCAAAGGCGCAGTCCTCAGAATGAGGTGCACCGTCATCCAGCAGGACCTAGGAGCGTGACATCCCTGCCCGGCACGGTCGGTAACGTTTCTATCCGTGATCTACACAATTTTGACGCATAACCCCTTTTCTGGAGAATCAGGAGTGATAGAGACCTTTGCACCAGCCATCGACTATCCCCAATTCGTCGGTGTCGGCAGTCGTGCCGTCAATGACTTTGTCTGGTAGTGTTGGTGAGAAATAGGCGAAAAAGGTTTTGTATCCTGTGTAACCGCCCATCCGATTCTTGCCGTTGATTTTGCCGCACATGAACCAGCCAAACTCTCTCGCGCTGTTAGAAGCGGTCCAGCTTCCTTGTACCGGCCGCAATGGGAACTGGTATCGCGCGGCTTCGGCGTCAAATAGCACTGCCGCGAAGTAGTCCTTCACGGCCTGTTCCGCTGCTTCTTCGCTGCTTGGTTTTGGAGCGGCCTGCATCATTGCAATTTCAGCAGGGGTTGGCGGCGATGGCGCACATGAGGCGAGCAAAGCAAACATGGCGGCGGCGAAGGTGTGTTTCATGGTCCCCCTGTTTTCATATCTTGTGTTTGTTGCCCGTTCCGGGAAGTCGCGCAAGTCCCAGCCATTGAGATCACGGCGTACCCTCTGCCTCGAATCCGAAACTGTTTTCGAGGAGGGGTTAAGATTCGCTATATCTTGTGGTTCTTGCTCCTTCCGGGTCGACTGTCAAAGTCGTGAAATGGATGTTCTAGAAAATCTGGTGTCGAGGGACCACCTCTCTGCCATGAGATCGACGACGCTGCGCCGCTTCGTCTACAAGTGTACCGTGGACGACGGTGGAGCACCGTGCAGTGACGACGGCCTGCTCACGTTAACTATTTGCAAGCCCAATATTCGTAGAACGGCCAAAGAAGGTGACTTGATTTTTGCATTCGGCTCTAACAACGAATCACCGGCCAATCGCCTTGTTTATATTGCCGAAGTCAGCCGACTGGTGCCGGGTGGAAAATATTTTGAGGACGACGAATTCAAACCGCGCCAAGATTGCATCTATGAACGAGTCGATGGGCGCTTGCAGCAGCGTAGTAACGCAAAATTTCACGATGATGAAAAAGCGCGCATCAGCGAGCTTGGAGCAGAGCCGTCCTATCCAAACGCAATCGCCATTGTCGCCAAAGATTTTCGATATTTTGGAAAGCGCGGCATGGCTGATTGGAAAGCGGATGCGCCAAAGCTTTGCGAGTTGCTAGATAGACTGCAACAAAATCATCGAGTCAATTTCACGCCCGATTTACTTTCTGAACTGGTTGCATTCAAAAACCGTATTTGGCAGGACCACCCCCATAAAAAGGTTTTGGGAACGCCGCTTCAGCCGCCGGACAAACACATTGATGACGATGCAGACGATATTGTGAAGGTTTGCAACTCACGTTGCTACTGCATCCCGCCGAAGCAACGCCGACCACACAAAAACACATCTTCCGGGGGATGCAGTGACGAGCCATGAAAAATTATGCTTCGGACAGTACAGCATTTGCGCTGTCTACTTCGCGATTAGCAAGGTTCCGCAAATTGCATACCATAGCGGCGCGTTCATTTAGGCGGTCTGAAATACCGCTTACGAAAGCGGCCCCGGACAGTGCGCGAAAGCGGTCAATTTCCGCTTCCAATGTCAAAAACGGCGTCGCGATCTCTTGATCAAGAATTCCGATTTTTTCCCGCAATGATTGAAACCCGGGTTTACCGATTCCTTGTCGGATCGAGTTTGCAAGGGGTTCGTCAATGTGCCCGTTGGGTGGCCCACAAAAAAATGTCCTTACCCTGGCGATATCGTCCGCGATTACCCCCATGAGGCGTCAAGCATTCGTGCCACCTGTAGACGCTCACGCGCCAGTCGGTGACGATCTGCGCGCTTCAAATACTTATTCTGTTGTTTGACTGCGTTTGCTTGAACCCGGCCACTGCGGTACGCCAGTATCCCCGCAATCAGTGTAAACCCGCCGCCGGTGAAACTGCCCCAATCGCGCAGCAATTTGTAGAAGCGAAGGTCTGCGGGCCATCCCATATCCCAAGACGCGTCTCCCTCTTGGCTTGCGCAGCAGTCGCGTTGCACGGGGAGAAGATAGTAAAGCAGGGGCGGGTTTCTAGATGTAGTAGCTTGGGGCCTCGCGCGCCACTCTGCGGCGGTCGCATAACCCGCATTGTGACTATTATTTTTGAAGTGTTCGCCAAGTCTATGTTTTATTCTTTAAGTCTTCTGCGCCAACCGTGGGGTTTCTGGTTGGTTTTGGCGGTTGCCCGGTTGGCACGAATACTTGTCTCATCGGCTTTTGCTTCGGGACAGCCCGCCACAAGATGACAAGATATAGCATCGCTCGGCGCCCAAACCGCCGGGCGGCTGCTGCGTCCGGCCGAGCGAGACCGCAGACATCGTCGTCGCCAAGCCTCGGTAAATGGGGCCGGTCGGCCCCGGTATGGAGTGCCATGAGGCGACGCCGGACCCGACCACCAGCCAATTGATCCAATTGATGTTATAGAAAGTGGTGGCGGAGCAAGGCTCCGCCTTTCGGCAGCGCGCTAGGGAACCCAGCGCCCGAGCTTGGCGCACCTCTGCGATGCGAAAGGGGGTGGCGGCGCGCGTCAGCGAATCGGGTAAGGGTGCCACCGCCGAGTCGGTTGCGCAAATCTTGTGCATTCCTGATACGCGCGATGCCCGCTTGTCCGGCAAGCTCCGCTCCGGCTACACGTCGCGTTTTGCGCGGGGGCATATTGCTCGATCAACCCACCTCTCGACAGGATCTCGACGAGCGCCCGTCGACAATAACGGACTCGGCGCGGCGATTGGTGCTGGCCGCCGTGATGATGGCGATCTTCATGGCGGCAATCGATATCTCGATCGTCGCCACGGCGATGCCGACAATCGTTGCCGCGCTCGGCGGGTTTCAGCTGTTCAGCTGGACCTTCGCCGCCTACCTCCTGGCTCAGGCGGTGACGATCCCGATCTACGGGCGGCTCGCCGATCTCTATGGCCGCAAACATGTCTTCTTCGCTGGGGCGAGCCTGTTCCTGCTTGGCTCGACCTTGTGCGGATTCGCCTGGGGCATGGTGCCGCTGATCCTGTTCCGCGCATTGCAGGGGGCCGGTGCCGGCGCCATTCAGCCGATTGCCACGACCATCGTCGGCGACATCTATGGGCCAGCCGAGCGCGCCCGGATCCAGGGCTACATCTCGGGCGTCTGGGGTGTCGCCGCAATTATCGGCCCGATACTCGGCGCATTTCTCGTCCAGCACGTCGGTTGGTCGTTCGTTTTCTGGATCAATTTGCCGATCGGTGCTGCGACCTTCGTGATGTTTAGCCGTTTCCTGCACGAGCACCAGCAGCGGCATCGGCATCGCATCGACTATCTCGGCTCGGTTTTGATGGTGCTGGGCGCCGGCGGGATAATGCTGGCGCTGATGCAGGTCGGGAATTCGGGCGAGGTGGTGACGATCGCGGGGCTCGTCTTGGTCGGCGCGATCGCCCTGACGGCCCTCGCCGCCCACGAGAGGAGCGCGCCGGAGCCGCTTTTGCCGCTCAATCTCTGGCGCAACCGGGTTGTCGTGATCGGCTGCCTAGCCGGCTTTACCAACGGCGCGCTGATGATGTCGCTTTCCGCCTTTCTGCCGACCTATGTGCAAGGGGCGATGGGGCGAAGCCCGACGGCTGCCGGCATCGCGCTCGCGGCGTCCTCCGTGAGCTGGACATTTGCCAGCATCGCCTCGGGCCGGCTGATGATCCGCACCTCCTATCGCTTGGCGGCAGGGATCGGCGGCGTCTGCCTGGTCGCCGGCAGCCTGGTGCTGATGACGCTGAATCCTTCGGACAGCCTGCTCTGGGTCGGCACCGGTGCGCTGTTGAACGGGATCGGCATGGGCTTTTGCAATACCGCCTTCATCGTCTCGACTCAGGCAAGCGTCGGCTGGAACGAGCGCGGTATGGCCACCTCATCGATGATGTTCATGCGCATGGTCGGTTCATCGGTTGGTGCCGCGGTGTTCGGGGCGATCGTCAATTTCGGCATCCATCGCCAGCTGCCGGAAGCCGGCGATGCGGTCAACCGGCTGATGCAGCCGGCGGCGCGTCAGATGCTCGACGCCGGCGAGCTCACAAGGCTGACCGAGGCGATCGCGAGCTCGGTGCACATCGTTTACGTGATTGCCGCGCTCGTGGCGGTCCTGAGCCTCGGCCTGGCACTGGCTCTTCCGGCTAGGCTCAGCCCGACGCGACATGCTTCGTTTACAGACCCGACGGGTGGTCGTCAGTCGTCATCGTCAGCAGGACGCAAATCGTAGAGCTGCGTCCCGACCCCTTCCGCGGCGCGGCGGCCATCGGCGCCATCGGTCGTCGCGGTCCGCCACCGGGCGGGATCGATGAGCCTTCCTTTTTCTTTGATCCAGTCGACCAGGGGCTTTTGGCCGTCTTCTCCGAAAACGCGTCGCGGGCCGGGGCTGCCGTCGCCGACCAGCGCGAAGCGGACCTGATGGTCATTGACCAGGCGCGAAGCCGTCGACGGTGAGGATCGGGTCCCGGCCCGTAAAGCCGCCCAATGCGATGACCGGATCACCGGTCGCGATGATGATCGGTGCCGCCTGGCGGGCATTGACCGCGGCTAGCAGATAGGCCTCGCTTTGATGATTTCCCTGCAGAAAGGCAAGGAGTTTGGGGTCGCCGCCGAGCGCGCCGGCGACCCGCGACCAGCGCCTGCGCTGGGTCTCGGCCGCTTCGTTCAGAAAGGGCGGTCGCGCGGCCGGGAAGCCGGTATTGCCCTTGACCAGGATGGTGCCCACCGACCAGGCCGTCGGCATTGCAAGCAAATTCGCTATGGCGAGCCCGCCGAGTAGGATGGCCGGTGCGCGTAACGGCGGCCGCATCACGAGCAATCCGGCCGCCGCCAGTTCGGTTGCGCCAAGCAGCGTAGAGTCGAGATGTGGCGCGGTGGCTGTAGGTCGAACATATCTGTAGCCGCCCCTTTCGTCTGGCGGTGCCTC
>Ga0306924_10004276_pt1 | contig 13923 bp, 16 predicted proteins | sample sta12Can44000111_FD_203756 | JGI IMG/M metagenome (GOLD analysis project Ga0306924, IMG submission 203756) | Lab enrichment of tropical soil microbial communities from Luquillo Experimental Forest, Puerto Rico - statanox.12C.anox.44.000.111 (v2)... | ecosystem: Environmental > Terrestrial >... | reverse complement strand
CCCTCGCCGTCGCCATCCGGGGCTCAAGGCTCATCGTCTACCAGGACACCGGGCACCTGGTCCTGTGGGAGCAGCCAGAGCGGGTGGCTTCCGACCTGACCGCTTTCGTCAACGGCCTCGAGAGCAACCTGTCTCATGCGCCATAGCTCAGCCACGCTGGCCAGGCAGGCAGCCGCAGCAACCGGCCGGTTCGGTTCCCATCATCCATGACCAATCAGCTCGGGAGACATGTGGCAGCGGCACGGAAGTCCGTCATCGCCATGAGAGCGCGGTCGACTCAATCGCTACTGGTGCCTCCAGCAGCGCGCCCCATCTTCCCAAGTCAGCGCTTTGAGGCCTCCGGGCGGAGGGTGTCGCCGGTGTCGCTTGATTCCCCATCCAGGCGGCTCACGGCGACTAGCTCAAGGCCAAACGCCTGGACGCGGTCCAGCACGCCATACAGGCCAGCCTGGTCCAGCTCGCCGGTCAGCCCCGTGTTCGCGCCGACCGGTTCGACGAAAAGATCTTCGAACACCGCGCGGGTGGTTTCGCCCAGCGTGCCAGACACGATGATCCGATAATGGTGGGGTCCCATACTGCTTCCTTTGGGTACAGGTGACCGACATCTCGATCCTGATCAGGGCTGATCGCCAGCACGCGTGGCAGCTCGTCCAGGTACCGCGACAAGTCGCACCAACCCGTTCTGTGGCCGCCGGGGCGCACAGGCCCCCACCTGCTCGCTCGCCTGTGCGCCCCGCCTAAGTTCAGCGCACGTCCACGGCATGGGATATTGAAATCAAAGGAGCGAACGGGAGCGAACCGGAGCGGGTAACCGGCCCGGCAGTTCCGCGAGGATGCGTGCGTTGACCGATGTGACAGGCGAGATTTTGCGCTCGTGGCGTCAATCCCAGGGCTGGGACGTGCCGCGGATGGCACGCGAGCTCCGCAAGGCCGCCCGGGATTCCGGCGAGGACGTAGCCGCCCACCATGGCCTAGTGAAGATGATCCCGCAGTGGGAGCAAGGCGGCCGGGCCCCCCGCGAGCGGTACCGGCTGTTGTACCTCAAGGTCTTCGAGGACATTGCCCGCGACGCGCCGCCCGGCATAGCACTCGGCGCGGAGTTCGCAATACGGCTCGCCGAGGTCCGCGCCCGGGCAGGTCGCCTGCCCGGCCCTGACGAGATCAGGGCGCTGGCAGCCGCTGCGCTTGCCAAGCCGAGAGAACGTATGACCCCGGCTGAGATCCGGGCCCGCGCCGCGGAGGCGATAGCCCACCTGCACGAGGTCGCCACCAAGCTCGCGGAACTCTCGGCGCTGCTCGGCGACGACGAGGACAAGTCATGAGTACGCGCGATGACGAGATCAGGCGGGTAGTGGCCGAGCTGGACGCTCACGTCGCCACGGTCGAGGCAGACCTCGCAGTACTCAAAGCACTCCTGGCCGACAACGAAGTCCGTGAGGAGGAAGACCTCAGCCAGCCAGGAAATTGTTAGTGCAGGTGGATCAGGACCAGGTCCTTGAGCAAGATCATTACCAGTCCCAGGCTCGCCGCGATCGAGGTGACAATCACCAGCTTCCGGCCCTGAAGCTGGGCCGCCCGCCCCGCCAGCCAGCCGTGGATTGTCAGCAGCACGATCGCCACCACCAGCCCGACGTTCGCGGCAGTGAGGTCAGCCGCTCCGGCCAGCTTGGCAAGGACCACCGCCAGCAGCGGCAGGTAGGACGCGCTGACCATCGGCCAGCTCGACACCAGCGAACCCTGGATGTAGGCCCGGCTCGGCAACCGGCCGCCTGCGGTGTGCTCGCCCAGGACCTCGGCGTACTCCTCGGCAATCCAGTACACCAGCAACGTGACCACGACGGAGACCACCAGCGCGGTGGTGGATACGCGGCCCCCGGCCGTGTCCAGGATTGCCGCGGTGATGATGGCACCGTAAATCCCGGCGGCGCGTCGCCGGCCCAGGTTCTCGACTGCAGGCCCGGCCGGGGCTCCGTCACCGGCTGCGATGCTCATGAGTGCTCCTTCCCGCCGGTATGCCTTCGGCCGAATGCTGATGTGCTGGCGGACCTGGGTCAAGGGAGCCGCCGTTATGGCGGGTCCTCGCTATGCGGGTCAGCCTTCTATGCCACACCCATGAGACGGTCTGCGCCAACTGCCATGGTGGCAGACCGAATCCTGTCGTCGCAGGTCAGTCCCGGCGGGTCGGCATGAACACCGGGCTGCGTGAGCTGGCGACAGGCGCGGGCATCGGGGAAATTATCACCTAGTTCCAGCGCCGAGCGAGCAGGGCGGGGACATGGGGCAGCCGGGGGAGCCGGGTGCGGTCGCTCCGCCGGCCGGTGAATCACCCGGGGATCGTGCCGAAAACCTGCGTGCCGAGTCGCAACGCACCGCTCAGCGGGTCACCTCGGCGGTGACGCCAGCCCTGGGCGAATAGCGTGCTCGGGCACTGCTGGCCCGCGGCGCGGGCATGGACTGGGACCAAGCCGTCGCCCATACCCTCACCCAGGCCCTCGACGAACTCCAACCCGTGAGCCAGCCGTGAGCGCGCCGCCCTTTCAAGAATTTGGCTGTCACGCCGCATCCGATGTTCGGCGTGTTTCCGCTGTGGGCCCGACAGTCTGCGCGCGGTTGGCGATGTCCAGCTGGTGCTAGGGCGTTGGCTGCGCAGCGAGGTCTTGAGCCTCTGAGCGGGCTGGGCTTCTCCGTTTGCCGGCGGAGGTGATGATGGGGGTGCGCAGCTGGCCAGGCCGGGGGTCTTCGGCAAGGCTGAGGATGTACCAGGCGACGTCGGCGCGGGAGATGGTTTTCATGGTGAAGCGGGCGCTGGCGTGGACGTGGCCGGTGAGCGGGCCGTCGGTCAGCTTGATGGGTCGCAGCGCGTACCAGTCGAGCGTGGTAGCGGCGAGCTCGTTCTCCATGGCTTGCAGGTCCCTGCCGACACGGCCCAGGTTGGGGGTTATGACGGTGCGCAAGAAGCGGAACAGCAGGCGTGGCCCGGTGCCCATTACGGTGTCGGCGGGTCCCATGCTGCCGGTGCTGACCGAGATCAGCCTGCTGGGCGTGCCGCGGTCGTTCATGGCGGCGATGAGAGTGCGGGCCAGCCGCTGGTGGAGGTTCGGGGGGGAGATCAACGCGGTTCTGGGGTTATGGCGCGTAGCGAAGTCCGGGCCCAGGGTGGTCACGACCACGTCGGCGCCACGGATGGCGTCGACGGCGAAGCCGCGTTCCAAGATGTCCTCGTTGACCAGGATCTCGGCCTGGCCTGCAGGTGGTATTTGGGGCGTGGCCCGGTAGACGGCGCGGATCGCGTGCCCGCGCTGTATGGCGAGATCGACGACGTGCGTGCCGATTCCGCCGGAGGCTCCGAACACGGTGATTTTCATGATCACGCAACTCCTTTGGTCAGGGCGCGGGCATGGGCCGCAGCTCACGGGAGATAACCGGCGGCCGCGAGCAAGGAACCCTGTCTGGGTGGCCATGGCCGCTCATCAATACTGGACTGACTGGTCCAGTCGACGGTAACAGTTAGTGGACTGATTAGTCCAGACCCGGGGCAATGAAGGTTCGCACGTGCGCGAGCCCCGCCTCCACGGCAACCCGGAGTGACGCCGCATGCTTGCGCGTCTGGCTCAGCAGCAGCCCGCCCTCGATGCTCGCCAGCAGCGCGGTGGCCAGCTCGCTGGGGGAGGCGTCCGTCTTCAGCTCGCCCGCCCCGCGCATCCGCTCCAGCGCGTCCGCAAACAGGCCCTCCCAGGTGTCGAAGGCGGCGGCTGCCTGCCGCCGCGCTCCCTCATTGCGCTCAGCCACCTCGCTGGCCAGCGATCCGATCGGGCACCCCGGCAGGCCCTGCTGCTCAAACCCCGCGACGAAACCCTCGAGCATCGCCGTCAGCTCCGCCAGGGTCGCAACGCTGCCCAGCGCCTGGGTCAGCCCGCCCAGCACCTGGGTGCAGCGGTGCGCTACCGCCGCCTCTATCAGCTCGTCCCGGCCAGCGAAGTAGTGGTAGAGCTGGCTCTTGCTCGCACCGGCGGCCGCCAGCACGTCATCCAGACTGGTTCCCGCAACGCCGCGCTCGGCGACCAATTCCGCAGCGTGGTCCACGATCCGCTCGCGGCTGGCGCGCCCGCGCTGAGTTCTCGGCTCACCTGGCATGCGGCCATGGTAGCCATCCAATGGACCGAACAGTCCAGGACTGGCTGCAGCATCCAGGTGCCGATGTCCTTGCCCGGCACACGAACGCTCGCGCCATCGCCTGCGATGGCTGATATGCGGGCTGGGCCATGGGCTACGGTGATCAACAGCATGCTGCGGCAACGGCGCTGCGGTCATGGGAGGCTGGCATGCACATCAACGCTGGTGATACCGCCTGGATGCTGACCTCGACGGCGCTGGTGTTCTTCATGATGCCGGGGCTCGCGCTGTTCTACGGAGGGCTGGTCGGCGCGAAGAACGTCGTCGCGACGATGGTCCAATCCTTCGTAGCTATCGGCGTGATCAGCCTGCTGTGGGTGATTGTCGGGTACTCGCTGGCGTTCGGCAGCGGTCACTGGGGCGGGGCGATCGGCAGCCTGCAATACGTGATGCTGCATGACGTCAATGGCACGCCGAACAGCTACGCTCCCACGATCCCATCGCTGGTGTACATGGCATTCCAGATGAAGTTCGCCGTGATCACCCCGGCGCTCATCGCGGGGGCGTTCTGTGAGCGGATGCGCTTCCGCGGCTACCTGGTCTTCATCGGCCTGTGGTCGCTGCTGGTGTACTGCCCGTTCGCGCACTGGGTGTGGGGTGGCGGGTTTCTCGGCTCAGGCGGCCTGCACGCGATCGACTTCGCCGGCGGCTCGGTGGTCCATGAGCTGGCTGGCGCCGCGGCGCTGGCCACCGCGCTGTACCTGAGGCGACGGCACCAGCTCGAGCGGCCGCATAACGTGCCGCTGGTACTCCTCGGCGCCGGAATCCTGTGGTTCGGCTGGTTCGGCTTCAACGCCGGCAGCGCGGTGTCGGCCGGTACCGTCGCCAGCTATGCGCTGGTAAACACCCAGCTGGGGGCCTGTACCGCGATGCTCGCCTGGATGGGCATCGAGTGGTGGCGCCGCCGCAGGCCATCGGGCGTGGGCATCGCCGCCGGTGCCGTCGCCGGGCTGGCGGCAATCACGCCAGCGTCGGGCTATGTGCAACCATGGTCGGCGATCATCATCGGTGCCGCAGCGGGACTGCTGTGCTACGGCGCCGTGCACCTGAAGGACATCTTCCACTACGACGACTCCCTCGACGTCGTTGGCGTGCACATGGTCGGCGGCTTCATCGGGGTCGTGCTCACTGGCGCCTTCGCCAGCCTCGCGGTGAACGCTGCCGGAGAGGCCGGTGGCTGGACTCAGCTCGGCCGCCAGGCGGTGCTGGCTATCGCCGGAATCGCCTACCCGTTCGTCATGACCTGGATCATCCTCTGGGTAACCGATCACACCGTGGGGGTGAAGGTGAGTGTGGAGGATGAGCAGGCCGGCCTTGATCTCAGCGAGCACGGCGAATCCGGCTACCAGCCGGTGGTCGCAGCAGTCGGCGTCACCAGCGACGGCATGATGGCAGCGCCAGATGGGCCGCAGGCAAACCGAGGCGCAATAACCAAGCCGGATGACTAGGGCTGCCCAGATCTGGACCATATGTCCCTGCTCTGTCTGGCCATTTAGGCTGGTCATCGCGGGCACGGCCGGGCACGCCCAGGCATTACCGTGGCGCCCGCCCGCCGGGGTCGGTGTCTGGTGGCTGGCCGCGGTGTCTTGCGCTTGCTCGCAGCGTGGAGGGGAGGCCGGCCGTGACTGATGAGCGGATTCTCACGACTTGCCCGCGGGACTGTTACGACGCATGTGGCATTGAGGTGTCACGGCGCGGCGGGGTAATCCGCCAGGTGCGGGGTGACCGTCATCATCCGGTGAGCCGCGGGCGGCTGTGCCGCAAATGCGCGGTCGCCTACAACGGTGTCCTGCTGGATCCCGGGGCCCGGCTGCTGACGCCGCTGCACCGGGATGGGCCGAAAGGCAGCGGCCGCTTCCGGGCGGTGCCGTGGGATGAGGCGCTGGCGGAGATCGCCCACCGGCTGGCGGAGGTGGCCGACCACCCGGGCGCTGGCACGATCCTGGCTGCCCACTACACCGGCACGTTCGCGCTGCTGGGCTACCACTTCCCGAACCGGTTCATCCGCCGGCTCGGCGCCCGGGAGGTCGACCCCGACACGATCTGCAACAAGGCCGGGCACGTCGCGCTGGAGTACCTATACGGGACCTCGCTGGATGGCTTTGACCCGCGAACCGCCGCGGAAGCGGCGTGCATCCTGGTGTGGGGCGCCAACCCATCCGCCTCCGCGCCGCACCAGCATGAGCACTGGCTGCCGGAGGCGCCTGGGCGGGTGATCGTCGTCGACTCGGTCCGGACCGCCGCCGCCCACCAGGCCGACCTGCACCTGCAGCCGTTTCCGGGCAGCGACGCCGCGCTGGCGTTCGCGATCGCGCACGTGATCGGCCGGGACGGGCTGCTCGACCACGGGCTGCTGCGCGACCACGCGATCGGCTGGGGCGAGGTCGAGCCGCTGCTGGAACGGTGCACCCCCGGCTGGGGTGAGCGGGTCACCGGGGTGCCGGCGGCGGCGATCGAGCAGGCCGCCCACTGGTATGGCGCCGGGCCGTCGCTGCTGTGGATCGGCCAGGGCTTCCAGCGGCAGCCGCGCGGCGGCAACGCCGTCCGCGCGGTAGCCCAGCTGGCGGCGCTGTCCGGCAATGTGGGCAAGCCCGGCGCGGGTTTCTTGTACCTCAACGGGGCCGGCAATCGGATGCTGGATGAGGACTACGTCGCCGGCGCGCACCTGCCCGGGACCCCGCCCGACCCGATCAGCCACATGGACTTGGCCAGCTGGCTGGAGGACCCACAACGCTCACGGGCGCTGCTGTGCTGGAACATCAACATTGCCGCCTCCAACCCCGAGCAAGCGCGGCTGCGGCGGGCGCTCACCCGCACTGACCTGTTCACGGTGGCGATCGACCTGTTCGCCACCGACACCACCGACCTGGCCGATGTCGTGCTGCCTGCCGCCAGCTTCCTCGAGTCCGACGATCTGGTCGCCTCCTACTTCCACCTCAGCCTGTCCGCGCAGGTGAAAGCGGCCGAGCCGCTCGGCCAGTCGCTGCCGAACACCGAGATCTTCCGTCGACTCGCCACCGCGCTCGGGTTCGCCGACGACGCGCTGCACGAACCCGACGAGCACATCATTGGGGAAGTGCTGCGGCGCACCGGGCTCGGCATCGACTTCGCCTCGCTCGCCCGGCAGGGGACGATCTGGGTCCACCGCGAGCCGCGGGTGCAGTTCGGCAGCCTTCGCTTCCCCACCCCGAGCGGGAAGGTCGAGTTCGCTAGCGCCCGCGCGGACGCCGACGGGCACCCGCGCACCGCAGAGCCGCACGCCGATCCGCGCCCTGCCGGCGGGCGGCTGCGACTGCTCACCCCCGCGTCGCCCTGGCTGCTCAACGACAGCTTCGCCAACGAGCCGAGGCTCGCCCGCCGCCTCGGCGCGCAGGCGATCGCGTTGCACCCCGCCGACGCCGCTGAGCGCGGGCTCGCCGTCGGCGACCGCGTGCTGGCGCGCAGCCCGGCCGGAGAGCTCGAGCTCACCGCAGTGCTCTCAGAGGATCTCCCGCGTGGTGTCGCGTTCTCACCCAAGGGCCGCTGGCCAAAGCTGGAGGCCGGGCACGCCAACGTCAATGCCCTCAACCCGGGGACCGCCAGTGACATGGGGGCCAGCACGACGGTCCACGGAGTCGAGATCACGCTGACGCGCGCGTTCTAGCGCACTGGAGTCCTGACGCGGTGTCCAGGGCCGACGACCCGAACCGTGGGTCAACTTCGTGAACTTGGGAGATTGCCCAGGTTAGAATGGGTGCGCCGACAGCGACTCGAACCCCGGACCCGCGGATTAACAGCCCGCGTGCCGGTTCCCTTCCGCCGCTGCCCGGATGATGGCATGCACCCTTCCCTCTGGGAAGAACACGGTGAGATTCCTCGCCGCGGCCAGCGCCCGGTCGCGGGCCTCGCCGCGTAGCTGGTGAGTTGCCCGCACGGCATACTTAGCCGCCCGGCGCCGGACTCCAGCGCGGTATTGCCCGATGTCCATGCTGATCGTCACGCCGTGAGCATCGGCCAGCTCCAGTGCCTCAGCTGTGATCTTTTTGCCCTTGGCCGAGTTGCACTGCTGGTGCAGCAACTGGAGATTCCAGCGGCGGTGCGGTCCGCCGTAAACCCTCGGGATGATGTGATCGATCGCGGTTCCGCGCGGAGTGTCAGGCAGGTAGTCCCCGCACCACGGACAGCGCCAGTGCTGCAGCTCCACCAGTTCCGTCATGAATGTCAGGCTGTGCGATGCCGACGCCGCAACCTCGTCGCCCTGCTGGCTATCACCGGGCCGGGCACCAAACGGCCAGCGGCAGAACCTCTCCCCGGCAGGCACCGGCAACCCGCACACACCGCACCAGCCCGGCTCCGCAGACATGAGGTCAAGCTAACCGGATGGTCGGACATCAAAGCTGTTGCGGATGGGGAACCAGGCCGCCGCACGACCATGCCCCCGGGGTTTGACCATGGCTTGGCAGACGAGTGCCATCGTCTGCTCACCTGCAGTTTCAACCGCGCGGTTGACGGATCAGTGGCTGTGGCATACGCTTACTTTCAACCAGAGAGTTGAAACGAGGCGCCGATGGCGACGGACACACTGTCCCGGGTCTTCTCCGCCCTTGCCGATCCGACGCGCCGCAACATTGTGGCCCGGCTTGCCGAGGGGGACGTGACGGTAGGCCAGCTGGCTGAGCCGTACCAGATGACGCTGCAGGCCGTCTACAAGCACCTGCGGGTGCTCGAGGGCGCCGGGCTGGTGAGCCGGCTGCACGGGCCGCAGCCTCGGCCTGTGCACCTGGAGACGAAGGCCTTCGACGTGGTGGACGACTGGATCGAGGGCTACCGGCGCCGGGCTGAGCAGCGGTACCGCCGCCTCGACGCCGTCCTGGCGGAGATGAAAGACACCGACGACAAGGAGATGGCCCACTATGGCCACGACCAAAGAGACAACCATCGAGGCCGACCCGAAGCTGCCGATCATCCGTCTGACTCGTGATTTCGCCGCAACGCCGCAACAGCTATTGCGGGCCCACACCGACCCCGCGCTGTTCGCCCAATGGGTGGGCCCGAACGCACTGGCCACCCGGATCGAGCAATGGGATGCCCGCACAGGCGGTAGCTGGAGGTTCGTCCAGGTAGAGGAGGGCGCGGAGTACGCGTTCCGCGGCTGCTTTCACGAGATACGCCCGGACCGTATCGTGCAGACCTTCACCTTCGAAGGTGAGCCCGACAGCGTCGCGCTGGAGACGTTGTGGTTCCACGACCTCGGCGACGGCCGCACCCAGCTGCGCACGCAGTCGCTGGTCGACAGCTTCGAAGGCCGAGACGCCTGGCTGGCCAGTGGCATGGAGGCCGGGATCAACCAGGGATACGCCAAGCTTGACCGGATGCTTGCCGATGGCGCTGTCTGATCGCCCCGCCGAGCGGCACCGACAGGTTGGCCAGCTGTTCACCGACCGGGTCCGCGGAACCCGGCGCTGGAATGCCCCCTCCCCGGTCGCCGGCTGGGTCGCCCGCGATATCGTGCGGCACCTGACCCAATGGCTCCCGGGGTTTCTGTCCGCCGGCGCGGCTATCGAGTTGCCCCCCGGGCCGTCGGTCGACGATGACCCCGTCGCCGCCTGGCAGATCCATTGCGCCGCCGTGCAGGCGCTGCTGGACGATCCGGCAACCGCGGACCGAGTCCTGGCCAATCCGCACACCGGCGCGCTGGCCGTGGACCGCGCGATCGACCAGTTCTACACCGCAGACGTGTTCATGCATACCTGGGATCTTGCCCGGGCCACCGGCCAGGCCGACCGGCTCGACCCCGGCTTCTGCGCGCAGCTACTGGCCGGGATGGAGCAGATGGAAGAGGTCATCCGGTCCTCGGGTCAGTACGGGGCCAGAATCGAAGTGCCCAACGATGCCGACCCGCAGACCAGGTTGCTGGGCTTCATCGGCCGCGATCCCTTCTGGACACCCGCAAGCACGCCGCGGGCGTGAGCGCTGGCGACCCGGATGGCCAGGCTAGCCGGGGTGGACGCCAGCCGGGTCCGGCAGTGGCTGTTCGCCCGCAGCCGGCAGGAGTCGATCGGCTCACCGCTCATGCGCCATGTGGCCACGCAGCTCGCGCCCGCATGACCCGCTGAGATTCACGCGGCCGGGTTTCAGGCGCTGGGCGTTGGCTGTGCCGCGGTTCGTGGCGGACTCACTCTGTTGCGGCTGGGTGGTCGCCTGCTGCCAGGAGCCGGTCCAGGTAGGCGTCTAGCGCGGCTTCCAGGTCGGCTGGGGTCAGCGTGCCGGGTGCGCTGACGGCGTCGAACATGAGGCCATCGACCACGGCGAGCAGCAGCCTGGCCTCCACGACGGTATCGGTGGCGGTCCTCCGGGTGCGGGCGGTGGTGGCGGCGGTCAGCACCTGCTGCAGGTCGGCGTGGATCGCCGACAGCGTTTCCTGCTGCACGGCGGCCAGTGCGGGGGAGGTGGCGGCCCGCGCGGCGAAGGCGAGGTAGACGCGGCATTCGGCCAGCCGCGGCTGGTCCAGCGGGAGCAGTTCGCGCAGGGCCGCCCCCAGCGCCTGGCGGGGGCCAGCGCCCGCGTCGATGCCGGCGACCCGGGCCCGGGTTCGCTCCACGACCTGCCGGAAGGCGAACAGAAGCATCTGGTCCTTGGTCGCGAAGTAGTGCTGGACCGTGCCGATGGACACCCCGGCCGCCGACGCCACCTCCCGCACGCTGACCTGGTCCAGCCCGCGGGTGGCGGTGATGGACAGCAGGGCATCGGTCAATTGCGTGCGCCGGATTTGCTGGACCTCGCCCATGCGGCTACCATACAGTCGTATGAGACCATACGATCGTATTAGAGTCCGCGGGGCGGCCGGGCTGCTTACCGCCACAGTCGCCGTGACCGGCGCGGTCTGGGCCTGGTGGCTCATCGACCCCGGCGCGCCGAAAGGCCCCGCCTTGCCCGCCGCCCTCAGCGCGGCGCTGGCCGCCAACGTGGCACTGACCCTGGCCAGCGTCCGGCTCAAGCGCGCCGTGGTGGCGCCGGTGCAGCGGTACCTGATCAATCCGCCGGTCCGGCTGCTGCTCCGTGCCGGGCTGATGCCGCTCGGCTACGCGCTGCTGGAGACCCGCGGGCGGGTCACCGGGCTGCCCCGGACCACACCCGTCGGCAACGGGCTGCAAGGCGGCACGTTCTGGGTGATCGCCGAGCATGGCCTGCAAGCGGGCTACGTCCGCAACATCCAGCGCTGCCCGCACGTGCGGGTCAGGCTCCGCCGCGGTTGGCGGTTCGTCTGGATGACCGGCACCGCCCACCTCCTCCCCGCCGACGACCCCTACGCCCGGCAGCGGCGCCTCAGCCGCTGGCACCCCCTGCGCGCCCTGAACCTGGCCGTCGTCCGGATCATGGGAACCAACCTGCTCACCATCCGCATCGACCTGCACACCGGCCAGCCACAGGACACCCCACCCGAGCACGGCGCCGACCTGCGCACAGTAGCTCTCCACAGAAACTGACCCGGGGAATCAGCCAGGCGCCCGGTGCAGCCGCCTGGCGCCTGACCGGCGCATGACCGTCCAGGCCAATGTCATTTTCGTGATTAGTCCTGCCGCTGGCACGAGCGCGGACCCGACGTTACGGGCGGCAAGCCGACCTTGTACCGGACTTCGCCCGCGGCGACCAAGCGGGGCGATCTGCGCGGACCACATGGTTGGCTGACGTCCGGCTCTGCCGATGAGCGCGCATTCGTTCAGCCGGGGTCGGCCCAGGCCTGGTAGGCGGTTTGGAGGGCAGCTCGGCGGGCGGGGCTGGAAAGGACGTCGACGTTGCTGACCCACTGCTCGATCGAGCCGACGGTGGGCAGTCGGCTCAGGTCGGGGTCGGTGATGGCCGACAGCAGCGATTCGCGGACCGCTTCATCGACTGTGCGGTAGGGCCGGTCCCAGAAGGGAATCACCGCCGATGCGGGGGCCGGAAGCCCGCGCGCACGCTGCGCGCCCAGGAGGATCTCGCAGGCGTCGGCGAGGGCACTTTCCCGCTCGCGCCAGTGTGGTGCCCCCGCAGCCGCAGTCAGGGGACCGGCCAGATCCGCGGCGATCGGAAGCGCCCGGAAAGCCGTCCCCCGCCATTTCGGGTAGGGCGGCCACTGGCGGGACAGCGCGAAGGCCAGCCACATCAGGTCGCCGGCCAGCCGCGTGCTCAGCAGCCGTGAGCCGGGCTCGTCCCCGTGCTCGGCGGAGCGGCCGACCATCGGCATCTCCTGCGAGAGCCGCTGCCAGCCTGCGGCCAGCACGAACCGCTCTATGTCCGACGGGTACCAGCGCAGCCTCGCCCGCACCTGCGCCAGTTCGGCGGTCCGGTCGGCGAACACCGGCCCGGCAGTCACCTCGAGCACGCTCTGGCCGGTCAGGATCAGCCAGTCCAAGACCGACAGCTCAGCGGTCGGATCGACACCGAGCCGGCTGGCCGCGAAGCCGGCCACAGTCGCGATCTCGACCCTGTGGGAGACAGCGGGATCCCAGGTGAGGGGAAACCTCACCGGCAAGCCCCGGTAGGACTCGGGCAGCTCCCGTTCCAGCAGCCGCCTGACCTGCGGCACCGCAGCACGATCGGGCTCATCCACCAGAAGAGTCAGCCGGCAGCCCCAGTCGTGATCACGGCTCATCGCGTCATCGAAGCCCAGAACATCCGACCCCGAACCGAGCCGGCCCGCCGCGTACCGCAGCCCAGGCATCGCCCGGGCCAGCAGCGGTCCCACCACATCGGCATGGAAATCCTGGGCCAGTTCGCCCCCGGGCAGGGCACGGTCATCCACAAGACCAGCCGACCAGAACCCGCCCCGTCCAGCCAGCCATTTTCGCTGGTGCTTCTGCTGCCGCGATTAGTAGGGCAGGCTGCTCGCCTGGCCGGCGGCAGGGCGTGTAGTGCGGATTGGGGACTGTCGGCTGAGGCGCCTGCTGCGGCCCGAAGACTGGAGCAGCCAGGGCGGGGTGGAAGACTGCTGCCGTGGGCGCAGAGCCCCCGCGGGCACACTGGCCAGCGCACCTCCCCGTAGGCGCGCTTCGGGTGGTGCGGTGGAGCGCGCGTTATGAGGAGACGGTCACCTTCTACCGGGACACCATCGGGCTGCCTGTCCTGGAGACCTTCCACGACAGCTATGGCCTGGACGGGACCATCCTCGGGCTGCCGGGCGGTCAGGTTCACCTGGAGATCGTCCGTGCCAGACAGGCATCGTACCCGGGCGGTGGTCTGGACCAGCTTGTGTTCTACCTGCCTGATGCTGCCGCCCAGGAGCGGATGCAGGCCAGGCTCGCCGCCGCGGGTGCCCGCCCGGTTGCCCAGATCGACTACTGGGAGGCCAACGGCGGGGTCACTTACCAGGACCCGGACGGGCGGGAAGTAGTGTTCGCATCCTGGATCTATGTCCCGCCGGGACCCTGATCAGTGCACGGGCAATGGTTGGGATCGTGCACATTTACCCGGCTGACCATGTCACCGACGAGGCACCTATTTACAGCCATCGCGCGTCTGGGAATCTCATGCAAGTCGCCGATACTCCTGAGGATCCGTCTCGGCTATCGCCAAATGCTTCGTAGCGGCCATGGTCTGCACCGTGCGCCAGGTTGGCGCCGACCGTCGCCACCAGGCCGGCACCAAGGCTCCACGCGGCCAGGCGTGGCACGCGGTGGTACGGGGCCAGGCCTACCACCCGCGCGACCCGGAACGTGACTGTTCGAAGGCCCCGGCTACAAGGTCTGGATCAGGCCGCCGTCGATGACGAAGTCAGCGCCGGTGATGTTG
>Ga0306924_10004275_pt1 | contig 13926 bp, 17 predicted proteins | sample sta12Can44000111_FD_203756 | JGI IMG/M metagenome (GOLD analysis project Ga0306924, IMG submission 203756) | Lab enrichment of tropical soil microbial communities from Luquillo Experimental Forest, Puerto Rico - statanox.12C.anox.44.000.111 (v2)... | ecosystem: Environmental > Terrestrial >... | reverse complement strand
ATGGCCGGGCAGCAGATCGGTCCGGCCCTCCCATCCCCAAGTGAACGCGATGCGGCGAGGCGGTATGACTTCTGTATAAGTACCATGCGCAACGTTCCCGGCGCTGACGTCGACGCGAAAAATTCCCCCGGGGCGGGGATCAAGAGTGTGCTGCTCGCCGAACCAGCGCGCCATTAGGGCGGGCTCGACGAAAAATCTGAAAACCGTTTCCGGTGATGCGGCAATGAATATCTCGCGTTCAATATTGGCCACCCGGTTCATCGCCGCCTCGGCCGCCGTTCTTCTTGTTCTGCCGCCCGCTTCAACCGCGACAACCCACGATCCCAGAACGCCGCGAGTTCGGCTTGCAGGCTGGCAATTGCCAATTGATTGACGCGGTAGAAACGCCGAGTGCCCGAGCGGCGCAACAAGACGAGATCACTGTCGAGAAGTACCTTGAGGTGCTGCGAAATCGCCGGGCCTGTTATCGAGAATTTGGACGCGATTTCGCTCGCCGTGCGCTCCTCGCGCCAGATCAAGGCAAGGATGTGCCGGCGCGTGCTGTCCGCCAGAGCTCGTAACGCAGAATCCATTCGCACATATAAGATACTTCTTACGAAAGAGTCAACTTAAATAAACAGTGAGCACATGTCCCTTGTCAGCCTGAGAAACATGGAGACTGGCAGGAGGCTGGTCTTCCCATACAGGCTGATGCCGCGCCCGGCCGATTTCGGTAGATTCATTCGACAATAGAGCGCAGAGGGTCAGGCCTAGATAGTTACGACCTCCCCGGCTCCTGATTGATCAGCCGGACACGATAATGCCGAGGCGAACTGCCGAACCAACGTCTGGTCGCGCGGAAGAAGGTGCTCTGGTCGCTAAAGCCGAGCAGATAGGCGGTGTCGGCCAGCGACACCTCCCTCTGACCAAGGTAATGCTGGGCCAGCCCGCGACGGGTATCATCCAATAAACGCTGGAACGAGGTTCCTTCTGCGGCCAGCCGCCTATGCAACGTGCGTTCGCTCATGCCCAATATGGCGGCGATTTTGGTGCGCCGCGGTTCGCCATCTGGCAAGTGTCGGATAATCATGGCACGTACTCGATGGCACGTCTGAGCAGGGTCCAGCCGCTGGAGGTGTTCGCAGGCTATCCGCTCATGCACCTCGGCGAGCTCTGCATGGGCCGTCGGTAGCGGCAGGGTCATGTCAGCGCGCGCGAACACCAGGGCATTCGCCTGAGCATTAAAGCGCAACGGACATTTGAACGCGTCCTGGAACGGGCGAAGATCGGCAGGCGGCGGAAACCTCAGCTCGAGCGCCAGCGGACGCAAGTCTCGATTGGTAACCCATCGGCAAAAGGAGAGCACCGTCATGAGGTCGAACTCGAAACGCTGCCTCGGCACGGGGTGCTTACCCCCGAACAACTCGAGGATCAGGCGGCGTCCTTCATGGTCGTCTGCGAGGGTGAGAGTGGCTGCGTCGCTGAGGACGTCGACAATAGCGGACACACCGCTCGAGGGTACCGAGCAGGTTCGGGGACGACATCATCACGTAGGCGATCACATCGAAGCTTCCCGGTTTCACCACGCTCGAATTCGTCACACCAATTGCCGGGTTGCCGGAGCGCGTCATAGCGAGTTGCCACAGGAGGCTGATCCCTTCGGTGGGAAAGCGTGCATCGGGATCGCTCAACGCCGCCAATTCGAGCCCTGCCTCTTCAAACAGCGCATGTATATCGAGCCCCGCCGCCTCAAGCGTGTCGGCGATGCCCTTGACCCAAAAAGCCGCACAGGTCGTTTGATCAGCACTGCTTCTGCTCATCGCCGCCGTCCTTTGCGTCGATCCCGGCGCTCATGCTGCGGCATCGCGGGGCGTCCCCACGAATGCGAGTTGGCCGCCAGGGCCACTAAATTGGCCGCTTGGGTCACTGACACGCGCCAGCGTAAAGCCTACCGTTTTAACCTAAGATTTGGGGTGTCACGTGATCGCAACAAGCGATCGGCGTCAAGAACGCGCTGGCACGCGACCCGTCCGGTCGAAAGAAATGCAAGCAGACGCACCGGGGAGGGATCTGCACAGCGGCACCACGAACAAACATTTGATCACGCCGTCCGAATCGCACAGCGCATGGCTCCCACGGGTTGCGCGGTTATTGGACAAAGTGGGAGTGCCTGAACGTGAAGGAGGGAATAGTGCCTGTTTGCCGAATCGAAGCGCCGCCGGGCATCGGTATCGCCGCCAAGAAGAAAATGGTTGAGCAGATTACCGCCGCCATTGATGAGGCTTACCACATCGGTGACACCCTGGTTTTCCTTCAGGAGTGCGCGCCGGAAAATGTTGCGATGGAAGGGCGACTGCTGTCGGAAAATCCCAGAATCCGGGGGATCTTACAGAAGATTAGTTCCTGAACCGGCGCAAATGGTTGCTCGCGGTATCGTGAGCCGTTTTCCGCGGTTCACGACACGCTGGGCGGAACGGTCGTGCAGTTCGTGAACACATTTCAGAAAAGTTGACGTGAGGTGAGGGGGCCGTCCGTGACGCGCCGTGACGGCGAAAAAAGCGTCGCGCTGCACTGCACAGGACACGACTCATGAATAAGAAATCGCCTGCCCGCATGTCGGAAAGCGAATACGACAAACAGATCGCTCTGGTACTTCAGGGCGGCGGAGCGCTCGGCGCATATCAGGCGGGTGTTTACGAAGCAATGGCGGAACGCGGCTACCAACCGGACTGGGTCGCCGGCATCTCGATCGGGGCGATCAACTCGGCCATAATCGCGAGAAACGAGCCTGAAAATCGTGTCGCAAGACTTCGCGAATTCTGGGACCAGGTTTCGTCCCCTTCGGCGAGCTGGCTCGATCTGCCTCACGACGCTTGGCGGGACATGATGCGGCGGCTGAGCGCGATGTCCGCGTTGATGTTCGGCCAGCCCGGTTTTTTCCGGCCCAACCTGCTGCGTTGCTGGGCCACGGGGCAATTACCGACCAGCTACTACGATACGTCCGACCTGAAGGACACACTGGATCGGCTGGTCGATTTCGACCGCATCAACGCGCGGGGGACCCGGTTCAGCGTCGGCGCCGTGAACGTGCGAACCGGCAACTTCGCCTATTTCGACAATGCCCGGCAAACCATCCGGCCCGAGCACGTCATGGCCAGCGGCGCGTTACCGCCCGGGTTTCCCGCGATCGAAATCGATGGTGAATTCTATTGGGATGGCGGTCTCGTCTCGAACACGCCGCTGCGATACATTTTGGAAACCTTGCCGCGGCACAGCACGCTGGCATTTCAAGTCGACGTGTTCGCTGCGCAAGGCGAACTTCCCTGGTGCCTCGACGCAGTTTCGGAGCGAGAGAAGGATATTCGGTATTCCAGCCGCACCCGGATGGGTGTCGAGACATTCCGCTACGCTCACACTCTGCGGCGGAACATCGCCAAGCTTCTCGCGAAGCTTCCGGATGCCCTTAAGAACGAACCTGAAGTCGAATTCCTGAACCGAGCAGCCTGTCAGACGACAATGGACATCGTCGAGTTGATCTACTGTCCCATGGTCACCCAGGGGCCGTCCAAGGATTATGAGTTTCTGCATGCCACAATGCTGCGCCGCTGGAACCAAGGGCTCAGCGATGCCCGCGCTTCCATTGCGAGCGCCCCTTGGCTCGAACCGGCGCCCCCGGAAGTTGCCGTGCGCACATTCGACGTGGTCTCGAAAGAAAGAGCCAAAGGAGCCGGCCTGACCGGCCTAAAGTCGTTACCCCGAGAATCGATCCGATAGGGAGCCACCACTGATGGATGAGGCAATGCTCCGCGAGGCGGCATATGCAATGCCGCTGAACAACCCTTCCTACCCGCCCGGGCCGTACCGGTTCATCGACCGGGAATACATGATCATCAGCTATCGGACCGATATCGATGCTTTGCAGCGCCTTATTCCCAAGCCGCTCGAGGTGACAGAGCCGATCGTCAAGTACGAATTCATCCGCATGCCGGACAGTACCGGTTTTGGCGATTACACGGAGTCGGGTCAGGTGATTCCTGTCCGATTGGGCGCTGAGGTAGGCGGCTATGTCCACGCCATGTTTTTGAACGACCACCCGCCGATTGCCGGCGGACGTGAACTCTGGGGCTTTCCAAAGAAGCTCGCACGGCCCAGTTTGGAAGTCGATCGGGACACCCTCGTCGGCACGTTGGATTACGGACGCATCCGCATTGCGACCGGCACGATGGGCTACAAACACCGCAAGCTCGATCGAGCCATCGTCACAAAGTCGCTCAACGAGCCGGGTTTTCTGCTGAAGATCATTCCCCATGTCGACGGCTCGCCGCGCGTTTGCGAGCTGGTTCGCTACAATCTCACGGACATCGTCTTCAAGGGAGCGTGGAGTGGACCGGCGGCGCTCGAGCTCCATCCACACGCCCTGGCGCCGGTCGCGGATCTTCCGGTCCGGGAAATCATCTCCGCCACGCACATGATCGGCGATCTCACGCTCGGGCTTGGCGAAGTCGTGCACGACTACCTCGCCTGAGGTTCGCCGCCGCCTGCGCGGGGAATCCGTTCACTCCGACCAACAGGGATTCGGTCCATGACACAACTGAGCGGCAAAGTTGCCATCATAACCGGTGCGGCGAGCGGCATCGGCAAGGAGATCGCCAAGCGCTTCGCTTCCGAGGGCGCAAGAGTCGTAATCGCCGACCTGCAATTGCTGTCAGCAGAGGCAACTGCGGCCGAGATCAATCGAGCCGGGGGCATCGCGTCCGAAGTCGCGATGGATGTCAGCGACGAGGCGGCCGTCGATGCCGGTATTGCCACTACACTGGAACGGTTCGGCAGGCTGGATATCCTAGTCAGCAATGCCGGCATTCAGATCGTCAAGCCGATAGACGAGCTCCCGTTCGCCGAATGGAAGAGGATGCTCGCGATCCACTTGGACGGCGCCTTCCTGACAACAAAGGCCTGTCTTAGGCACATGTACCAGGGTGCGAGCGGCGCAATAATTTATATCGGCTCGGTGCACTCCAACGAAGCCTCCCTCCTCAAAGCACCCTACGTCACGGCTAAGCACGGCATCATCGGCCTCTGCAAGGTCGTCGCGAAGGAGGGTGCCAAGCATGGAGTCCGTGCGAACGTTGTCTGCCCTGGTTATGTGCGGACCCCTCTGGTCGATAAACAGATCCCGGAACAGGCGAAGGCGCTTGGAATTTCCGAGGAGGAGATGGTCCATAATGTGATGCTGCGCGAGACGGTCGACGGCGAGTTCACGACGAGCGAGGATGTCGCCGCGGCCGCTCTTTTCTTTGCTGCGGCAAAAACGAATGCATTGACCGGTCAATCGCTGATCGTCAGCCACGGTTGGTTCATGGATTAGAGGCCCGAGTTTCACGACAGGCGGGCTTTCAGATCAACTGTCGCAACTGCAGGAGCGATGCCCATGCCCGAGCTCTCGATAGACGTGAGCTCTTTTACCAGTGCTCTGCCTCGGGCGATCATTGGAGGCTTAGCCGGGACAGTCGTCTTCACGCTGATGATGAAGTTCCTTGCACCGGAAATGATTGGTCATCCGATGGACATTGGGGCGGTGCTCGGGACATTCACGGGGCTCGGCACGTCGGCCGGAGTGGCCATGCATTTCCTGCTCGGCACCCTCGGCTTCGCAATCGGGTTTGTGATTGTCGGTCCCTACCTGCCAGGTCCGGGTTGGCTGCGCGGTGTTATCTTCATGACCGCGATCTGGTTCTTGGCGGGTCTGATCGCCATGCCGATTCTTGGTGTCGGATTGTTTTTCGGAGGGGCCAAGGAAGCCATAGCGGCGCTTTTCGGGCACATCGTTCTCGGCGCCATCCTGGGCATGGTCGCACGGCTGCCCGACCGATCCATCCAGCAACGGCCGTTATGACATCCATCGATAGACCACGCGTCGTCATTCTGGGTGGCGGTTTCGGGGGATTGTCGGCGGCACGCGCCCTCGCCCGGGTTGCGGTTGACGTCACCCTGATTGACCGGCACAACTACCACCTGTTCCAGCCACTGCTCTATCAGGTGGCCACCGCTGCACTGGCGCCCAACACCATCGCGGCCCCGATCCGCGCGATCCTGCGGGCGCAGCACAATGCGACCGTTTTAATGGAAACCGTGACCGGGATCGACACTGCCGGCCGGGCTGTGCTGATCGGCGAGCAACGTGTGGCTTACGATTTCCTGATCGTCGCCACCGGTGCTCACCACTCATATTTCGGCCACGATGAATGGGAGAAATTCGCACCTGGCATCAAGACGCTCTTCGATGCGCTGGCCATTCGCCAGCAGATCCTTTCGGCGTTCGAGGCCGCGGAAGTTTGCGACGATCCGCGTGAACGCCACAGGTTGCTCAACTTCGTTCTGATTGGAGCCGGACCGACCGGTGTGGAGCTCGCGGGCGCCATTGCGGAACTCGCGAAGGCTTCCCTGGTCCATGATTTTCGCCACATCGACCCGTCCAGCGCTCGCATCATCCTGATCGAAGCTGGATCGAGGGTGCTGCCAAATTTCTCGGAGAGATCGTCTGCCGCCGCCCGCCGGGCGCTCGAAAGGCTCGGCGTCGAGATATCGACAGGCAAGGCAGTCACCGTTTGTGATGCCGATGGTGTCGAAGTCGGTGGCGAGCGGATTGCAGCGCGTACCATCTTATGGGCAGCCGGGGTTGCGGCGTCCCCCATCGCGCAGTGGCTGGACGTGCCAGCCGACCGCGCGGGACGCGTGATGGTGCACGAAGATCTTTCGGTTCCGGGCCACCCCGAGATATTCGCCATTGGCGACACCTGCGCTTCGCTGAGCTGGGACGGAAAGCTCGCGCCGGGTGTCGCTCCGCCAGCGAAGCAAATGGGGGTGTACGCTGCGAGCGTGATCAGGGCGCGCGTCAAGAGGGCTTCTGCGCCGCCGCCATTCCGCTACCGACATTACGGCAGCCTCGCAACGATCGGCCGCAACAGTGCAGTGGCAGATTTCGGCTGGATGACCCTCTCTGGCCGGCCTGCTTGGCTGGTCTGGAGCGTCGCCCATATTTTCTTCCTGATCGGCTTCCGCTCGCGCATCGTTGTCGCGCTCGACTGGTTGTGGGCCTACGCCACCTTCCGCCGTGGGGCTCGCATCATTCTCGCGGAGACCGCTGGCGCCACTGCGCATCCCCGGTCGGTGCCGCAGGCGATGCGAGCGTGAAACTGGAAGATAATCCAACGGGGCTTTGTCACGTTACCGGTCAGCGGTGAGGAGGGGGCACGGGCTGATTTCGGCTCAGGCCTCCGCGGCCGCAGCCTGCCAGTGCGCCCCGCTTCGGCTCGGAACTTTCGCAAGGTTGATCGGGAGATGAGATGGCGCTGGAGGTAGAAGGTGTTGTGGACGGTGGCGTGGACGCTGAGAAACCGTTGCGCGGAGCCGGCCGATCTGAAACGCGGCATTTTCCGCTCCTGCCGTCGCACGACCTGGTGCGAGTTCTCGGCGCGATTGTTCATCCTCAGCCCCTGCTCATGACGGTAGGTCAGGCCAAGGGCCTGGAACGCGACGGCATGCGAGCGCAGCTTGTCATTAACCGCCAGCTTGGGCCCAAAGCCCCGCTTCTTGAGCAGTTTGCGCATCAGCCCCACGGCCGCCCGTTTATCCCGGCGAGGCTGGATCAGCAGATCGAGGATTTCGCCCTCCTGATCGACGGCACGCCAGAGGTACATGCGCCTGCCGGCGATCCGCACGACCATCTCGTCGAGGTGCCATCGGTCGCCCGGCCGGGGCCGCCGCTGTCGCAGGCCTCGCGCGATCGCGGGACCGAATTTTAGCACCCAGCGGCGGACGTTTCATAGGACAGGTCGAGCCCGCTTTCGGCAAACAGTTCCTCGACGTCTCGGTAGCTCAGGGTGAAGCGGAGATAGAGCAAAATTGCGTGCTGGATGATACACGCCGGGAAGCGGTGGCCGCGGTACGAGAGCGATCTCATACAGCAGCATAACCCATACCGGGCCTTGGATCAGCATCACCGTGACAATGCCGCCACGGGCGCTGCGTGACCTTCCAGATGGCCGAGGTCGCGGTGCCGCAGCAGATTTCGCCGACATCCTGGCGCTGATCACCCGACTGCGGGCACTGCCTGTCCTGCCACGATGGGCGTAGGGGCCATGTACGGCAAGCGACTAGGGGAGAAGTATGCCTTGGTGCAAACAAAGTGGTGCGTGTCAGCGTTCCGGTCCCGCCAACCGCCAGCTTCGACCACCTTTTGCCCGTGCTGGGCGCGATTTGCCGTTGCACAAGCCGATCAAAGGGGCGATTGTGGTCTCAAAACCGCCGGGAATCTGCCGAATGTCGGTTAAATACCCGGCGATGCCGGCACGATCCCTTGTCTTGGCGCTGCTGCTTGTGCTCTGGGCGCCGCCACCCGGCCATGCCGCCGAGCCGGCTGGCACGACGGTCGTGCTGCAGGTTCCCGCGTCGATGTCGCCCGAGGCGGTCAAAGGGCTGATCGCCGACCTAGCCGCCAAAGGCGCGCGGCCTGCGGCGAATTCTCCTGATCGGGATGCCGCGACGTCTCCGAGCTTGATGACCGGCGCCAAGATGACGGTGCGGATATGGGACGCGACCAAACTGGCAGTGCGGGCGGTGCCGGTGCTGTTTCAGGCGCCGCAGGTTTGGGTGCAGCGCGTCGAGGCCGCAGGTGGCACGCGCGATGCCGCGCTGCGGTTTTGGGCGATCGCGTTAGCCGGTCTCATAGCGGCGCCGTTCATCGGGTCGGCGGCCCGGACGCTATTCGACCGCCGGCCCGTTGTCGAGCCCGCGCTGGCGCCCCGCTTGCGTGCAGCCTTTATCAAGTTTCTGGTGGCGGCGGTCGGCCTCGCCGTTTTCGCTTTCCTGTTCGGCGCGGCGCTGATGGCAATTTCGATGGGCCGGCCGATCCTCGCCGAGACTGCCGACCGACTGGTCTGGACCGCGCTGCAGTGGCGGCTGTCGATCATTCTGCTGTCGATCGTCCTGTCGCCGCACCGGTCGGACTTCCGGCTGCTGGCGATGGACGATGCCGATGCCCGGACCTGTTCGCGTTGGTTCTTGGTCTATCTGATGGTCGCCCCGTTCAATTTCTTTGTCGTTTGGCTGATCGAACGGCTCGGCTTCGGCCACGACGCAGTATTCGGTGCGGCGCTGATCTTGGGGCTCATAATAACCGCCTACAAAATCGCCATGTTCTGGGCGACCCGTCGCCCGATTGCTCGCGCCATCCTGGCCGCGACCGGTGGCGAGCCGGGCCCGGTCCGGCGAGCGGTGGCAGCCTCCTGGCACTGGTTCTTCATCGCTCTGGCGCTCGGCATATTCTTCGGGGCGGGGATCGAATTCGCCCTGGGCAAGGGCGCCTGGGTCGCACGCGCCGCGACGACGACCCAAGGCATTGTCGTCGCCCTGGCGGTGGTGGGTCAGGCGAGCCACAATTTGATCGCACGGCTCTGCGCCTGCGACGCGACGGACATCAGACGGTCCCTGCGCCGTGCGCGGCTTCACCGTGCCCTCAGCCGGTTGGTCGATGCGCTCCTGTGGATCCTGGGAGCGGCTTGGCTCGGCGCGACTTGGGGTCTCGACCTTGTCGATCCGGCTCCGGGCAGCATTGATCGACTGTTCGTGCGGCCGGCTCTCGAAGCCGCAGCGACGGTCGTCGTGGCCTGGATCCTGTGGACCGCCCTCAGCGCGGTCATCGACGAAAAGATGCCCCCGGCCGCGGCACCGGGCGATGAAGACGAAATCCCCGGCTCGGCCTCGCGGCTCGACACCTTGCTGCCGCTGTTGCGCAACACCCTGCTGATCGTACTCGCTGTCGTCGCGGTCATCGTCTCCCTTGCAACCCTCGGTCTCGACATCGGTCCGCTTCTCGCCGGGCTCGGTGTCGTCGGCATCGCCGTCGGCTTTGGCGCGCAAAGCCTGGTGCGTGACGTGATCTCGGGCATCTTCTTCCTGATGGAGGACGCCTTCCGAGTTGGCGAGTATATCGACACCGGCCGGCTGCGCGGTACAGTCGAAGGGATGTCATTGCGCTCGGTGCGGTTGCGTCACCAGAACGGTCAGGTGCACACGATCCCGTTCGGGCAGGTCCAGTCGGTCACCAATTACAGCCGCGACTGGTCGGTCATAAAGTTCAACCTTCACCTCGAACCGACCGCCGACATCGAGACGGTGCGCAAGACCATCAAACGCGTCGGCGAAGAACTGCTCGACGACCCCGATATCGGCGCCGAATTCATGCAACCGCTCAAGATGCAAGGTGTCGTCGACGTATTGCAGACGGCACTCGTGGTGCGCTGCAAATTCACCGCAACACCATTGCGCCCGACCTATCTGCAGCGTCAGGCGTTGCGTCGCCTGATTGACGCCTTCGCCGCCAGTCAAATCCGGTTTGCGGCACCGAATGTCACGGTCCAACTGACGAGTGCCGCCGGCTGATCCGGACAGGCGCGGGCAGCAAGCAGCGCCGCGTTTAACCAGACGATTACGACGATCCCGAAATGTCCGATGACCTGGCCGGACAGCACCAAGTCCAGAGCAAAGTCAGCTGAGCCGCACCCGCGCAGCCAACCGTAGTGGATGACCGCGCCGGCCGGACCCAGCGGGAGCCGCGACACCGAGGGCGAGCTGTCGCTGAGTGGCGGAAGCGGCACCAGTGCCGCCAAGTGCAACACGCCGACCACGATCAGCAACCATGCGCCTTGACGCCGCCGCGGTCGTGCAAAGCGCCAGGAAGACTTTAGGAGCATCCAAACGATCTGCCAGCCGAGCTACCATCAACCGCATCGCCGTACCAGCGGTCAGCGCCAGGCTGAGGAGAGAGGGTGCCACATCTTGCCTATAATTCTTAGCCCATGTCGATTTTTGAGGACTCCATCCCTTTCTGAATTTCAAGGAGCCAACTCAGCGTCCCGCCCATTAACCGCCATGACTATTCATCAACGAGAGGCGCTATTTGTGAGAGTAACGGCCTCGGAGCGCGCAGCTGGAACTCCGGTGCCTACAGCCCGAAAACCGGGCTCTGGTACACCGATGCAATGGAGTTCTGCGGCGGTCTTACGCCGGCTGAGCAAAAGACCGATCCAAAAGATTACGGCGCTCCTCACATCGTGTCGGAAGACTTTGGCAAGTTCCAGAGGGTGGCAGGCCATGCTCCGGGCCGGCTTGACGCCCGCGATCCGATCACCGGACGGCGCAAATGGACCTATGAGATGGACATTCCCAGCTTCGGCAGCGTGCTGGTCACGGGCGGCGGCTTGGTCTTCAACGGTGATCCTCGGGGGATCCTCCGAGCATTCGATCCTGATGATGGGAAAGTGCTGTGGAGCTTCAATACCGGTTCGGGGCTGCGCAGTGGGCTCGTCACTATGCGGTCGACGGCAAGCAATACATTCTGGTGCCGAGCGGATGGGGCTCCTATGCTGGAATCCCGCTTTGTCAGTTTAACTTGTGGCAACCAAAAGAGTCTGAGGCCGGATGAGCGATCATGCGGCCGCGACCGCATACCGCCATTGGTTTGTCGCCTCGGCTCGGAAGATCCGGAGCGTCGATCGCGAGACGAGATGGCGTTGAAGGTTGAAGGTGTTGTAGACGGCGGCGTGCATGCTAAGAAACTGCTGGGCGGAGCGAGCTGACTTGAACCGTTGCATTTTGCTCTCTCGGCGTGTAATGCGAATTTTCGCTCGATTATTCCGTCGCAGCCCCTGCTCATGCGGGCAGGTCAATCGCAGACGCCGGAATGGGCACGCGTAAGAGCGCAGCTTGTCTGTGACCAGCAATTTGGGTGCGAAACCCTGCTTCTTTAGCAGCTTGCGCATCGGCCGCAGCGCCGCCCGACTATCGCGCCGCCGCTGAACCAGCATGTCGAGGACCTCGCCCTCGTGGTCGACCGGTCTCTATAGGGCCCGTAGGGCGGCATTGGCGGACGGGCTCGCTGCCGCGTTCGGCGAACGCTTGCGCGTCGACCTGCAGCCGGGCGGCATGCATCTGCTGGCCCGCCCGATCGGCAATGCGCACGATACCGATTTGGTACACCGTGCGGAGAGTCACGGATTGGCGCCGGCCGCATTGTCGCCTTTGTCGATCAACAGTGATTGTGGTCAGGGATTGCTGCTGGGCTTCACCAACATTCCCGAGGAGCGGGCCGCGGAACTCGCAGGCGCGCTGCGGCGCGCAATCGAAAATCCCCGGAGGTCGCAGCTGACCCAAATAAGGCCCGGCGGTATGCTTCCTACGGGCCCAGGCGAAAAGTGAGGGCTGAGGAAATCTCGACGAGTTGAGACGCTATCGACTATAGCCGTCGCTTGGGTCAGCCCCACAGCTCAGCTAGCTTCGCGTCACCACTCAGCCCTGGATTTGTCGCAGGTGATCTACGGCGAGGGCGCAAAACGTGTAGAAGATCAAATCGTCCCTGCAGAATCGCCAGTAATTTTCGAACAGCCGAAGCCGCGTCCGCGGAGTCGACGAACAACTACTGCCGCAGACCCTACCGCGGTGGCGGCATCTTGGGGAAGCGCTGCCTCTCGCCGCCGAGGCTGACCCAAGGCTGCGCGCTGTCGCAATAGATCTCCATCACCGGCTTGACCCAGCTCGTATCGTCCAGCGTGCCTACCCTGATGATCGTAACGCCCGGCAAGGCGTCTGGCTCGGAGGTGATCGTTGATCCGCATTCCGGGCAGAACCGTCGGTGCACCTCTTTTCCGCTGTCGCCCCGGGCGCTGAATGTCTTTACCGCACCTTGCAGTGAGAGCGCCGGTTGTGGAATTGCTACAACAACATTGAACGCGGTCCCCGTTTCCTTTTGACAGTTGGTGCAGTGGCACACGCCGACGAAAGCCGGCTCGGCATCGGCCGAATAACGCACTTTGCCGCAAAGGCAACCACCTTCGATCTTCATCCGATCCTCCTCTGTTCCGAGACCAGCATACGTCCCGCGGGGCCACCTCACAACGATCCGATCTGTGAGGACCCGCTCGGGAGCGAACCGGAGGTCGCAGGCGTTTGCCGGTGCCATGGGCGAAGACGTTGGCGATACCCCCCACCATCAGGCTCCTGCACCACGCATAGACCGCCGAGAGGCCACGGGCCTTTTCGCGCGCAGCCCTGCTCTCAAGTGCGGATGCGGACTCTATGCTGGAGGGAGGCAGATTCGAGCCGTCAGTCCCGCGAATGCGGCGATCGCCGCCTTGGCGGCTTGATCTGTTGCAGCCGTGAATTCCCAGGTGCCGTTTGTTCCGCGTGCGCGGTGCCGAGGTCCTCAGGAGAAACTCAGGTCGTATAGGCGGCTTCGAAAAAGGAGAGTTCGAGCGTGACAGCGCGAGAAAACAAGTCGCGGCACAGATCTGCGTGCGCCAGGCCGACACGGTCCAACTCCGTGGCGGCGGTGCTGCGGGGCCGGGTTGTGATCAGGGCTCCGTCTTCAGAAGGGAAGGAGGTCATCCTCAACATTATCAACGAGGGGGAGATTTTCGGCGAGATCGCGCTGCTCAACCTAGACTTCGTAACTCGGCTCGAGCGGTGTGGACAAACGGCAGATGCGGGTGACCCGTTTAGGAACCGATGGTTCGCTGCCACCCGATTACCAAGTTTCGGGGCCGCATCCGAGTTGGGCCGATCGATCCTCGCGGCGGGTCAGCCGAGCAGTTTCCGGCCCACCGATCGGGGTTGTGAGGCGGCCATTCAAGGAGATGCCGCTCACCGCCGAATCAGGCGGCGCGACCAGGGCCGTGCTGTAGGTGACGAGAGCGCATCGCGGAACTGGAAGTTCGAATCCACTTCCCTCCAGCAGAGAGTCAGACAAACTCAAGGGACGGGAATGGTATCCGTTCATGCCCGACCGGCTGGATGAAGACGAACTCGCGGATTGGCGGTCTGGCCGCGACGCGATCTATCAGCTGGCCGCCCTCACGGTCGGCGCCCGTCTCGCCGTGGCGGACGGATAAGCGC
>Ga0306924_10004274_pt1 | contig 13928 bp, 8 predicted proteins | sample sta12Can44000111_FD_203756 | JGI IMG/M metagenome (GOLD analysis project Ga0306924, IMG submission 203756) | Lab enrichment of tropical soil microbial communities from Luquillo Experimental Forest, Puerto Rico - statanox.12C.anox.44.000.111 (v2)... | ecosystem: Environmental > Terrestrial > Soil... | reverse complement strand
ATAGTCAACGTGAAAGAGCAGTATCTCGAACTCGTGTACCCGTTCCATCACGTTTTCGAGCATCTGATAGTGGCAGGCAAGCTGATCCACGCAACTGCTATCCAGCCGCAGCGCGCGGCGACAGGATGAGATCAAGCGAGCTGAGGTATGCGAGTCGCCGCTCGCGAACAGTGTGACTTCGTGGCCCATCGCGACCAGTTCCTCGGTCAGGTAAGAGACGACTCGTTCGGTTCCACCATAGAATTGTGGAGGCACACTTTCATAGAGCGGGGCAATCTGGGCGATTCTCATTGGTCTATCCAGTACTAAACGCTCCATAACGATAGCCTTCACAGCTGGGCTTCGATATCGGGATAAGTACCCGCTTCCCGACACACAGCTCGGTACAGCGAGCCCCGCGGAAGCAAGGCGCTAGAGGGACGGCCACGCGGGTCCAAAATTCGATCGAAGATAATCGCAACCCTCGACGCCGCAGCGCCACACGAGTTGCTCGCCCGGAGCCTCCGAGATGGCGCGATAAAGCCACGCCTCGTGGCGCGGGCACCGCACCAGGTTGACTCCGGGCTCCTCGACAGCTTGCGCCAAGTCCGGCATCTGAATCACCGTAAAGTATCCGTCGGCCGTCGTGTAGCGAGCGGTGCAGCCTGCAAAGTCGCATCGATAATACGGCGCTGCGCCGTCATCGTCCCGCTCACCCAGAGAGGGAATTCCCTTGCAGTCGTAGTGCATCACGCGACGGTCGCGTGGGCACAGGGGTTTTATCGACTCGCTCAACTCTTGCAGTAAGATTTTCTGCGTCATGGCCCTCTTCCTCGGAAAACTTCAAATAGCTTCCTTGCAAAGACTAGACGGCGGTCGCCGCGCCGGCCATACCCTGGGCGGCGTAAGGAACTGCATGCGAGATACAGTCAACCTCGTATGACCGTGTTGGGGCCGAAGTTCCACTTGATATTCCTAGACGGCAAGAGTTTTCGAACAGGCGTTTTGCTCCAGACATCATCCTTATGGCCTCCCTGCGAATTTTGGTCGTAGACGACCACGAAGTTATCCGGCGCGGTCTGCGTTCGTTGCTAACTTCGCGGCCGGAATGGGAGATCTGCGGCGAAGCTGCCGACGGCCAGGCAGCCGTTGAGAAGGTAGGAAGTCTGCGGCCGGACCTGGTGTTGATGGACGTGACCATGCCGGTTCTTACCGGCACCGAGGCAACCCGGCTTATTCGTTCGCAAAGTCTCGACAGCAAAAATCATCATCAGCAGCCAGAACCACCCTGACGTGACCCGCAAGATGGCCACGGAGGTTGGCGCAGCGGGGTTTGTCACCAAATCGGACCTGTCGAGAGACCTTCTTTCTACGATTGATCGAGTCACCCAACGGCTGATCCCGCGTCTGGCGACCAGAATCCACGCGGGCTGCAGGGCGGGGGCGAGATGGGCGCGCTCATGCGCTCCAAGAATTGGAGCAATACGCTTCTTGGGCCCACGGGAAATTGGCCCCGGAGTCTGCAGGTCGCGGCTGGGATTGTGTCAGTTCGAAGTTCGACCTGATCTTGTGGTGGGGCTGGGGACCTGGTGACCCGGGCGGCACTGTGATCGCGATTGAGATCCCGCTGATCGAGGTACGGAAAGCCTTTGTCGCCTCCGTCCGCTCGGAAGCCGCCTCACCCGGGGTAACGCAGCACTGAACGATTGCCGCCAGCCGATTCGCTCGCGGTAGCCTCATGCACACGTCCTCGGAAAAATACAGGGTTCACAGTATATCTTTGCCAGCAACTCGGGAACAAAGTAACAAACTTAAGTGGATCTCCGGAGAGCGCGAGTGCGCATACTAATAGCTGACGATCACGATGTGGTGCGCGCGGGGCTGCGCCAACTCCTACTCGAGCGAAAGGGCTGGGAAGTGTGCGGCGAGGCGAGCACCGGCCGACAGGCCGCGGCGATGGCGCTGGAGCTGAAGCCCGACGTCGTGGTTATGGACATCGCGATGCCTGAGCTTAACGGATTGGAAGCGGCTCGCCAGATACGCAAGAGCCTGCCCAAAACAGAGATCGTGGTCTTGACACTCCACCTTTCCGACCAACTGGCATACGAGATCATCAACGCGGGCATTCGCGGTTACGTCCTCAAGTCGGATGCGAACCGTGACCTGGTCAATGCGGTGGAAGCGGTCGGCATACACCGCCCGTTCTTCACGGCAAAAGTCTCCGAGATGATGATGGAGGGCCTGCGCGGCGAAAAGCCGCGCGACGGCCAAGTCGACACTCGCGGCCGTCTGACGGGCCGGCAGCGGGAAATTGTTCAACTACTTGCCGAAGGCAAGACCAGCAAGGAAGTCGCGGTGGCACTGAATATCAGTGTCAAGACCGCGGAAACCCACCGCGCCAACATCATGCGCAGGCTTGAATTGCACTCCGTAAGCGAACTGGTTCGCTACGCCGTCAAGAACCAAATCATCGAGGTATGACGGCCGGGATGACCTGCGCTCGCTCGACCGGACGACGTTGCGGCCGCCCACAGATTTCCCGACGATAGGAGTCGAAAGCGCTACGGAGTGAGACCAGGTTTATGACTCGTGTTTTGGTGGTGGACGACCATGCAGTGCTTCGTCGGGGGATCCAAAGTATCGTCCGAGCCTGGCCGGGCTGGGAAATCGCCGACGAAGCCGGTTCCGGAGAAGATGCCATCCGCCTGAATTCCCTTTTGAAGCCGGACGTCATTCTGATGGACATCTCCATGCCGGGAATGGGCGGTCTCGAGGCCACCAAAGTCATTTGCCAGCAGCAGCCTGACGCGAAAATTCTTCTCTTAACTCTGCACGACTCGATCGAGTGGGTGCGCACCGCCTTCCAGGCGGGGGCGCGCGGTTATCTGCTCAAGTCCGATACCGAAGCCGAGTTGATGCGCGCGCTTGAGATCGTTGCGGCCAACAAGGTCTATGTGAGCCCGCGCCTGGATCTCGCGCGCGTCAAATCGATCGTCACCGACCTTGGACTGAGTGCGCGGATTGAAATGCTTCCCTCGAGCGGTCCGACCTAAGCGATTTCTACGGCGAGTCGGCGCCGCGGGTCCTCCGAACCCGAATCGTTCCTAAGGAGTGCTCATGCCCAGCCTCGCCGCAGACGCGCCTCGACCTTCGAGCGGCGGGCTATTTTCGGGCGCCACGGTTCTGTGCAAACTGTATTCCCCAGCGATGTTGTTTTTTCTGCTTGAGTGTCACCAAGCTCCAGGCGTGCCAACAGGCAGCTTGCGCGCTTGAAATTTCTTTTGGGAGACCAGGAATGAAACGCGCGCAATCACGAAAAGCGGAAAGTCCGGCGCCGGGCGCGAAAATTCGTCCCGGTGAAACCAGCAACGGCCATCATCCGACGGAGCTCTCGGAAGCCGACCTGGGTGCCATTCTTACCGGGCTGCAAATCATGCGCGACGGCGATTTTTCCGTCCGCCTTTCGGGCACGTGGACCGGCGTTGGCGGCAAGATCGCCGATTGTTTCAACGAAATCATCGTCGCCAACCAGCGCATGGCGCAGGAACTGAAACGCGTCGGCCACGTGGTGGGCAAGGAAGGAAAAATCAAAGAACGTACGCGCTTCTACGACCCGCGTGGCGCCTGGGGTGAAATGGAAGTTTCCGTCAACACGCTGGTTGACGACCTGTTGCGGCCGACCACCGAAGTCACGCGCGCCATCGCCGCTGTGGCGCAAGGCAACCTGGCCGAAACGGTTCGACTCGACGTGGATGGCCGCCCGCTGCAGGGTGAATTCCTTCGCCTAGCCAACATCGTCAACACCATGATTCAGCAGTTGAGCGTTTTCACTTCGGAAGTCACCCGTGTGGCCCGTGAAGTCGGCACGGAAGGCAAACTCGGCGGCCAGGCGCAAGTTCCGGGAGTCGCCGGGACGTGGAAGGATCTCACGGATTCCGTCAACGCCATGGCCGGCAACTTGACCGGACAGGTTCGCAACATCGCGGAAGTCACCACCGCCGTGGCCAGTGGCGATCTTTCCCGCAAAATCACCGCCGACGTCCGCGGCGAGATCCTGCAGCTCAAGGAAGCCATCAACTCCATGGTGGACCAGCTGCGTTCTTTCGCCTCGGAAGTGACACGCGTGGCGCGCGAGGTCGGAACCGACGGCAAACTCGGCGGCCAGGCTCTGGTTCCCGGCGTCGCCGGCACGTGGAAGGATCTTACGGATTCCGTCAACGCCATGGCCGGCAACCTCACGGCACAGGTTCGCAACATCGCCGAGGTCACCACCGCGGTCGCGCGCGGCGACCTTTCCAGAAAAATTACGGTCGACGTGAAGGGCGAGATTCTCGAACTGAAGAACACCATCAATACCATGGTGGATCAGCTGAACGCTTTCGCCGGCGAAGTGACTCGTGTGGCTCGCGAAGTCGGTACGGAAGGCAAACTCGGCGGTCAGGCCGAGGTGCCCGGTGTCGGCGGAACCTGGAAGGACCTCACCGACAACGTCAACTTCATGGCCTCGAACCTCACCGGTCAGGTACGCAACATCGCTGAAGTCGCCACCGCCATTGCCAGCGGCGACCTCTCGAGAAAAATCACCGTCGACGTCCGCGGCGAGATCCTGCAGCTCAAAGAAACCCTCAACACCATGGTGGACCAGTTGAACCGGTTCGCGGGCGAAGTTACGCGCGTGGCCCGCGAAGTCGGTTCCGAGGGCCGCCTCGGCGGCCAGGCCAACGTGCCGGGCGTTGCGGGCACCTGGAAGGACTTGACCGATTCGGTAAATTCGATGGCCGGAAATCTCACGGCTCAGGTCCGCAACATCGCTGAAGTCACGACAGCCGTCGCGAGAGGCGACCTCTCGAGAAAAATCACCGTGGACGTGAAGGGCGAAATTCTCGAGCTGAAGGACACCATCAACACCATGGTGGACCAGCTCAATGGCTTCGCTGGAGAGGTCACCCGCGTCGCACGCGAAGTCGGTACCGAAGGAAAGCTCGGCGGCCAAGCGCGGGTTCCCGGAGTTGCCGGCACCTGGAAAGATCTGACCGACAACGTCAACTTCATGGCTTCGAACCTTACCGGCCAGGTCCGCAACATCGCTGAGGTCGCCACCGCCGTGGCCCGCGGCGACCTCTCGAGAAAAATCACCGTCGACGTCAAGGGTGAAATTCTCGAACTCAAGGACACCATCAATACCATGGTGGACCAGCTCAACGCCTTCGCCGCCGAGGTCACCCGAGTCGCGCGAGAGGTCGGCACCGAAGGCAAACTCGGCGGTCAAGCACAAGTGCCCGACGTCGGCGGCACGTGGAAAGACCTCACCGACAACGTGAACTTGATGGCGTCGAACCTCACCGGCCAGGTCCGCAACATCGCTGAGGTCGCCACCGCCATCGCCAGCGGCGACCTCTCGCGCAAAATCACCGTCGACGTCCGCGGCGAAATTCTGCAGCTCAAAGAGACGCTCAACACCATGGTCGAGCAGCTTCGCTCCTTTGCCGGCGAAGTCACGCGCGTCGCACGCGAAGTAGGTTCGGAAGGCCGCCTTGGCGGCCAAGCCAACGTGCCCGGCGCTGCCGGCACCTGGAAAGACCTGACCGACTCGGTCAACTCCATGGCCGGGAACCTCACGGCGCAGGTTCGCAACATCGCCGAAGTCACCACCGCCGTGGCGAAGGGTGACCTCTCGCGCAAAATCACGGTCGACGTGAAAGGCGAAATTCTCGAGCTCAAGAACACCATCAACACCATGGTCGATCAACTGAATGCTTTCGCCGGCGAAGTCACCCGTGTGGCGCGCGAAGTCGGCACCGAAGGAAAGCTCGGCGGTCAGGCGCAGGTGCCGGACGTCGGCGGCACGTGGAAAGACCTCACCGACAACGTCAACTTCATGGCCTCGAACCTCACCGGCCAGGTCCGCAACATCGCTGAGGTCGCCACCGCCATTGCCAGCGGCGACCTCTCGCGCAAAATCACCGTCGACGTTCGCGGCGAAATTCTGCAGCTCAAAGAAACGCTCAACACCATGGTCGAGCAGCTTCGCTCCTTTGCCGCCGAAGTCACGCGCGTCGCACGCGAGGTTGGTTCGGAAGGCCGCCTTGGCGGCCAAGCCAACGTGCCCGGCGTGGCCGGCACCTGGAAAGACCTGACCGACTCGGTCAACGCCATGGCCGGCAACCTCACGGCGCAGGTGCGCAACATCGCCGAAGTCACCACCGCCGTGGCGAAGGGTGACCTCTCGCGCAAAATCACGGTCGACGTGAAAGGCGAAATTCTCGAGCTCAAGAACACCATCAACACCATGGTCGATCAACTGAATGCTTTCGCCGGCGAAGTCACCCGTGTGGCGCGTGAAGTCGGCACCGAAGGAAAGCTCGGCGGTCAGGCCGAAGTATCCGGCGTGGCCGGCACGTGGAAAGACCTCACCGACAACGTCAACGTCATGGCGGCCAACCTCACCGAGCAGGTGCGCGGCATCGTGAAAGTCGTGACGGCCGTCGCCACCGGTGACCTCACGCAGAAGCTCACCGTAAACGCGAAAGGCGAAGTCGCGGCTCTCGCTGAAACCATCAACAACATGACGCGCACGCTGGCCACTTTCGCCGATCAGGTGACTACCGTCGCCCGCGAAGTCGGCGTCGAAGGCCGCCTCGGCGGTCAGGCCAACGTGCCTGGCGCTGCGGGAACCTGGAAGGACCTCACCGGCAACGTCAACCTGCTGGCCGACAACCTGACGAACCAGGTTCGCGCGATCGCCGAAGTGGCCACCGCCGTCACCAAGGGCGACCTGACGCGTTCGATCCAGGTGGAAGCCCGCGGTGAAGTCGCAGAGCTTAAAGACAACATCAACACCATGATTGACAACCTGCGCCTGACGACCGACCGCAACAAGGAGCAGGACTGGCTCAAGACCAACCTAGCGCGTTTCACCGGCATGTTGCAGGGCCAGCGCGACCTGGCCACAGTCGGCCGGCTATTGCTCTCCGAACTCGCGCCGCTGGTCAACGCGCACCAGGGTGTGATCTATCGTATGGAATCGGACAGCAAGCCGAGCATGGTCCTTCTGTCCGCCTTCGCCGACAATGCCGAAGATGGCCACAAGAGACGATTAACCATCGGCGAAGGCTTGATCGGGCAGTGTGCCGCAGAAAAACGGCGCATGCTGATCGTTGACGTCCCTCCCGGCGCGACGCCTGTTCGGTCCGGCCTCTTTCAAGCGGTGCCGCGCAACATCATCGTTCTCCCAGTTCTTTTTGAGGATCAGGTAAAAGCGGTCATCGAGCTGGCCACGCTTGGCGATTTCACGGCTTCGCAGCTCGCTTTCCTCGAACAGCTGACCGCCAGCATCGGTATCGTGCTCAACAGCATTGAAGCCACCATGCAAACCGAGAATCTCCTCGAACAATCGCAGCAGCTCGCCACCGAATTGCAGACGCAGCAGCGCGAATTGCAGCAGACTAACGAACAACTGGGCCTGAAGGCGCAACAGCTTGCCGAGCAGAACGCGGAAGTCGAGCGCAAGAACCAGGAAATCGAACAGGCGCGCCGCGCTCTGGAAGAAAAGGCCAAGGAGCTTGCCCTCACCTCCAAGTACAAATCCGAATTTCTGGCCAACATGTCGCACGAGTTGCGCACGCCGCTGAACAGCATCCTGGTGCTCGGTCAGCAGCTCAGCGAAAATCCGGAAGGCAATCTGAGTCCCAAGCAAGTCGAGTTTTCCCGCACCATCCACGGCGCCGGCACCGATTTACTCAATCTCATCAGCGACATTCTCGATCTCTCCAAGATCGAATCCGGCACGGTTTCCGTCCAAGCGGAAGAAGTCTTCTTCGCAAGCCTGCTGGAGGTCGTGGCACGGCCCTTCCGTCATGAAGCCGACAACCGCAGGCTCACGTTTGAAACCTATTTGGACCCCAATCTCGGTACCAGTCTGGTTACCGACGCCAAGCGCGTGCAGCAAGTCCTTAAGAATCTTCTTTCCAACGCCTTCAAATTCACCGAGCAAGGGCGTGTTCGCTTGTCAGTTTTGAGGGCCAACGGAGGCTGGAGCGCCGACCATCCTGTGCTAACGCGCGCCGAAACCGTAATCGCATTGGAGGTTAGTGATACCGGCATCGGCATTCCAGCGGAGAAACAACGCATCATCTTTGAAGCCTTCCAGCAGGCCGACGCCGGGACCAGCCGCAAGTATGGCGGCACCGGTCTCGGTCTCGCCATCAGTCGCGAGCTTTCCAACCTGCTCGGGGGCGAAATTCAACTGAAAAGCGCCGCGGGATCCGGCAGCACCTTCACGCTGTATTTGCCCCAGCTCTATGTGGGTCCGACCGGGACCGGAACTCTTCGCGTGAGCAGCCAAGTCTCTTCGCTAACGTTTTCGCCCCTGCGGACTCCGGCGCCCGACCGCACTCAGGAACGCGTCCCCGACGACCGTGAAAGTTTGAAAAATGGCGACAACGTCCTGCTGATCGTCGAGGACGACCTGCACTACGCGCGGATCTTGTGCGATCTGGCGCGCGACACCGGGTTCAAGGTGTTGATGGCGGCGAGTGGCGCGGAAGCCTTGTCGCTGGCCCGCGAATATCAGCCCACCGCGGTTTCCCTCGACGTCTTTCTGCCCGACATGCTGGGCTGGACGGTGCTCAATCATCTGAAGCAAAACCCGGGCACCCGGCACATTCCGGTGCAAATGCTCACATTGGACGACGACCGCCGGCATGGCCTCTCGCGCGGCGCGTTTGCTTTCCTGACCAAACCAGCGGATCGGTCCAGCCTCGAAGCCGCATTCTCCAGGATCAAGCATTACGCCGCGCCGCGTCGCAAGCGGTTGCTGGTTGTGGAGGACGATCCTTCCGAACAGTTCAGCATCCGCGAACTGCTCGGCAGCGAAGACATCGACGTGCAAATCGCTTCTACCGGTTCGCAGGCCCTCGAGGTGGTGCGCGACCAATCATTCGATTGCATGGTTCTCGATCTGCGCCTGCCGGATATGTCCGGATTCGAGGTGCTGGAAAAATTGAGCGGCCAGGGAGGCTTGGCCGATCTTCCCGTGGTGGTGTTCACGGGCCGCGAGCTGTCGCTTGAGGAAGACACTCGGCTCCATGAATTGGCGCGCAGCGTCGTGGTCAAAGACGTCGAATCGCCCGAACGCCTGCTGGATGAGACTTCCCTTTTCCTCCATCGCGTCATTGCCGACCTTCCAGAAGAAAAGCAGAAGATGCTCGACCGCCTGCATCATTCCGACGACGCGCTGGTCGGCAAGAAAGTTCTTGTCGTCGACGATGATGTGCGGAACATCTTCGCTCTCAGCAGCGTGCTCGAACGCCGCGGTATGGCCGTTCTCACCGCCAGCACGGGGCGTGAGGCCATTGCGCAGCTGGAATCCACCGACGATGTGGCCATCGTGCTGATGGACATCATGATGCCGGAAATGGACGGCTATCAAACCATGCAAGTCATTCGTGAAAACTCCGCTTTTCGCAGGCTGCCGATCATCGCCCTTACCGCCAAGGCCATGAAAGGAGACCGTGAAAAGTGTCTCGAGGCCGGAGCATCGGAGTATCTGGCCAAGCCGGTGAACACGGAACAGCTGCTTTCCGCTTTGCGGATGTGGCTACACCGCTGACCTTAGGACAATTTATAATGTCCCAGAAACGCATGGAGTCTAACCGCAAAATGACTGTCACTTCGGCCTCCGGACCGGTAAACATCTTGATGGTCGACGATCAGCCCGCCAAGCTGCTGAGCTATGAGGTCATGCTGGAAGAGCTCGGCGAAAATCTGCTGAAGGCCGCGTCGGGCCGGGAAGCGCTTGAAATCCTGCTGAGGACAGACGTCGCTGTGGTGCTGATGGACGTCAGCATGCCGGAACTCGACGGCTTCCAGCTTGCGGAAATGATCCGCGAACATCCGCGCTTTCAGAAAACGGCGATCATTTTCATTTCGGCCGTACACCTCACAGACCTCGACCGGCTCAAGGGCTACCAGCGCGGCGCCGTGGACTATATTTCGGTTCCGGTGATTCCGGACCTGCTGCGCGCGAAAGTGAGCGTCTTTGCCGAGTTGCACCGCAGTGCTCGCCAACTGGAACTGCTCAACATTGAACTTCGCCGCCTTTCCCACAGCCTCATGACCGCTCAAGACGAGGAACGCCGCCGAATCGCGCGCGAATTGCACGACGGGCTCGGACAGGACCTCACCGCCGCGAAGATGATGCTTGGCTCGCTCGTTCAGCCGAACCAGCTTAAAGACCCGAGAGACGGCAAAACGGTCAGCGAAGTTCTCAGCATGATGGATAACGTCATCGAACAGGTGCGTACGCTGTCTCATCTTTTGCACCCGCCCCTTCTCGACGAAATGGGTTTGCTCTCCGCTCTGCGCTGGTACACCGACGGTTTTGCCAAACGCAGCGGCGTAGTGACCGTTCTTGCCGCCGCAAAGGACTTCCCGCGCCTCGAACCCGAGCTGGAAATGGCCATCTTCAAGATCATTCAAGAATCGCTGACCAACGTTTTCCGGCATGCCGAAGCCACGGAGGCGACAGTGCAGCTGGAAGCGCGCGACGGGCAGGCCTGTATTTCCATCGTGGACAACGGGAAAGGAATTGGCTCGTCCGATGAGCTGCATCCGGCCCGCTACGGCATAGGAGTGATGGGGATCAAGCAGCGCGTGGAGGAATTTGGCGGCAGCCTTACTCTGCGCAATACCGGCGCGGGTACCAGCGTCGAGGTCCGGATTCCGCTGCCCGTTCCGCCCCAGCAAGTGCCAGCCAATCCGCGGTTTTCAAAGCTCAGCGTTCGTCCCGCATAAGGCAATCGAAGCAGTTCGTGGTAACGCCGATTTTACCAGCCTACGGAAAGTCACAACGACTCGTCTGGGAACGTTACCTCCAGCTCTTCGCCGTTGCGCAGGTCCAGCTTTCTTACCAGGGAAATCTCGATGATCCCTTCGGCGTCGTGGCCGGCCTTTCGGTCAGGTCGAACGACCGGCAAAATCCGGTACCCTTGGATGCCTTTGATCGAACACGGACCCAGCAACAGGTACTGGTCTTCGTTTATGGCAATCTCATCCGCGCCCTCGATGCGCAGCGAATGTTTAGGGTACCGGGGTGCAACCTCAGGCCGGTCCGCCTTCTAACCTCAGCATAAAATTTGGGCCTGCAGGTCGAAAAATGACCCAAGCCCGATTTGAGGTAGGTTCCCCGAATGACCATAGTCGACCTTAACGTTGCGCACGAGTGGTCGTTAACCGCTTAGAAACCCATTTGGGCGCGCCCGAGATCCGTCAGATCCTTTTCGGTCGCACGACCCTTGAAGTCCACTTCAAAGTCCATTGCGGCGAAGTCGGGAGCGGAGCGTCCCTCGAGAAAGGCTCGCCGTTGTTTCGGAAGATAGGCGCGATTCTTCGGGCAATCCGGCGCAGAGCCGATGTAGATGACACTGGCGTACTGGCTGCCCCTGTGTTCATCGGCGACGGCATGACAGATATCGGTATGCCAGAACACCGCGTCGCCAGGCATGACCTCCGGAATCGAGACCAGGGCGGGAATGAGATCGGGATGCCACTCTGCACTGACCCCGAGCGCTCGGCCGGGGGCCGCGCCACACAGATCAGCCCCGTCCACATCGTCTTGAAGCGCGCGAAGGAGCACGTAGGCGATGCCCGCCGCAATCGGAACAAGGCGTAGGGTGCCGTCGTTTGGCCCTTGGCGTGTGAGCGCCGTCCAACCTTGATAGGTGCGGAACATACTGCACACCGCCGGAGACGGAATCTCCTGGGTCTTCAATCGGTGCGTAGCGTCGAACGGGTCATAACCGCGCCAGTCACCGGCGAAGATGTTCTCGTATACCTGTTGATAACCAGGGTCGATCCAGCGCTCAACCGTGCCGGCATCCATGTGTGGAGAAAGTCCAAGCGTCTTGTCCCCGGGCTGCCGACGGCGCACGCGGTCAGCATACGTGCACTGCAGGTCGGGATTGAAGACACCTTCGTATTTCCATAGGCGATCGAGAAAAGCGCGCGTCTCAGCGAGCCTCGGGTCCTGCCTTGCCCTGACCTGCGGCCGGGACCAGTAGACGTTGAAGACTTGCGGCTGCCCGGCTTTCAGCCCGGAGAAGTACTTGTCGAGGCTGCGTTTCTCGACTTCCCGCTTTTCGTAGTCATTCGTCTCGAGATACTCGCCGACTTCCGCGAACCAGTCGCGTGCGAGATCGGCGGAGAACACTCCGCGGACCACCGCACAGCCGGTGCTACGAATCAGCTGACGGTCTGCGTCGGAAACCTTGTTGCTACGTATGTCCCGGTAGTCGAGCTCCGGCAACACGGCGCGCGCTGCATCGACATCCCTGAGTATGGCGTCGGCGGCTCGTCTGACCTGCTCCCGCACATCGGCATAGGCGCGTTTCAAGACCTCATGACGAGGCGCGAGTTTGCGCTTGAACGCGATGATCTGGTTACTTACGTCAAGCTGTGCAACTGCCATGGTTCTTCCCTCCTGCGTCCCGACTCCGCGAAGGAACGATTCGGCGCCTGCTTCGGAAATGGTGGGTGGAGTAGCCCTTTCGGGGCTGCCGTTCGAACTCCCGAAGATCACGTGATAACGAAGGATTCTACGCTCAATTTCGACGGTATCGCCAGCCTCTGGACAAACGCCGAGATCACCTGTCGCCCTCTCGTAGAGCACAGTTCCGAACGAAAATAGATCGGTGCGTGCGTCCAGCTCTTTTCCCCGAACTTGCTCGGGCGACATATACGCTACAGTTCCTAGAGTGCTGCCGGGACTCGTTAATGGTCTTGGTCCACTTCCCGCGTGACCAGTGCGTCCTCACTCCCAACCGTGCCCTTAACCGAACCCAATTTAGCCAAGCCAAAGTCGAGAATATTCGCGTGGCCACGTTTTGTCACAAAGATGTTCGCAGGTTTGATGTTACGGTGGACTATGCCTTCCGTATGTCAGCATCCAATCCGTCTGCAACATCAATCCCAATAGTCAGGTCGCGACCTTGAACGCAGCCGGTTTCAGACACCAAATCGGAAAGGCGCTAGGAAACGCCCTTTAGGTTTCTGGTGGAATGTGTACTTGTTTCCTTAACCCGCCGCTTGCTTTCATGCTTCCGGGCGCACTGTCGTAGCCCGCGCTACGGTCCAGGACGTCCCTTCGGTGGGCGGGGTTACTGTGGCCCAACGCTCAGCAATTCTGTCCCCCTCAAAACGCCAGAGGACGAACCCGTGAAACTGCATCTTTTTGCCGGATGCCAATTCGGTCCAACGCCAGATGTTGCGGCACACGACTTTGTCTCCTTCGGCAATCATTTCTTCGATGGTCAAATGCAGATCCGGCATCGCCTTGTACATACCGACCATCATCTGTTCGTCCCCCTTCGCATCTGTGGGCTTGCCGCTGGGTCCATCGTGGTCATAGAAGTCTGACGTCATGTTTTTGTGGATTACCGCAGCATTTCGCTTGTTGACGAAGTCTTCGAAATGATTTCTCACGAACTGCTTCATTTGGTCTGGCGTTAGATCCGTTGCCATCACTAACTCCTTCCATTTCTGAAAGACCAAGAATGTGACCGTAGGTCGCGACCTGAGGGTTCGAACCCAGGAACAATGCTTGTCGACGCCAGATGGTTCGGATACCGCACCGCAAGATGCTAGCTCTGCCTTAAAGAGTCGTCCACCCGCAGCGGCCGCCCGTGAGCCGCAAGAAGAGCTGCGGGAGCACCACACACAGTGCCCGGAGCAGAACTGTTGCAACTTGCCGTACTCCACCTTGGCCTGCTTCAGGATAGGGATGTCGGCGTCGGCGTCTTTCCAGAGGTGAGCGGGCGGGCGTTCGTACGACTGCGTTACTCAGGTCGGCCGCGCTCAGGCCCTATACCTGCTAATCATTTTACTTGTTGTCCGGTAGGAATTTCAGAGCCACGAAGCGGTGGAGCTTGATATCCTCAGCCTTGTAAACCACG
>Ga0306924_10004273_pt1 | contig 13930 bp, 10 predicted proteins | sample sta12Can44000111_FD_203756 | JGI IMG/M metagenome (GOLD analysis project Ga0306924, IMG submission 203756) | Lab enrichment of tropical soil microbial communities from Luquillo Experimental Forest, Puerto Rico - statanox.12C.anox.44.000.111 (v2)... | ecosystem: Environmental > Terrestrial >... | reverse complement strand
CGATTGCCCGAGATAGTGTTGATCTCGCCATTGTGCGCGATCACCCGCAGGGGCTGGGCGCGATGCCAGGAAGGAAGGACATTCGTCGCATAACGCTGATGGAAGACGGCGAAAGACGTCGCGTATCCGGCGTTTGCGAGGTCCGGATAGAACTCATGAACCAGTCTCCCCGCGCACAGCGACTTGTAGACCAGCGTTCTTGTGGAGAGTGAGCAGACGTAGGTTTGGCCCGCTGTACGCTCGAAGGCTTTGCGCGCGAGATAGAGGCGGTGTTCGACTTCTTCCTCCGTCCAGGTGGAACCTTCGGGAGTCGTAATCAGCGCCTGTCGAATGACCGGCATCGAAGCCAGCGCCAATTCACCGAGGACCCCGGGCGCGACGGGAACGTCACGCCAACCGAGCCACTCGAGACGCTGCGTACAAACACACTGCATGAAGCGCAACATGTCTCTGGTCGCGGCCGCTGGGTTCTGCGGCAGAAACAACATGCCTACGGCCAGAGGCTGATCGGCCGGCAGCCTGACCAGGGTCTGGTCGAGCAGGAACGAGCGGGGAACGCCGGTCATGATGCCCACGCCGTCGCTGCTTTTGCCGTCAGCGGCGATTGCGCCGCGATGCGCGAGACGCCCGAGGGCAGTCAGCGCGAGACGAAGAATTTCATGGGAGGGATTGGAGCGCAAAGTCGCCGCAAAGCCGACTCCGCAGGAATCGTGATCAAATCGCGGATCGAGCAGCCCTTGATACGGCCCGCGGGAGAAAGAATTACGCTCCATGACCCAATATAAGCGAATCATGTCCCTCGTGAAAATCAGAAAAATGCGCTGCACGAATTTGGCGCCATCCTGTGGCACAGTAGAAGTGGAATGGCCTCTTCCGAGACATCAGGACTCGCCGGGCGAGTGGCATTTACCTATCCGGATTTCACGCTCTACCAAATCGCTCGCCTGTTCACCGTCATCGGCTCTGAGATGCAGTCGGTGGCCGTCGGCTGGCAGGTTTATGAGATCACCAAGCAGCCACTCGATCTCGGCCTGGTCGGCTTGGCCCAGTTCCTCCCGGCAGTCGTTCTGTTTCTTGTCGCCGGACATACAGCGGACCGATTCAATCGGCGCACGATCATGTTGCTGTGTTATGCGGGAAACGCGCTCTGCTCGGCGATGCTGCTGGACATCGCGCTGCGAGGCGCAAAGTCGGTGCATCCGATCTACCTGGTATTGGTGATGGTGGGGACGGTACGTGCGTTCAGCATGCCCGCCGGCCAGTCGCTGGTGCCGCAATTGGTTCCCGAGAAACATTTTCCCAACGCTGTCGCCTGGGGCTCGACCGTGTTTCAGACGGCGACGATTCTCGGGCCTGCCCTGGGTGGATTGATCTACGCGTTAGTCCACGGGCCTGCCGCGGTTTACGCGACGTCGATGACAGCGTCGCTGGTTGCGACAGCTGCCGTAGCGCGAATTAGGCCGAGGGCCGCGCAGCGCCTACGTGAGCCGGTGAACCTCACAACGGTTTTCGCCGGCTTGCGCTATATCTGGCGCCAGAAGCTGGTCCTTGGATCGATCTCGCTCGACCTCTTCGCGGTCCTGCTGGGCGGGGCGGTGGCGCTCTTGCCGGTGTATGCGCGGGAGATTCTCCATACCGGACCGTGGGGGCTGGGCATTCTGCGCAGCGCTCCCGGAGTCGGCGCTGCGGGGATGGCGATTTTATTGGCGCATCAGCCCCTGCGCCGGCGCGCGGGAGCAACCATGCTGTGGTGCGTGGCTGGCTTTGGCGGATTCACGATCGTTTTCGGATTGTCTCGCAGCCTCGTGCTCTCCCTGTTGGCACTCCTGCTCGTGGGAGCAAGCGACATGGTCAGCATCATTGTCCGGGGCACCCTGGTGCAACTGGCGACGCCCGATGCGATGCGCGGGCGCGTCAGCGCTGTGAATTCTATTTTCATTGGCGCCTCGAACGAGCTGGGACAGTTTGAATCCGGCCTTACGGCGCATTGGTTCGGCACGGTGCCCGCTGTGGTGCTCGGCGGAATAGGAACCCTGTTGGTGGTCGTGGTCTGGACGGGGTTGTTCCCGGAGCTTCGCAACGCCGATCGCCTTACCGTCGACGCCCTGATCGAGCACGATGTGCCGTAGGTCGAGCATCGCAGGAAACTGACACCTCCGTGCCGGATAGCCATTAGTTCGGCTTATGTTTCCGGTCCTACTATTAGCAAAACGCCAGGCCACCGTGAAAAATTCTTATGCTGCTCGACACGGCTGATCCCATTCGATATAAACGCGGCAATCGGTCATGACCCGAGTCGCCTCAATTCGCACGCTAGCGACCGGCGCGTCCAACGCGACTGGAAGGGGTACCGGCGTAGTACTTCGAATTCGACTTCTTGCGATCCTGCTCATCGGGATCGTAAGCGTCAGCGGAGGCGGCGCGGGGTAAGGCAACAGACAAGCGGCAGGTTCTGAAAGCCACTTACCCCTCCAGAGGAAAGTGGCTTTTCAGTTATTGGAGCGGATTGAGGCCAGAATTGCACGTCGTGCAGGGAGCATATGGAGACAGACCGCTATAAGACGCGCAGTCGAGCCATCACCGAGGGTCCAAGCCGGGCTCCTGCACGCGCCATGTTCAAGGCTGTTGGATTTACCGACGAGGACTTGCGCAAACCGATCATCGGCATCGCGAACACCTGGACGGAAGTTGGCCCCTGCAACTATCACCTGCGGGAGCTGGCGGCCGCTGTGAAAGAAGGCGTCAGGGAGGCGGGTGGGACTCCGATGGAGTTCAACACCATCGCGATCTCTGACGGCATCACCATGGGCTCGGAGGGCATGCGCGCCTCCCTGGTGAGCCGGGAAGTCATCGCCGATTCGATCGAGCTGGTCGCGCGCGGGCATATGTTCGACGGCCTGGTCGCGCTCTCCAGTTGCGACAAGACGATTCCCGGCACCGTAATGGCATTGGCGCGGTTGGACATTCCTTCGCTGATGCTCTATGGGGGATCAATCGCTCCTGGTCGCTACCGGGGACGCGATGTCAGTATCCAGGATGTCTTCGAGGCGGTGGGAAAGTACGCCCAGGGCAAGATGAACGATGCCGAGCTGCGCGAACTGGAAGATGGCGCGTGTCCCGGACCTGGCGCCTGCGGCGGACAGTTCACAGCGAACACCATGTCTACCGCTTGCGAGTTCCTCGGCATCTCCCCCATGGGCAGCAATGCTGTACCTGCCATATCTCCGCTAAAACGGGAAGTCGCCAGGAAGGCCGGAGAACGGGTGATGGAGCTGCTTCGGCGCGACCTCCGACCTTCACAAATCATCACCGACGCCGCATTGCAGAACGCGCTGACGTGCGTAGCGGCCACGGGTGGCTCAACCAACGCCGTGCTTCACCTGCCGGCGATCGCGAGCGAGCTGGGCTTGCAGCTCTCGCTAGGCGATATCGACCGTATCTGCTCACGGACGCCTTTGCTTTGCGATCTGAAACCTGGCGGACGATTCATGGCAACGGACTTCTTCCGCGCCGGCGGAACCAGGCTGCTTGGCCGCTACCTGGCCGATGCCGGATTGCTGAATGCCGAGTGCATCACCGTCAGCAGCACGACGCTTGGTGAAGAAATTAGCGGTGCCCAACCGACGCCCGGGCAAGAAGTCATTCACAGGGTCGAGGAAGCCATCAGTCCAAGCGGTGGGCTGGCGATCCTCCACGGCAACCTGGCGCCCGAAGGCTGCGTGGTCAAACTGGTTGGACACCATCGCCGCGAGCATCGCGGGCCGGCGCGCGTGTTCGAGAGCGAGGAGCAGGCGTTCGAGGCGGTGCAGGGCTCACAGATTGCAGCAGGCGACGTGATTGTGATCCGCAACGAAGGGCCGCGTGGAGGCCCGGGCATGCGCGAGATGCTTGCGGTAACGGCTGCCCTGGCGGCGACATCGCTCAGCGAATCGGTGGCGCTGCTTACCGACGGCCGGTTCTCCGGCGCAACGCATGGATTCATGATTGCGCATATCGCTCCAGAAGCTGCCGCAGGCGGCCCGATCGCCGTTGTGCGCGAAGGCGACCGGATCATCATCGACGTCCCGAACCGCAAACTGCAGCTTGATATTGCCGACACAGAACTGGGGCGCCGCCTCTCCCGTTGGTCTCCAGCGGAGCCGCGGTATCGCGCGGGCATTTTCGCCAAGTACGCAAACAGTGTTTCCTCGGCGAGCCAGGGCGCGGTCACCCATCCAGGGCAAGGCCAGCATGGCGAAGGCCGGCGGGTAAGTTCGCCGCAACCTCCAGCAGCACACGCGTTCGCATTCGGAGGTCCGATTACATGCGAATAACCGGTGCGGAGATCGTCTGGAAATGCCTGGAACGGGAGGGCGTGCACACCGTCTTCGGCTATCCCGGCGGAGCCATTCTTCCCACGTATGACGCACTGCGCCACTCGAGTATCCGGCATATCCTCGTGCGACATGAGCAGGGGGCATCGCACATGGCCGATGGTTACGCGCGCGCTACCGGCGAAGTCGGCGTTGCCGTGGCTACCTCCGGCCCGGGTGCGACCAATCTTGTCACCGGCATTGCAACCGCAATGTTGGATTCATCGCCCATCGTATGCATCACCGGACAAGTCGGCAGCAAGTTTATCGGCACTGATGCTTTCCAGGAAATCGACATCACCGGCATCACGATGCCGATCACCAAGCACAACTACATGGTGACCGTCGCGGAAGACTTGGCCAGGACGATTCGCGAGGCATTCGTCATCGCGCGGACTGGCCGTCCCGGGCCGGTGCTGGTCGATATCACCAAGGACGTGCAGCAGGCCAGCTGCGAGTTCAATTGGGATGAAGCGGTTCCGCAACTTCGCAGGCTTGAAACCTGGAGCGCGCCCGACCCGGCGCACTTGGCCGACGCCGCTTACTTGATCAATACAGCTGAACGCCCGGTGATTCTTGCCGGACACGGCGTGTTGCAATCAGGAGCGCTCGAGGAGCTGCGGGCCTTGGCCGAGCTTGGCGACATACCGGTCGCGCTGACGCTGCTTGGCATAGGGGCATTTCCACACTTCCACCCGTTGTGCCTGGGCATGATGGGCATGCACGGGGAGGCATGGGTCAACCATGCAATTCAGCGAGCCGATCTGTTAATCGCGCTGGGCATGCGCTTCGACGATCGCGTTACCGGCAAGCTCGACAGCTATGCGCCGCACGCGAAGAAGATTCACGTCGACATCGACGCTTCAGAGATGAATAAGAACGTTTCCGCTGACGTGCCAATTGTTGGCGATTTGAAACAGGTGCTCCGCGAGATGCAGCCGCGGTTACGGAAACGCAGGCGTACGGTTTTCTGGAGCGAGATCGGCGAGTCGAAGGGCCCGAATGCCGTTCATGATCTGCGCAACCTGCCCGACACCGGTCACTTGTATGCAGCGCACGTCATTCATGACCTCTGGCGCGAGACCAACGGCGAGGCCGTCGTTGTCAGCGACGTGGGCCAGCACCAGATGTGGGAAGCGCAGTATTACCACCACAGCCAGCCACGCTCGCTGATCACATCGGGTGGGCTGGGCACGATGGGATTTGCGCTGCCGGCTGCCATCGGCGCGAAGGTCGGCCGGCCCGGGGCGGAGGTCTGGGTCGTCGCCGGAGATGGCGGCTTCCAGATGACCATGGCGGAGTTGGCGACCATCATCCAGGAGAAGCTCAAGGTCAACATCGCCATCATCAACAACGGCTACCTCGGCATGGTGCGCCAGTGGCAGGAATTCTTCTACGAGCGGAATTATGCCGCAACGCCGCTGGTGAACCCCGATTTCACCAAGATTGCGGAAGCCTACGGAATCTGGACCGCAATGGTCAGCCATCGCGACGATGTCATTCCAACCCTGCAGAAAGCGCGCCAACATGATGGTCCAACGCTGATCGATTTCCGCGTGGAGCAGGAAGACTCGGTCTATCCCATGGTACCAGCGGGTGCTGCATTGCATGAGATGATTCGGCGGCCCAGCGTGCTCGTTGAGACTGCAAAGGACAACTGATATGAACATGACCTACTTGCTGGATGTTGCCAATCACACCGGAGTCGTGACCCGAATCTCCCTGGTCTTCCGCAGGCATGGCGCCAATTTGCATTCGCTGTCGACCGCGAAGACGGAACATGCGTCGATCGTGCGTATCGTGGTGACAGCCGATCTCGAACGACGCGCTGCCGAACGGATCAAGGGGCAGCTCGCAAAACTCATCGACATTTTCCGCGTGGACATGGTGGCAGATGAAGAAGGCACCTTCCGCGCCTTCGGCATGATGAAGATCGCGTGCACACTCCAAACGCGGCCACAGATCTTGCAACTGGTCGAGATCTTTCGCGGGCGGGTACTGGAACTCACGCCAGAGTGGCTGCTGGTCGAGATGACGGGCACACCGGAAGAGCTCGAAGGGCTGCTGCAGATGCTTCAGCCTTACGGTGTGTTGGAAGCTGTGTCGACGGGGCCAGTGGTGATCCGGAGAAGTTCACTAAAGCGCCCCAAACAAGCGCCGGAGTGGGAGCTGGTTACGAACCCGGTGGCAATCAAAGCAAGTTCAATCACAACGCAGGAAAGGAAACGTTATGGCACAGATCTTTTATGACGACTCAGCCGACCTGTCGCTCGTACGAGCCACCAAGGTCGCCATCATTGGCTACGGATCACAGGGCCATGCGCATGCTTTGAACCTGCGCGACAGCGGCGTGGAGGTGCGCGTCGGACTGCGCGAAGGCAGCCGCTCGCGCGAACGCGCGGGGGCCGAAGGCCTCAAGGTGCAGTCTGTTTACGATGCCGCCGCATGGGCCGACACCATCATGGTGCTGACGCCCGATACCGAGCAGGCGGCGGCCTTCCACCACGATTTGAAGCCCAACCTCAGGCCCGGCAAGACGCTGATGTTTGCGCACGGCTTCAACATCCGCTTCAAAACCATCGAGTGTCCGCTGGCGGTTGATGTCAGCATGGTGGCGCCCAAGGCGCCGGGCCATCGTGTGCGCGAGGTGTTCTTGGAAGGTGGCGGGACGCCGGCGCTTTTGGCGGTTGAGCAGGATGCCTCGGGTATTGCCTGGCGCTATGCGTTGTCGTACGCGAAGGCCATTGGTGCGACGCGCGCGGGCGTGTTGAAGACGACGTTCACCGAAGAAACCGAGACGGATCTGTTCGGCGAGCAGGCCGTGCTTTGCGGCGGCGCAAGCGCCCTGATCAAAGCCGGATTCGAGACGCTGGTCGAAGCTGGATATCAGCCGGAGGTGGCCTACTTCGAGTGCCTGCACGAATTAAAGCTCATTGTCGACCTGATGTATCGCGGCGGCCTGAACTACATGCGCTACTCGGTCAGCGACACGGCGGAGCACGGCGACTACACAGCTGGGAAACGCATCATCACGGACGAAACACGCAAGGAGATGAAGGAGATCCTGGCGGAGATTCGCAATGGGGAATTCGCACGCAAGTGGATCGAGGAGAACCGCAACGGAAGGCCGAACTTCCTGGCGACGCGCCAACAGGAACGCAATCATCCGATCGAGACTGTCGGCGGCCGGTTGCGCGAAATGATGCCATTCCTGAATCCCGTTCACCTTGCTGACGTCGATACGCCGAAGAAAACAGCAGAGATCGCCAAGTCGCCCGAGCCCGCGGTGGCGACGCATGCATAATCTGCGCTCGCGGTGACTGATGCAGGCAATTTGGACCTGTTCACGTCCGGGTAAAGAAACTGATTGCGTCGCGGATTCGTTGACCTCTGCGGCGGCACCAGGTCCCGGAGTGCCAGGAAGAGGGCCAGAAGGCTGGCCCTGCCGGGAGGACGAAGGTAAATCTGCACATGCTATCGGATTGCAAGTGGGTTTGGCAGAACGGAGACCTGGTGCCGTGGGTGAGAGCGACGGTCCATGTGTCGGCACATGGACTGCACTACGGCACTGGCGTCTTCGAAGGCATCCGCTGCTACAAGACGACGCGAGGACCGGCAGTCTTCCGGCTCGATGCCCACCTGGACCGGATGTTCGATTCGGCGCAGACGTACGGCATCACCATTCCGTACTCCCGCGAAGAATTGGCCGGTGCGGTGCTCGAAGTGATCGCGGCGAACCAGTTTTCCGACTGCTATGTCCGCCCGATTGCTACCTATGGCAGTTCGAGCCTGGGTGTTCATCCCGGAAATTGTCCGGTGGAAGTTGCGATCCTGGCGTGGCCTTGGGGCGCGTACCTCGGTGCGGATGCCTTGGAAAAGGGAATCCATGTGACCGTATCGCGGTGGAAGAAGTTCAGCTCCCTGGCCATGCCCGCAACCGCAAAGGCGTGCGGGCAGTACTTGAACTCGATGCTGGCGGTTCAGGATGCAGTCAAGCGCGGCTTCGACGAGGCTTTGTTGGTGGACGAGGAAGGGATCATCGCCGAGGGGTCGGGCGAGAACATTTTTCTGGTGCAAAACGGCGAGGTACTCACCAACGACGAGCGTGATCACGTGCTTATGGGTATCACACGCGACACGGTCATCACCCTGGCGCGTGACCTGGGACACAAGGTGCTGGTTGGCCCGATGCGCCTGGAAGAGCTGCAAATCGCAGACGAAGCCTTCTTTACCGGTACAGCGGCAGAGGTAACGCCGATCGGCTCAGTGGATCGCAAGCCGATCGGCAACGGCGCCAGAGGACCGATCACCGCCGAATTGCAGCGAGCTTTCTTCCGCACGACCTCAGGCAAGGATCAGAGGCACGGGAATTGGCTGACCTATGCAGCCGGACGCACCCACGCGGAGGAAACTTGTGAGGCTAGCGCTCCTGCTGAAACAGGTAGCGTGAACCCGGGGCTTGCGACTTAGCCTTGCAGGTCTTGAGAAAGGCCCTGCCGGCGTGTGAAAGCACGGTGCCAGTGCGATGAACGATGCGCAGCTTACGCTCGAAGGCCAGCTCAGGGACCGGAACATGCACCAGGTCGCCGCGCTCGAGCTCGCTTTCCACGGCGATTTGCGGCACCAGGGCGACGCCGTTTTCCATGCGGACGAACTGTTTGATGTCCTCGATGGTCGGCAGCTCGATGTACATGTGCAGCGTGGTGCGATGCTTCTTGAAGGCTTGAATGACCTTCTCGCGATAGGGAGAAAGAACGCTGTGAGCCACGAACGATTCCGCGCCAAGGTCTTTGATGCCGACGATCTTCGAATGGGCCAAGGGATGCTGCGGGTAAACGATCAGCGCGAGTTCGTCGCGGTAGATGACCAGCGAGGTAAGCTCTTCGTCGTCGGGGCGGAACGAGATGATGCCAAACTCGACGTTGTGATTGAGGACACTGCTGGGGACCTCGCGCGCCAGGGCCCGGCGCACCTCGATGCGAATCGTGGGATGCATGCGATGAAACATGTGCAGCACCGGCAGCAGGTAACGCGAGGTGAACTCGTTGGCCGCGAACACCAGCTTGCCCTGGTGCAACGTGCGAAGCTCCTGCAACGCGTCGCGGGCTTCTTCGCGCACGTTCAGCAGCTCTTCCGCGTAGGTTACGAGGAGTTGCCCTGCGTCAGTCAGCGAGCCGTTCCGCGAAGAGCGGTCAAACAGCTTTTCCCCGAGATCTTCCTCAAGTTTGGAGATGGTCTGGCTGACCGCGGATTGGGTGCGATGCAGGCGCGAGGCGGCGCGAGAGAAGCTTTTTTCCCGGGCAACAGCCAGGAAGGTTTCCAGCTGAAACAGTTCCATGATTACGTCCTCGAAGGAGGGTGTTCCAAAAACTGATTTAATCACAATCGTTAATGATGATACAAGCTGTATTAGTTTGACTAATCGACAGCGTTGCCTTACTTTTGAGGCGTGTCCAACCGGAGGTGGAGTGTGGGCCGGGAACGAGTCTTGATCTTCGATACGTCGCTTCGCGATGGAGAGCAGGCGCCAGGATGCAGCATGAGTGCGGACGAGAAGCTATCGTTTGCCCGCAAGCTCGAGCGACTCGGAGTCGACATCATTGAGGCGGGATTCCCGATCGCGTCGGCAGGTGATGCTGAGGGCGTACGTCGTATTGCGTCCGAAGTCGAGGGACCTGTGATCGCCGCCCTGGCGCGTTGCGTAGAGAAAGACATTGCTACGGCATGGGAGGCGGTAAGCCGCTCGATGCGGCCACGAATTCACACTTTTCTGGCGACTTCGGATATTCACCTTGCTTTCAAGCTCAAGATTGGCCGTGATGAGGCGCTGCGCCAGGCGTCAAAGATGGTCGCGTACGCCCGCTCGCTCTGCACCGACGTCGAATTCTCACCTGAGGACGCGACCCGCTCCGATATAGGATTCCTGTGCGAAGTGCTGCAGGCGGCGATAGAAGCCGGGGCCAGCACGCTCAACATCCCCGATACGGTCGGCTACACCACCCCCGCGGAATACGCTGAGATGATTCGCACCATCCGCCAGCGGGTGAACGGAATTGAGCACGTTACCATCTCGGTTCATTGCCACAACGACCTTGGCCTGGCGGTCGCCAATTCCCTGGCGGGGGTTGAGGCTGGTGCTCGACAGATCGAATGCACCGTCAACGGCATCGGCGAGCGCGCGGGGAATGCCTCCCTGGAGGAGATCGCGATGGTGCTGCACGTACGCGGCGATCGCTACAACATCGCGACTGGCATCCGGCACGAAGAAATTCACTCGACCAGCCAGATGCTCTCGAAGATCATTGGCTTCGAGACACAGCCCAACAAGGCGATCGTCGGGCGCAACGCCTTTGCGCATGAGGCCGGTATTCACCAGCACGGCGTGCTGAGCAACCCGCTGTGCTACGAGATCATGACGCCGGAAACCATCGGTTTGCCGCCCGATCGTATTGTGCTCGGTAAGCACTCAGGACGGCACGCGCTTCAGTACAAGTACAAGGAGCTCGGCCACGAGTTGTCCGGCGAGGAAATCAACCGCATCTACCAGGACTTCATCCGGCTTGCAGACCGGAAGAAGCACGTGTACGAGCAGGACCTGATCGCGATGCTATTTGCGCAGCGTTCGGGAATGCGAGAAGCACCAAGGGCCCAGGAGATAAGCGCGTCATGAAGTTGCGGATAGTGGTACTGCCAGGGGATGGCATCGGTCCGGAAGTTACCAGGCAAGCGGTAGCCGTGCTGCAGTCGGTTTCGGATGTCTGCGGCTACGACTTTCGCTTCGAGACCCACCGGGTCGGCGGAGTTGCGATCGAGGATGATGGATCCCCGCTGCCGGAGCGCACGCTTGCGGCGTGCCTTGAGGCGGACGCTGTCTTGCTGGGCGCGGTTGGCGATCGCAAGTACGACAACTGCGCAGGCGAAAAGCGGCCAGAGGCGGGCCTGCTGGCGTTGCGCCAGGCACTGGGCGGATTCGCGAATCTGCGGCCTGTACAAGCCTACGACGCGATCTCGGACTGTTCACCTCTGCGGGAGGAAGTGACGCGCGGCGCAGATATCCTGATTGTGCGTGAGTTGTTGGGCGGCTTGTATTTCGGAGAGCCTCGCGCCATCGAGAGGAACGGTTTCTCGGCGCATAATACGATGCGCTATCAGGCGGATGAGATCGAGCGAGTGGCCCACATCGCGTTTCAGGAGGCGCAGCGCCGGCGCAAGCATGTCACCTCGGTCGACAAGGCCAACGTACTGGAGACGTCGCAGCTGTGGCGGCGCACGGTGACCGAAGTCAGCCGGCAGTATCCGGACGTCAAGCTGGATCATGCCTATGTCGATTCCTTCGCGATGCAGGTCATTACCACGCCGACCTGGTATGACGTGGTGCTGACCGAGAACCTGTTTGGCGATATCCTATCCGACGAGGCAGCCGTGATCAGCGGATCACTCGGCATGCTGGCATCGGCGACTGTGGGCGGGAAAGTCGAACTGTATGAGCCGGTCCATGGCTCGGCGCCCGACATAGCCGGCCGCAACCTGGCGAATCCTTTCGGGGCAATTCAATCGGCGGCTCTCCTGCTGCGTTACACTGCCGGGCTGTATGACGAATCGGACAAGATCATGCAGGCGGTCGAGCGGACCCTGGCTCTCGGATTGGTGACACAGGATCTCGCAGGAAGGCGCAAGCGGCCGGCATCGCCCACCGACGCGATCGGGCAGTACGTGGTTGAGACGGTTACCGACACCTTGCAAATGCACATGGCTTACCACGCAGTTTGAGGAGTGAATGTCGCAGTCCAAGACGCTGTTTGATAAGGTTTGGGCTTCGCACGTTGTGTTCGAGCGCGATGGCGAACCGACTCTCCTCTACATTGATCTCCACCTCGTCCACGAGGTCACCTCACCTCAGGCATTTGAAGGGTTAAGGCTGGCCCACCGCAAGGTGCGCCGTCCTGACCTTACATTCGCAACGATTGATCACAACGTTCCCACGACAACGGACGAACGCTTTCATATCAAAGATCAGATCGCCGCGCTGCAAGTTGCAATGCTTCGCCGCAACTGTGAAGCGGCGGGAATTCCGCTGTTTGACATTGGCTCGGGCCGCCAGGGAATCGTACACGTCATTGGCCCGGAACTCGGGCTGACCCAACCGGGCATGACCGTGGTCTGCGGCGACAGCCACACCAGCACTCATGGGGCGTTCGGCGCACTGGCCTTCGGTATCGGCACGTCGGAAGTCGAGCACGTGCTGGCGACGCAATGCGTGTCGCAGAAAAAGCCGCGCAGCATGCGCGTGGTGGTTACCGGCCGGCTGCCCAAAGGGACTTCGGCGAAAGACCTGATCCTCGATATCATCCGCCGGCTCGGAACCGACGGGGGCACCGGCTATGTGGTCGAATATGCCGGTGAATCCGTTCGCAGCTTGACCATGGAAGAGCGCATGACGATGTGCAACATGAGTATCGAGTGCGGCGCACGCGCCGGAATGGTGGCCCCCGACGAAACCACCTTCGCTTACATGAAGGGCCGGCCGTACACGGCAAAGGAAGGCGCCTGGGATCATGCAGTAGAGAGCTGGCGGCAGCTTGTCAGCGACGTGGATGCACCATTTGATCGCGAGGTCACGATCGACGGAGCCCGGCTGGAGCCTGCCGTCACTTGGGGCACCAATCCTGGGATGTCGTCGCCGGTGACGGGCAAAGTTCCCAAGCTCGACCAGGCCCGCAATGCGTCTGAACGCGCTGCAATGACTCGAGCGCTGGAGTACATGGGCTTGCAGCCGGGCACACGCATCGAAGACATCAAGGTCGATCGCATCTTTCTCGGCTCATGCACCAACGGACGGCTGGAAGATCTGCGCAGTGCCGCCAGCGTCATCAAAGGATACCGGGTGCATTCCGGCGTAAGCATGCTGGTAGTGCCGGGTTCGGAGGCGGTAAAGCAAGCGGCGGAGCGCGAAGGACTCGATCATATCTTCAAAGAAGCTGGGGCTGAGTGGCGGGAACCCGGGTGTTCGATGTGCCTGGGCATGAATCCGGACATTCTCGCACCCAGGCAGCGTTGTGCCGCGACCAGTAATCGCAACTTCGAGGGCCGCCAGGGCAGGGAAGGGCGAACCCATCTCGTAAGTCCGGCAACTGCGGCGGCGACGGCAGTCGCGGGCCGCTTTGTCGATGTGCGTGGCTGGCATTACCGGGAGTAGTGGAATGGAACCGTTTCGCAAACATCGAGGCATCGTCGCGCCCCTATATCGCGAAAACATCGACACCGACCAGATCATCCCCAAGCAACATTTGAAGCGGATCGAACGGACTGGCTTCGGCCAACATGTGTTTTCGGACTGGCGCTACCATCCTGACGGGTCGCTGCGCAGCGACTTCGTTCTCAATTGCGGCCCCTATCAGCGTGCGAGTATTCTCGTCGCCGGAAAGAATTTCGGATGTGGATCGTCGCGCGAACACGCCGCGTGGGCGCTGCAGCAGTTCGGGTTTCAGGCGATCATCGCACCCTCATTTGCAGATATTTTTCGCAACAATGCGGGGAACAACGGCTTGTTGCTGATCGAATTGCCTGAGGCTGCCGTG
>Ga0306924_10004270_pt1 | contig 13934 bp, 14 predicted proteins | sample sta12Can44000111_FD_203756 | JGI IMG/M metagenome (GOLD analysis project Ga0306924, IMG submission 203756) | Lab enrichment of tropical soil microbial communities from Luquillo Experimental Forest, Puerto Rico - statanox.12C.anox.44.000.111 (v2)... | ecosystem: Environmental > Terrestrial >... | reverse complement strand
GAGCGGCGTCGCTCTGCCCGAATAGCCCTCACAGCGCGAGCACGGGACGCTACCGGTTGGCGACCTTCAACCCCGCGGGCGGGACGACCGAGCACTCGATGCTCCTCTTATGGAGGGCGATGCAAGTGCTCCAAGCTTCCTGCGGCGTGAAGTTCAAGAGCCGAGCGCGATAGAGGCGCTCCTTGTCGGCCCTGGCCGGCTCGACGATCTGCAGCGGCTTACTCTTGGCTCCGGCTAGGTTGGCGGCGGCGTGAGCGGCCCTCACGGCCAAGTTCTCGGCGCGAAAGGCGCCAAGCTGGATGCTCCAATGCTCGCCGGCCGGCTGGGTATGCTGCTCGCGTACCAGCGGAGCCGCCTCCGCCTTGCTGACGGGGGATAGATGCGTTGCGAGCCGTGAGGCGGCTTTGGCGATCATCCCGGGCTTCTCTCGCGAGGGGGGCGACGGAGCCTGCTCTGCTTCGGCGACTGCCGGCAGCGGCACCTCACGATGCGCGACCATGGTGGTTCCGCCGGCGCCGACGTCTTGGAAGCCTCTGTCGAGCAGCGCAGCCATCTCCCGATCGCGTGTTCCGGCCGACGGCCCACCCATGATCACGCCGATCAGTCGATGCCCGCTGCGCACGGCAGAAGCCGCTAAATTGAAGCCAGAGGCTCCGATATACCCGGTCTTGATCCCGTCGGCGCCCTCGTACCAGTCGAGTAGATGATTGTGATTGTGGATGATGTTACCGCGAAAGTAGAACTGCCGTGTCGAAAAATAGCGATACTCCCGCGGGAAGTCGCGATAAAGGGCGAGTGCCAATTGGGCTTGGTCCCGGGCCGTTGTGTACTGATCGGGGTCTGGCAGGCCGGAAGCGTTGCGATAGACCGTGCTGGTCATCCCGAGTTGCCGGGCCATCCGCGTCATATGCTCGGCAAAGACGGGCTCGCTGCCGGCCAGTCCCTCGGCGAGCACCGAGGCAGCATCGTTCGCGGATCGGGTGACAAGGCCCAGGATCAGGTCTTGCACGGCAATCGATTCGCTGGGTCTCAGGCCGAGCTTCGTCGGCGCCCGGCTCGCGGCCTCGTAGGAGACCGGGAGATATTGATCTAGCCGGAGCCTGCCCGCATTCAGCGCTTGGAACGTCAAATATAACGTCATCATTTTAGTGAGCGACGCAGGATAGGTTATCGCGTCGGCGTTCACTTGGCTCAAGACCTGGCCGGTTTCGACGTCGATCACGATCGATTCGTTGACCAGAGCCGGGGCGAACCCAACGACCGCATGATGTGCATGCGCATGGTAGCGCGGGTGCCGGGCTGCCTCGGCCTGGCTGGCAGCGAACATCATTAGAGCCGTAATGGCGCCGGCGCTGCCGCAGGCAAGAATTCGCGATACACGAGCGACAACGATACGGGACGCGTCACGCCCCCTGCACGCGAAGGCTCTCACTCTACAACCCCCATTCCCCCGTCGACTGCAAGGCATTCTCGATACCCGCGCAGTCATCGTCCGATACATTAGAAAAAAACTATACCTCTGTCCACGATTCGAGGGGCGGGTGGGCGGAACGTCGGCGGCGACTTCGGCGCCGGATTTCGATTCAGGCATAGACTCCCGCGGTGTTTGATTGCCCGACGGCCCATCTTCCGCACATCGAAAATCATTTGGTGGAACGATGCCATGCTCAGCCCTTTTACTATCTTCGTTATCCTTATCGTCGTGTTTGCCGTGATCTTTGTCGCGATGGCGGTCAAATCGGTCCCGCAAGGATACGAATGGACAGTCGAACGATTCGGTCGCTACGTCCGTACGCTCGAGCCGGGCCTTGGTCTTCTGATACCTATCGTCGACCGAGTCGGCGCACGTCTCAACATGATGGAGACAGTACTCGAAGTTCCTCAGCAAAGTGTCATTACCCGAGACAACGCAGCCGCGACCGTTGACGCGATCGTTTTCTACCAGGTGCTCGACGCCGCCAAGGCGGCCTATGAGGTGGGCAGTCTACAGCTCGCGATCCTCAACCTCGCGATGACCAATATTCGCACTGTGATGGGGTCAATGACCCTCGACGAGCTGTTGTCCGAGCGCGATCGCATCAACACCCAACTGCTCTCCGTCGTCGATAGCGCCACCACCCCTTGGGGAGTCAAGGTGCAGCGGGTTGAGATCAAGGACATCGCGCCGCCCCCGGAGCTGGTGGCTGCCATGGCGCGGCAAATGAAAGCTGAGCGAGAGAAGCGAGCCAATGTGCTCGATGCCGAAGGGTTTAAGCAGGCAGCGGTGCTCAAGGCTGAGGGCGAAAAGCAGGCGGTTATTCTCGCCGCCGAAGGTCGACGCGAGGCGGCTTTCCGGGCGGCCGAAGCGCGCGAAAGGCAAGCTGAAGCAGAGGCCAAGGCAACGACGTTCGTCTCCGAGGCAATCGGCCACGGCAGCATCCAGGCGATCAACTATTTCGTGGCGCAGCGCTATATCGACGCAATCGGTCGTCTCGCCGGAACGCCGAATCAGAAGGTGATCCTGATGCCTCTCGAGAGCGCGTCGATGATCGGATCACTTGCGGGGATCGCCGAACTCGCGCGCGAAAGCTTCAGCGCCTCCCGCGCTGCGCTCAATCCCGCGGTAGCAGCAGGATCACCTGCCGGCGTGGGAAGCGATTGAAGTAGGGATTCTTAATGGCATAGGAGCCCGCTGACGATGGCGTTTTGGCATTGGCTCGTCTTGGCGGCGGCGTTTGCGGTGATCGAGATCGCCGTGCCTGCGATGGTTTGCATCTGGCTTGCCGCCGCCGCGCTCGGCACGGCTTTTATCGCCTGGCTCGCTCCCGTCGCCGCTTGGGAATATCAGGCGTTAATATTCGCAGCCCTAGCCGTTACCAGTGTAGTGATTGGTCGGCTGGTCTTTGCACGCATTCGAGACCAATCGAATAAGGTCCATCTCAACCGACGCGCAGAGATCTACCGCGGCCGGACATTCACCCTCGAGCGGCCGATCGTCGATGGCCGCGGGCGGCTTCGAGTCGACGATACGGTGTGGCTCGTCGAAGGGCCCGACCTCCCGGCCGGGGCGCGCGTACAGGTGACCGGCGTCGACAACACCCTACTGCGAGTGACGCCGTTCTGACCTGTTCTTGTGCGTCGCACAAGTACACTTGTGAACTTAGCATCCATCATCTATTTTTGTGATTGTGCGGCGCAATAGACGGCGCGGCTCGAGCTTACGAGGATCAGAGGAATGGAATCGAAGGTGAGGCGCACAGCGCGCGCGGCGGGGCCCAACGTGAATCCGGTGGAAGCCGCGCCGTCGGTCGAAACCCCGCCCGGGGCAGCAAAGCCGCTGGAGAGCCCCGCCAGAGAGCCGATGTCCACCGAGCTCCCGTCGCAAGTCGTGGTGCCGGCCGCGATTTCTATGGCTCCACCGACCGTCGAAAGGCTCGCTGGGCGGGCGACGAGTGCATCGTCTGAGGATTTTGCGGAGTTCGGCCGCGAGGCCTTTGCAGCCTTCGTCCAATCACACACGGCAGTGGCTCGGGGGCTGGAGGCGCTCAGCGCGGAGCTAACCGGGCTCGCATTTTCGCGGATCGATGCAGCCGCGCGCACGGCAACCGATATGCTGGCCGCGAAGACTCTTTCCGACGCGGTCGAAATAAATGCAGGGTTCACCCGCAGCAGTTTTGAAGCCCTTTTTGGTGGCTCGGCTAAGCTCTCGGAACTCGGCGCGAAGCTCGCTGCCGAGGCGTCACAGCCGATCTTGACGCAGCTGGGCAAGAGCTGGATCAAGGCAGCACGCCGCGCGTTCTGACCGATCGTTTACCAGTACTTCGGAGCCGGATCGCTCCTACTCGATCTTTGCCAAGAATGCGCGAATCTGCTGTTCGATGAACTGGCCTTCGGGGGTTTCCTCGGCGGCGTGTCCGGCGCTGTGGCCAAGGTCGGAGGGAATCTCCGCATAGCTGGCGTGCTTGACGCCGTCACGGATCCGTCGAGCACCATCGACCCCGAGCAGCCGGTCGCTGGAACTCGGCAGAATCAGGACGGGGGCTGCGACTTGCGATAGAGCCGCGGTCATGTCGCCGCCAAAGGGTGCCGCGACATCGTGCGCGCGGCTCGCGCCGTAGCGAAAAACGAGAGAATTCGCGTCCCAGGTGGCGTAAGACCGCGCGTTCCTTTCGAGCTCTTTTGCCAGCCGCGGTGGTGGGATCCGATCAAGATAGGCGCCTGACACCACCCAGGGATAATTGAGCATGCCGGCCAGCCGCAGTCCCTCGGTCGGGTTGTGGGTATACCGGCCTCCCTGCCATTCCGGGTCGAGCGCAATAACGGAGGTCAGCAGATCGACGGTAAGCTGGAAGTTGGCTTCGGCCTTTGGGCTCGGGACCAGCAGGATCAGGCTGCGTACCATCTCGGGATGGTGGATGCCCCATTCGAGACTGACGAAGGACCCCATGGAGCTGCCGCCGACCGCCCGCAATGTCGAGAGTTCGAGCCCGCGGGTGACCAGCGCATGCTGCGCGGCCATCATGTCGCGGATCGTGTAGCGCGGGAAATCCTGCCCCAGCCCGTCCTTTGGTGAAGACGACTCGCCCCCGCCGATAGCATCGACAGTGATCACGAAATATTTGTTCGTATCAAAGGTCCTGCCCGGCCCGATGACCGGGTCGAAGGCGTGTCGGTCGCCGCTCGTCCCGTGCACCAGTAGGATGGCATTGTCGCGGCCGGGATTGAGGTTCCCCTGGGTCTCGTAGGCGACCCGCAGTTCGGGTAAGACCGACCCGTTCTCGAACTCGAAATCGTAGGTCAGAAAGGTCTGGGTCTCGGCGTGCGCCGTAACGACGGCGCACAGCACCAGCGCGAAAGCCAGCAGCGTCTTCATCCTTTTCCTCCCGCGCGGATTTATAAGGTTAACGAATCCGTTCGACATTGGGCCGTGCTACCGCTAGGCTGGCCGGCCAAGCTGGAGGAGCGCGCCATGCGTATGCTTCGGTCGGCCTATCTTTCCTGGATGATGCCCGATTCGGTGCGGGGACACACCATCCTCGCCGTCCTGCTGTGGGGCGGGGTCACGATATTCATCTTCGGTATTCTGGTGGATGTAATCCGCTAGCGGTCAGCCCGCCACCGGTCTCAGCCATCGTTCGAGACGGGCGAACAGCATATCGGTCAGAATCGCGAAGAGTGCCACGAGGACCGCACCTTCGATGACGAAGGGGAGCTTGTTGGCGACTAGCCCGTCGAAGATCGGCGTGCCGAGCGTCAATGCGCCGACCGTCGATCCGATCGTCGCCGTGCCAATGGCGATCGTTACCGAGACCCGGATCCCCGCGAGGATGACGGGTGCCGCTAATGGCAGATCGACTTGGTGCAGCCGTTGCCAGGCTGACAGCCCCATCCCCTCAGCCGCTTCGCACACACCCTGGGGCACCCCCTCCAGCCCGGCGACCGCGTTTTCAACGATCGGCAGGAGGCCGTATAAAAACAGCGCGATGACGGTCGGCCGCGCGCCGAAACCGACCATCGGTACTGCAATTGCCAGAACCGCAGCCGGCGGAAAGGTCTGCCCGACGGTGGCGAGCGCGCTCGCCATCGGCCGGAAATCGCGCCCCGCCGGGCGGGTGACAAAGACCGCGAGTGCCACGCCGATCAGGCTCGCCGCGAGGCTCGCGACCACGACCAGCCCGAGCTGCGACAGAAACAGCGCGAGAAAGCTGTCGCGGTTGTAGATGACTGGCTCGACCCCCGGAAACGCCCGATGCAGAACGGGCCGCAATGCGTCCGTGCGTAGAAGCAGCGTGGCGAAGAGCAGCCCGACCCAGAGGACGGGACTGCCGAGAAACCGTCTGCCGCGCGTCACCGCACGAGATCGGGCAGCGCGATGACCCCGATCTTGCGGCCCTCGGCGTCGGACACCGGCAGTCGGGGGGTGCGGCGCGCCGTCATTGCCGAAAGGGCTTCGGCCAGGGAAGCGTCAAGCGACAGCGGCTCCCCTTCGGCGGTCTCGCCGCGGCGCAGGCGGTCGGAGATCTTGCGCACCGATAGAAGCTTGAGCCCGAGACCCTGATGCCCGACGAATTCGCGCACAAAGTCGTTCGTCGGATGTTCGAGAATGTCGAGCGGCGTGCCGAGCTGAACGATCCGGCCCCTATCCATGATCGCGATTACGGTGGCCAGGCGCAACGCTTCTTCGATGTCGTGGGTCACGAACACGATTGTCTTTCCGGTCGTCTGATGGATATGCCCGAGTTCGGCCTGCAGCGCGTCACGGGTGATCGGGTCGACCGCGGCGAACGGCTCGTCCATCAGCAGCACCTCGGGATCGGCCGCGAGCGCTCTCGCCACGCCGACGCGCTGCTGTTCGCCGCCCGACAGTTGGTGCGGGTATTTGCGCCGATAAGTCTCGGGATCGAGGCGAAACAATTCAAGCAACTCGCCGATCCGGTCGCGGACCCGCGCCTCGTGCCATTTCAGCAGCCGCGGCACGGTGGCGATGTTGTCCTCGACCGTCCAGTGCGGAAAGAGCCCGATCGACTGGATGGCATAGCCGATGCGGCGCCGTAACGCCTCGGCGGGCACCCGGGTCACGTCCTCGCCGCCGACCCGGATCGACCCCGAATCGGTCGGGATCAGCCGGTTGATCATTCTCAGCGTCGTCGATTTGCCGCAACCCGAGGAGCCGAGCAGCACGCAGAGCTCCCCCACGTCGATGGTCAACGACAAGCGGTCGACGACCCGGCGGTCGCCATAGGATTTGCTGACCTGATCGATCTCGATCATGGCGCGCGGTGACTGCGCAGCACGGCTGTGAGGGTCTGCAGGACAAAATCGGCGGCGAGCGCCAGGAAAATCGCCGGCAAGGCGCCGAGCAGCACAAGATCGACCGCGTATTGGCCGAGCCCCTCGAAGACGAAGGTGCCGAGCCCGCCGGCACCGATCAGTGCGGCGACGACCGCAAGCCCGATCGCCTGCACCGTCACGATGCGCAGCCCGGCGAGCAATACCGGCAGCGCCAGCGGCAGCTCGACCTGGCGGAAAATCTGCCGCTGCGTCAGTCCCATCCCGCGGCCGGCCTCGATGACCGAGGCATCGACACCGGCGATTCCGGCTGAAGTATTGCGCACGACCGGCAGCAGCGCGTAGAGCACGAGTGCCACGATCGCCGGGGCAACACCGATGCCGCCGACGCCGAGTGCCGCGAGCTGCGGCACGGCTGTCGCCAATGCCGCCAGCGGGGCGATCAGCAATCCGAAGAGCGCGATCGATGGGATCGTCTGCAACAGGTTGAGGACGGCGAAAAGTGGGCCCTGCAAGGGCGGGTTCCGTGCCGCCCCGACCCCGAGCGGAACACCGATCGCGATTGCCGGCCCGACCGATCCGGCGACGAGTGCGATGTGGCGCACCACCGCGTCGGCAAAGAGTTGATGGCGGCTGGCGTATTCGCGGGCGATCGACAGTCCATCGAAGGTTCCGGCGGCTGCCAGTGCGGCGATGCCGGTGCCAATGGCGGCCACCGCGAGAACCCGCTCCATAGGGCCGGCACCGAGCCGCTGCAGCGCGTCGACGATCGCGAGCGTCGCACAGGAGGCGAGCACCCAGAACGCCGCACCCAAAGAAATTCGGGCTGCGGGTTTGGGGCCCGATGCCAGATCGCTCGCGGCTTGTCCGGCGGCAGCCAGCACGAGCAGCAGCAGTGTCGCCGCCAGCGCCGCTTCGGCGTAGTGCAGCGGCCGGCTGGGGGTGGCGAAGCACGCGGCGAGGAGCAGCGCGCCGAGCAGCGCGATGACGATGGTCACCAGGGGGCCGGCCGCCGCCCACAGTGCAATGGGTTTGCCCGAGACCAGCCGGTTCGGCGCGTAGGCGACGAAGCCCGATGTGAGGGCGGCGAGCGCCGCAGCGATCACCAGCGTGAACAACACCTGGTTGCGGATCAGGTTCACGGCAGAAAATGTTTCGACTTCAGATACGCTTTCGCGACCGCTCCGGCATCCTCGCCCTCGACCGCGATTTTGGCGTTGAGCTGCTGCAATGTCTCGAGGCTCAGGGTGGCGAAAACCGGGTCGAGCACCTTTGCGATCTCCGGCTGCTGCTGCAGCACGGCTTCGCGTACGACCGGCGCCGGGGCGTAGACGACCTGGGCACCCTTGTCGTCCTCGAGCGCCGTCAGACCCAACGCGGCGAGCGCCCCGTCAGTGCCGTAGGCCATCGCCGCATTGACTCCCGACGTCCCTTCGGCGGCGGCGCGCAGCGTGGCCGAAGTGTTGCCGCCCGAGAGGGTCAGCAATTGCGCATCCTTGAGCCGAAAGCCGTAGGTCGCCTCGAAGGCCGGCAAGGCCGCCGGGCTCTCGACAAACTCCGCCGAGGCGGCGAGCTTGATGGCACCTCCGCCCGCCAGGTATTTGGCAAAGTCGTCCATGGTCTTGAGATTGTGGCGCTCGGCCAATTCCTGGCGCAGCGCGATCGTCCAGGTGTTATTGGCGGGTGCGGCGGCCAGCCATACCAGGTGGTTCTGCTCGCGGTCGAGTGCGGCCACCTTGGCGGCACCCTTTGCCCAATCCTTCCATACCGGGTCCTGCTCCAGGTGGAAAAACAAAGCACCATTACCGGTGTATTCAGGATAGATGTCGATCTGCCCCGCGAGAAGCGCGGCGCGTACGATGTTGGTGGGACCGAGCTGGAGCTTGTTGTCGACGGCAAGACCGTGAGCTTCGAGGAGGGCCACGATCATGCTGCCGAGCAGCGACCCTTCGGTGTCGATCTTCGAAGCGACGACGATCTTTGCCTCCTCCGCGCCGACAGCAGCAGGCAAGAGCGCCAGCGCCGCGCCGAGCAGCAAGCCGATAACGCGCTTCATAAGCGCATTCTGCGCAGCGGAATGGCGGCATGTCGAACGCGAGCGTAGATAACTGCAATTGCTCGCCAATTCTCTGCAGCCCCGGAAAACTCAGCGGAAAAATCGCATTTTCCCATCGCAATCCGTTTCTATTCAGAGACTTACTGTCGATTCTGACGCATATTTGACGGGCCGGCAGGGGTATTCTGACGTTACGACTGACGCCGGCCTCGATCGCCTGTGTTAACCTCATCCAGTGCGCCGGGGAAGGGGGCGGAAATGGCAGAACGCATCGTCTTTGAGCTGAACGGAGAAACGCAGACCGTCGAGGTGGCGCCCGATACGACGCTCTTATACGTGCTGCGCAACGAGCTCGGGCTCAGCAACCCGCATTTCGGCTGCGGGCTCGCGCAATGCGGCGCCTGCACGGTGCATATCGACGGCGCGCCGACCCGGTCCTGCTCATTGCCGGTCTCCGCGGCAGCCGGGACCAAGGTCACGACCCTCGCCGGGCTCGGCACCCCCGACAAGCCGCATCCGTTGCAGGCGGCGTTCATCGCCGAGCAGGTGCCGCAATGCGGCTATTGCCTCAATGGTTGGATCATGACCGCGGCAGCGTTGTTACGCGACACCCCGCACCCCTCGGAGCAGCAGATCCGCGACGGCCTCTCCGGCCTCAAATGCCGCTGCGGCACGCACATGGCGATCCTGCGCGCGGTCCGGCGCGCAGCGCAAGCGGCGCCCTCACTCCAACCCTCCCCCGCTGGCGGGGGAGGGAAGGGAGGGGGCTGACGCAGGAGGGAGAAAAGGTGAACCAAATGCAGATCGACCGCCGCACGCTGTTCAAGAGCACCGGCGCGCTCGTGATCTCTTTCGCCCTTCCCGGCGGGTTCGCCGCCGCGCAGCCGGGCGCAGCGGTCAAGCCTCCGCTCGCCCCCGACCAGCTCGACAGCTGGCTCGCGATCAAGGCCGACGGCGATGTCGTCGCCTATTTCGGCAAGATGGATATGGGCCAGGGTGTCGATGTCGCGATCGCCCAGATCGTCGCCGAAGAGCTCGACGTGCCCCTCTCGCGGGTCAGTGTCGTGATGGGCGACACCGCCTTGACCGTCAACCAGGGTGGCGCCAGCGGCAGCACCGGGGTGCAGAAGGGCGGCATCGCGTTGCGCAACGCCGCGGCCGAGGCGCGCCGCGTGCTGGTCGAGATGGCCTCGGCGCGGCTCGGCGCTCCGGCCGACCGGCTCGAAGTTACCGGGGGCACCGTCGCCGTGCCGGGCGACCCCGCCCGTAAGGTCGGCTATGGCGAGCTGATCGGCGGCCGCTATTTTGACCTGCCGATGAAGTGGAACGGCAAGCTCGGCAACGACCTCGTCGCCGAGGGGACGGCGAAACCCAAGTCGCCCTCTGCGTACAAGATCGTCGGCCAATCGCCGCCGCGCTTTGATGTTCCCGCCAAGGTCTTCGGCCACCTCGACTATGTCACCGACGTCAAAGTGCCGGGAATGCTGCACGGCCGCATGATCCGGCCGCCGGTCGCGGGTGCGGTGCCAATCGTAGTCGACGAAGGCTCGGTGCGCGATATTCCGGGTGTCCGGATCGTGCATGACAAAGGGTTTCTCGGCATCGTCGCCGAGCGCGAATGGGACGCGGTGCAGGCGGCCGAGCGGCTCAAAGTCACCTGGTCCGAGACCGCACCACCCTTTCCCGGAAATTCCGCACTCTACGACCACATCCGTCAAGCGCCCGTCGTCAAGCGCGAAGTGCCGGTTGCCGTGGGGGAAATCGACCCGGTCTTCGCCGGCGCCGCGCGGGTGGTCGAGGCGGAATACGAATGGCCGTTCCAGTCGCATGCCAGCATGGGCCCGGCCTGCGCCGTCGTCGATGCGCGCGCCGATGGCGCCACCCTGTGGACCGGCTCGCAGAAGCCGCATTTCGCGCGCGACGGAGTGGCCCGCATTCTCAACCTGCCGCAAGACAAGGTGCACGGGATCTGGGTCCCGGGCCCAGGCTCCTACGGGCGCAACGACGCCGGCGACGCCGGCATCGATGCAGCGCTGTTGTCGAAGGCTGTGGGCCGGCCGGTGCGCGTTCAGGGCATGCGTTATGAGGGGCATGGCTGGGATCCCAAGGGCCCGGCCTCGATCCATCGCGCCCGCGCCGCACTCGACCAGGACAGCGCGGTGGTCGGCTATGTGTTTGAGAGCAAGGGCTTCTCGCGCGTCGACATCGACACCAACGAGAGCGACCCGGTCTATAGCCTCGCCGGCCAGCTGTTGGGCATGCCGCTGAAATCGTTGCAGGGTTTTGGCGTGCCTGCCGAATCCTACGGCTTCGCCGCCAAACGGCTCGCTTGGGAGACGATCCCTCCGCTGCTCGACCGCGCCTCGCCCTTGCGTACCGCGCATCTGCGCGACCCGGTCGGCCCGCAGATCCAGTTCGCCAGCGAGTCCTTTATCGATGAGATCGCGGCCGCGACCAGCGCCGACCCGGTCGCCTTTCGCCTGCGTTATCTAAAGGCGCCGCGCGATATCGCCGTGGTAAAGGCCGCGGCCGAGCACGCCGGGTGGCAGACACGCCCCTCGCCAAACCCCGACCGCAATGGCGATACGTTGGTAGGCCGCGGAATCGCCTATGCCCAGCGTTCGGGGGCGGTGGTGGCGATTGTCGCCGAGGTCGAGATCGACCGCCATACCGGCAAAGTGTGGGCGCGCAAATTTACTGTCGCGCATGATTGCGGGCTGATCATCAACCCGGACGGGCTGCGTCACTGCATCGAAGGCAATGTCGTGCAGGGCACCAGCCGCACCTTGTCGGAGGAGGTGACCTTTGACCGCGCCAAGGTCACCAGCACCGACTGGCTCAGCTATCCCATCCTCGACATCACCGAGGCGCCCGAGGCGGTTGACATCGTACTGATCAACCGCCCCGAACTGCCGCCGGCCGGCGCAGGCGAAAGCTCGATCCGCCCTGTCGCTGCCGCCCTCGCCAACGCCGTCTTCGACGCCACCGGGGTGCGCCTTCGCCGCGCCCCGCTAACACCGCAGCGGCTGAAACCAGCGTTAGCGTAGACTAGAAGCGCCGAAACATCAAAAACATAGCTAATGTGCTCCAGTGTGAGGTGGATCACATTGGTGGTGGCCGTCGCGTGTTATACTTAGAAGCTAGCGGGAGGTTACCCCCTCGAGCATCGGTTCGATTCCCCGTCGGAGACGATCGAGCCTGGGAGGCAATGCATGGGCTCGGCCACGATGTGGTCCTATATTGTCACGGTTGTGCATCGGAGAGATTGCTGCCGAACTGGTACAAATGGAGATACGTCGTGCCCCATATATACGCGACGTCCTCTAGCTCCAATCTAACGAGGTAAGAAATGCCGATCAGTGCGGCGAGCATGGAAGATGCACTGACCTCCATGCTTCGGACCGATTATATCCCACTTAAAGATACGGAGAAGTTAGCTCGTCTCCGGGAATATTACTAGACTACATGGGATATGTCTCACAGATCTTAGGTGAAGTCGATCAACTCATTATTGGACGCAGAGGCACCGGTAAAACGACGTTACTTTACCGCGCACTCGTTGAATGCATGCGCTCGTGGACCCCGGATCCTGATTGTGTCGCGAAGAGCAGGACTCTCGGAATCTACATGGATCTAAATAAGTGCCAGTCGTTAGCGGAGGCATCGAGCGGAGGGTTTCAGGAATTCGAGCATGTTTTCATCACGGAACTTTGCGAAGTCATCCGCGAAGAATTGAATCGCTCTTGGCCGGAACTCGGCAAGGATCCCGGTTTTTTTTCTCGGCTGTTTAGGTCAGCAGAGTCACGCAAGGTATCAGACGTTCGAAGGTTGATCAGCGACCTGGCGAGAGTACTTACAACCGGAATTCCAAGATTGGCTGAGCGGACCTCCCCTCAAAAGGTAAAGTCGATACAGAAGACTTCAAGGAGCGACGGCTCGAACGCAAAGCTAACTGCCAGCCCTACCTCTCCAAGCTTTTCAGCCGAGGCATCCTCTAGTGCCAGCGATGCGACAGAGTACGAAAATGCATACGAGGAGCTTGTACACTACAGACTTACCGTCGCAGACATCCTAAGGCTACTTGGATCAATACGAGAGGCGGCAAAAATCTCGCATATAATTATTTTCATCGACGAATTTTCGTCTCTTTCGAATGATCTGCAGAGGCGATTTACGACTCTTTTAAAACGAATTATCGGGAATCATGATGGTGTTTTTGTGAAGTTATGCGCTATAACGACAATTATAGCTTTGGCACTTCAATCATTCTGCAGCGAGATTTGTTCGAGTTGCCGCTTGATCTCGACGCCTATGTCGAACGAAGCGGATCGCTTAATGCGGCGATGACGGGTCTGGCCGACCTTACCCGAAGGATTATCGAGCAGAGATTTGCAGCGTATCTCGATGCAACACCCGAGGAAATATTCGAAGAGCCGGATGATGCTTGGCGCGAACTCGGCCGCGCCGCAATGGGCGTCCCTCGGACGCTCGGCATCGTTCTTAAACACGCCTGGACAAGATCTACGAACAGCGGCCGTCGCAGGAAAATTTCTCGCACAGACCTTGAGCACGGAATCCGTGCGGCGTCGAAGGCTTATTACAAGCAGCTCGAAGGCGCATCCAAAGATGGCCTCGCTGTTCCAAGGTATGTTTTCGAGATATGGAACTCGTTGATTCAGCGTGCGGTCGCAGAGAAGTCGAGGGCGTCAAGAGCCGCCAGCCATTTTATGGTTCTGGTCAGCAACCCAGGAGCGTCTCAAATACTTGAGTATGTTTTTTCTCGTTCATTTGCTAACTGACGGCAGAACAACGAAAAAAGACAAGTCGCCTCGGAGCCTATATTGCTTCGATTACGGAATTTGCCTAGCAAATAACTTAGAGTTCTCCGAAGATAAAAACATCATTCGCCAGCAACGGTTTGCTTACGATACGGTGTTACAGGCATTTGACCGATACTTTTCCAAAGAAGAGGATAAAAAACTAACCTCCCTATCCGGTTAGAGCAGGTAGGGCTCCGTTGATTTGAGCGCCGTCGACGAGCTGGCGGTAGGTGATGGTTGGCCGGGTGGCCGCTCGGCGGAGCAGGAAATCGGTCAGATCGGCGATGCGT
>Ga0306924_10004268_pt1 | contig 13937 bp, 12 predicted proteins | sample sta12Can44000111_FD_203756 | JGI IMG/M metagenome (GOLD analysis project Ga0306924, IMG submission 203756) | Lab enrichment of tropical soil microbial communities from Luquillo Experimental Forest, Puerto Rico - statanox.12C.anox.44.000.111 (v2)... | ecosystem: Environmental > Terrestrial >... | reverse complement strand
CTCCTCGACGGTGCCTTGCACGAGGGGCACCTTGACGATCTTGCGCGCCTCTCGCAGCATGCCGGCGCTCGGATCGAGGCCGACCACCGCGCCGGGCCCACCCAGAATGCGGGTGGCGCCCTGGGCGATCATGCCCGTGCCCGTGGCGACGTCGAGGAATTTCATGCCGATGCGAAGCCCGGACTGCTGCAGGACCCAGCGCCGGTAGCGTCGGCCCGAGCCGAGCGAGCCCAGGCCGCAGACGAAGTCGTAGTGTTCGGCGGCGTTGTCGAAGAGGGCGTTGACGAAAGGGCGCCGATCGCTCTCGCGCGCGTAATATTTCTTGAGAACGGGATGGGGGACCGCGCGGCTGTCCGCCGCGTCGTACGGGTCTCGCGCGTTGCCGGCCATTGTCCCTGTCAGCGCGCCTCCGCGAGAGCCACAGTACGCGAGCCCGTCGGTCAAGGCAACGCCTTGCGAAGGCGCCGGCGCTCGCGCAGACTATCCGCCACATCTCCCTCAAAGGAAGGGCGCCATGCGTGTGACGGCGGCAGTTCTCTACGACGCGAAGAAGCCGGTCGTGGTGGAAGACGTCGAGCTCTCCGAGCCCGGCCCGCACGAGCTGCAGGTGCGGTGGGCGGCCAACGGCGTGTGCCACAGCGACCTGCACGTGATCACCGGCGACTATCCGCATCCCCTGCCCGTCGTGCTCGGCCACGAGGCCGCCGGGGTGGTCGAGAAGGTCGGCCCGGGAGTCGAGACGGTCGCACCGGGCGACCACGTCTGCTCGAGCTACATCCCGTCGTGCGGCAAGTGTTGGTACTGCATCGGCGGTCAGCCGACCATGTGCGCGCTGCGGGACAAGCCACGCTGGTTCATGCTCGACGGCACGCCGCGCTTCAAGAAGGACGGGCGCGGGCTGCATCACTTCCTGCAGGTCTCCGGCTACGCGACGCACTCGGTGCTCCCGGAGGAGAGTGTCATCCCCATCCGGAAGGACGCGCCGCTCGACGTCGTGTGCCTGGTGAGCTGCGGCGTCCTGGCCGGCGCGGGCCCCGTGTTCAATCGCGCCAAGGTCCCGCCCGGGGCGAGCGTGGCGGTCTTCGGCTGCGGCGGCGTCGGGCTCAACACCATCCAGGCCGCGCGGCTCGTCGGCGCCGGGCAGATCATCGCGGTCGACGTCATGAAGCAGAAGCTCGCATGGGCCGAGGAGTTCGGCGCCACCCACGTCGTCGACGCCTCGAGGGAAGATCCGGTCGCAAGCGTCCAGGCGCTCTCGGGGCGGAGCGGTGTCGACTTCGCGTTCGAGGTGGTCGGGACGCAGAAGACGATGGAGCAGGCGCTCTTGTCGACCCACCGCGGCGGCACCTGCGTGGTCGTCGGCGTCTCGCCGGCCGGCACGCGCCTGTCGATCGATCCGTCGCTGCTCCTGCAGCAGCGCGTGCTCACCGGAAGCTCGTTCGGCGGCGGCCATCAGCGCACGGACGTGCCGATGCTGATCGACCTCTATATGCGCGGCAAGTACAAGCTCGAAGAGCTCATCAGCCGCCGGTTGCCGCTCGACGAGCTGAACCGGGCGTTCGACCTGATGCTGCAGGGCGAGGTGAAGCGGAGCGTCATCGTCTACTCGTAGACGCAACCGCTGGGCGCTAGTAGGGCGAGCTGGCCGACGCGGGACGCTCGCCTGACCGGATGATCAGGGCCAGCACGCCGGTCTCGTAGAGCTCCTCGCCCAGGAACACGGCGGCGAGGACGATCAACCCGGTCGATGCGAGAAGCACGGCGGCGGCGAACGCCGCCGCGACGAGGGCGACCACACAGCCGCGGATCCCGCGCACGACCTCGAGCGCCCTGGCGTCGCGGAGCCCCCGCCCGAGCGCGCCCGCTCCGCGCACGGCCGCCAGCGCACTCCCGAGCACCAGGATCCCGGCGATGACGTGGCTGAGGGGTGGTGTGTAGAGCGCCGTCATGTTTGCCTCCTTCGCGCTTCCGACGGACTCAGCCTGCGCCTGGCCGCCACGACGCACAACTACCTGGCAGGTAATGGCGTGCTCCGCTCTGCTGCGCACCTCTCGCGTGCAGCGCGCGATCGAGGCGGTGTCGGGAACGGTCTTGATCGGGCTCGGCGTCAGAGTCGCGGCGGACACCCGCTAGCGGCGCGAACGATCCGCGCGCCGAGGCGGCTCACCGCCGCCCCGGCGCACGCATCACGGCGATCAGCCGCTCTTGGCCATCGCGGCCGCGCGGCGCTTCAGCTCGTCGAGCGGCACGTCCTCCCTGTGGGTTCCGACGTGCCAGTGGTGGCCGAACGGATCCTCGATCGTCCCCATCCGGTCGCCGTAGAACTTGTCCTCGACGGGCTGGAGGAGCTTGGCGCCCTCAGCAACGGCTGTCTTCACCGTCGCATCGACGTCGTTGACGTAGAGCATGATGCTCACGGCCGACCCGCCGACCGTCCGCGGCGCCCGCGCACCCATCTCCGGATGCTCGTCGGCCAGCATGATCATCGAGTCGCCGATGCTGATCTCGGCGTGGCCGATCTTGCCCTCCGGGCCCGGCATGCGCATGCGCTCGGTCGCGCCGAAGACGCGCTTGTAGTAGTCGAGCGCGCGCGAGGCGCCGTCGATGATCAGGTATGGCGTAACGCTGTGGTAGCCGTCAGGAATTGCTTTGACCTTGCCGCCTTTGCTCATGGGTCACCTCCATGAGTCATACTACGCCCTGGTGACAAGCCCTCTCACGCGTGGTATCTGGACCCCGTGATCATCCACCTCAACTACTTGCCGAAGGCCGGCGAGACCGGAGCGGGCGACGTGCTGGCCGCGCTCTTCTCGCTGATCGACCAGCGGCGTCTCGACCCGGACGTGCTGCCGCACCTGCGGCTGCACCTCGACTGGATCCAGTACAAGGCGAATTTCCGCGAGCCCGTCACGGTGCGCCACGCCGCGGACGCTCGGGGCGAGCGCCTGGCGCTGGCCGAGCTGGCCGTCGACCTGCGCCGGACGTCGCGCGAGCGGATGATCGACGATCTGGCCGGCGCCGTCGCATCGGTCGGCGACAGCGCGTCCGTGGTTGCGCGCGACGGCGGCGACCGGGTCGTCGTCGACGACTGGGCGCCCCTCGGCGACAGCTCGATCTGGCAGTTCAACCGGCTGTTCTGGCAGCGGCTGACGGACTGGGAGCGTCAGGCCGGCCGCGGATTCGAGGCGGCGCTGCCGAGCGGCCGATCGGACGCCAACGATCCGGCGGCGGTCGCCGACGCGGTCGCCGACTTCTGGACCCTGCTGGTCGAGCTCGACAAGCGGGGCCAGCTGCCGGCCGAGATCTTCGCGCTCGAGATCGGCGTGGGCTCGGGCACGCGGGCCGGCCTCTGGCTCGATCGCTTCAAGGCGATCGACGAGGCGCGGGCGACCGGCTTCTATCCCCGGCTGCGATTCCTGCTCGCCGACTATTCCCTGCCGACGCTCGATCGCGCGATGGCCGCAGTGTCGGCGCACCGCGAGATCGTCAGCATGATCGCCACCGACGCGCTCAACCCGCTCCGGGCGCTGTCGTTCCTGCGCTACAAGATCCTCTACGTCCATCTGACCAACGTGTACGACAACCTGCCGGTGGACGAGCTCGTCCGGCGCGACGGGCGGCTCTACCTCGTGGAGACGCGCGCATACCTTCCGGGGCCGGCGGCGCGGGCGATCGCGAGCGCTCACGGACTCACTACCGACCAGCTTCGCCCGACGATCGTCCGCCTGCTCGAGACGGGGCCCGACCTCTTCGGCGACCGCGAGCGCGGCGTGGCGTTCTGGCGTGCCGTCTGGGACGGGCTCTGCCTCGAGGAGCGCCTGCGCTACCTCGAGGGCACCGCCGACGTCCCCCTGCCGCCAGGGCTCCACGGCGACGATCTCGACGAGCTGCTCGCGACCGCGCCCGCCGACATCCGCTTCCACATCTCGCGCGGCGCCGTGGAGAGCTTCGTGAACACGGTGCCGCTCCTGCATCCGCGAGGCTATCTGCAGGTGCAGGACATCTTCGTCGCCACGATGGACGAATACCGCCAGGGCTTCCGCGGCCCCGGCAAGCTGGACGGCTCCGTCGTGAACTGGGTGAACGGCGCGCTCCTCCGCGCCGTCGGCGCACGGACGGGGTACGACGTCCACTTCGCGCCGTTTCGCTATCGCGCGGGGTCGCGCACCAGCATTCTCTACACGACGCTCCGGGAATGAGGCAGACCATGGCCGCGCAATACCTTCAGACCGCCGTCGTCGGCAGCTACTCGATGCCGGCCTGGCTCGAGCGCGCGAAGAACGATTTCCTGCGTCGGCGGATCACCGCCCACGACCTCGAGGAGATGCACGACGCGGCCGTGAAGGCGGCGATCAAGGACCAGGAGGTCGCCGGGCTCGACGTGGTCTCCGACGGCGAGCTTCGCCGTGACAACATGATCGACTACTTCGCGACGCGGCTGCCCGGCGTCGAGATCGATCGGGGCTCGAAGGCCTCGTACTACGACTTCTACGAGAGCGTGGTCCGCAACCGGATGCCGATGGCTCCACTCGGCCTCGTCGAGCACTTTCGCTTCCTGCGCCGGTTCACCGACCGGCGGGTGAAGGTCTCGGTCACCGGACCGCACTCGCTGGTCAAGCGGATCCGCAACCAGTACTACCCGACCGAAGAGGCGTTCGCGGTCGAGATCGCCCGCATCATGAACCTCGAGCTGCGCGAGCTGGTCCGCGCCGGCGCCGAGCAGATCCAGATCGACGAGCCCTATTACTCCGGGTTTCCCGAGGACCTGCCCTGGGGCGTGCGCGCGATCAACGCGCTCGTGGACGGGGTCGACGCACGGCTGAGCCTGCACGTCTGCTACGGCAATCGCTACGGCAAGCCCTCGTGGGAGGGCAGCTATCGCTATCTGTTCCCGGCGGTGCGCGAGGCGCGCATCCACCAGATCACGCTCGAGTTCGCCCGCCGGGGCAGCGAGGACCTCAAGCTCTTCAAGGAATTCGAGGCGCCGTTCACGCTCGGGCTCGGCGTCATCGACGTCAAGGCGCACGACGTCGAGACGCCCGCCGTGGTGGCCGAGCGGATCCGCGAGGCGCTCACGATCCTGCCGGTCGATCGGCTCTCCGTCAATCCGGACTGCGGCCTGCTCCACCTGCCGCGCGAGGTCGCCTTCGCCAAGCTCGGCGCCATGGTGGAAGGCGCAGAGCTCGTTCGGCGCGAGCTCCGGGGATGACCACCCCGCTGAGGGACGCGCTGGCGACGGGGCGCTTCTGCTACGTCGTCGAGCTCGTCGCCTCGGCGCTGACACGCGAGGCGCGGCTGCTCGAGGCCGCGTCGGGGCTGGCGCGCATTCCGGCGGTCGTCGCGGGCAGCATCACGAGCTACGCCGGCGGCGCCATGGGTCACGACCCGCTGCGGGTCGCCGCGGCCGCCCGCGCGCGGGGGCTCACGCCGAACATCCATCTCACGTGTGTGAGCCAGGATCGCCGCGGCCTCGCCAAGAGCCTGGACGACATGCACGCGCTGTCGCTCGAGAACGTCTTCGCCCTCACCGGCGACTATCCGGGTGCCGGCGATCAGCCGCCGGTGTTCGATCTCGACTCCGTCCAGCTCGTCCGCCTCATCGACGAGCGCCGCCGGAGCGGGATGCCCTTCCACATCGCCGTCGCCGTCTCGCCCTTCAAGTACACCGAGGCCGACTGCGTGTATCAGTACGTCAAGCTCGAGAAGAAGATTGCCGCCGGCGCGGACGTCGCGATCACGCAGGTCGGCTGGGACGCGCCGAAGTTCGCGGAGCTCAAGCGCTACCTCGACGAGCGCGGCCTGCGCACGCCCCTGCTCGGCAATGTCTACGTCCTCGGGCCCAAGACCGCGGAGCGGATGGCGACCGGCAGCCCGCCGGGCTGCTGGGTGTCGCCCGCCCTGCTCGCGGCGGTGCAGACCGAGAGCCGAGCGCGCGACGGTGGCCGGCAGGCTCGGCTCGAGCGCGCGGCGCGGACCGTGGCCATCTTGCGTGGTCTCGGCTACGCCGGGGCGTACATCGGCGGCACCCACGACGCCGCCAGCATCGCGTGGATCATCCGGCGCGCCGACGAGCTGGCGCCGAAGTGGGAAGCGCTGGTCCCGGAGCTCGGCTATGGCGCCGACGGCGGCTTCTATCTCTCCCCGCACAGGCTCGCGACGGGTGCGGCGCGCGCGGTGAGCGAGCGGCCAAGCGCCGTGACCATCCCGCGGATCCTCGACTGGCTCGGGCGCGCGTTGCCGGTCACCCGCGATACGTGGCTGCGCCGCCCGCTCACGCACGTGATGGGCTGGATCGACCGCCGGCGACCCGCCGCCGCGCTGCTCGAGCGAGCCGAGCTCGCGGTCAAGAAGCCGCTCTTCGGCTGTCAGGCCTGCGGCAACTGCGTGCTCGGTCACCTCGAGTACGTGTGCCCGCAGACGTGTCCGAAACAGCTACGCAACGGGCCCTGCGGTGGAACGAACCAGGGCCAATGCGAGGTCGTCCCCGACAAGCCGTGCATCTGGGTCGCCGTCTACGAGCGCGCCCGCGCGGCGGGGCGCGTCGCCGAGCTCAAGACCTACGTGCCGCCGCCCGACCGCCAGCTTCGCGGCACCAGCTCGTGGATCAACTACTTCCTGGATCGCGATAGTCGCCCGGCCGCCGAACGGCCGTGATCCTGGCGGGCGGCGTCCGCCAGCGCGCCGCCGAGAAGTTGCCCGTCGAACGAGTGGAGTTCTGGTAATCTCGGCGCCGAACTCGAGCTGTCGAGGAGATCGCGATGAGACTTCGATGGATGGGTCTGGCGCTCACGTTGACCGTCGTGCTCGCCTGCGTCGCCACTGCACCGATTGCCGCCCAGGACAAGCCGCAGCCGATCGAGCTGAAGTTCTCGAGCTGGGTTGGCGTCGGCCACGGCCATCACACGGGCGTCCTGGTGCCGTGGAGCAAGATGATCGAGGAGAAGAGCGGGGGCCGGCTCAAGGTAACTATCTATCCGGGCTCCACGCTCGGCAAGCCCTCCGACCACTGGGACCTCGTGAAGAACGGCATCGCCGACATGGGCTTCGCGGCCCTCGGCTACACACCCGGGCGATTCCCCCGCAGTTCGGTCACCGAGCTGCCGCTCCAGTTCAAAACCGCCAGGGGCGGCAGCCAGGCCGTGTGGTCCATCTACGACAAGGATCTCAAGGCAGAGTTCGGCGGGGTGAAGATGCTGTGGATCTGGGTGCACCCGCCGGGGCAGTTCCACATGGCCAAAAAGGCGGTCCGCACTCCCGAGGACCTCGTCGGGCTCAAGATCCGCTCGGCCACTCCGATGACGGTCAACATGGTGAAGATGCTCGGGGCGACGCCGGTCACGATCGCGGCGCCCGAAGCCTACAACGCGCTCGAGCGGGGCGTCGTCGACGGGACGATCTTCCCATGGGAGGCGATCTCGTCGTTCAAGCTCTCCGAGGTGCTGCGCCACCACACGGTGGTCGACCTGTATGCCACGCCGCTCATGACGATCATGAACCAGCAGAAGTACGATAGTCTGCCGCCGGATCTCCGCAAGGTCATCGACGACCTGAGCGGCGCCTGGGGCGCCGAGTTCACCGGCGCCGTCTGGGACAAGAACGAGCTCGAGGGCATCGCCGCCGCCAAGAAGGTCGGCGCGACGATCTACACGGTGCCCGCCGAGGAGCGGGCGCGTTGGGCCGCCAAGCTCAAGCCGGTCGAGGACGAGTGGCTGACGAGCATGGCGGGTAAGGGGCTGCCGGCGAAGCAGATCCTGAGCGACCTGCGCGAGGCCATCAAGCGCTACGATCCGTGAGGGGGCTGACCGTGGGCTCGCTCCTCCGCGGCGCGATCGGCGTCGCGAACTTAGTGAGCATTATCGCGCTGGTGGCCATGACGGCTGTGACCGTCATCGACGTCGCCGGGCGCTATCTCATCAATCGCCCCCTGCTCGGAGCCCTGGAGCTCAGCGAGCTCCTGATGGTGTTCCTCGTCTTCGGCGCCTTCGCGGTGACCGAGCTCCGCAACGGTCATGTCGACATCGACGTGGTGGTGACCAAGCTGCCGCCGCGCGCACAGGCGCTGAGCGAGACGCTCGCCGCCGTGCTCAGCACCGCCTTCTGGGGCGCGATCACCTGGCGTACGGCGCTCCACGCTCAGAACGTCTGGCGGGCCGGCGAGACCACGCCCAACCTCGGGCTACCGATCGCGCCCTTCGTCTGGGTCGCCACCGCGGGGACGCTGCTCTTCACGCTCGCCCTGGTCGCGCGCACCCTCGCCGCGGTCCGGCGCGCCGTCCGCTCGTGAACCCCACGGCCCTCGGCGCCCTCGGCATCGCGGTCATGCTGCTCCTGATGGCGTTCCGCGTCCCCATCGGCGTGTCGATGGGCGTCGTCGGCTTCTTCGGCTTCGCGTACCTCAACGGCTGGAATGCGGCGCTCGCAATGCTCGGTCTCGTTCCGTACGGGAACGTCGCGTCCTTCACCTTGACGGTCCTGCCGCTCTTCGTCCTGATGGGGCATTTCGCGACGATGGCCGGGCTCAGCCAGGAGCTCTACGACACGGCGAATCGCTGGTTCGGTCACTTTCGCGGCGGGCTCGCGATGGCCACCGTCGTCGCTTGCGGCGGTTTCGCGGCCATCTGCGGATCGAGTCTGGCCACCGCGGCCACGATGGGGACGATCGCCCTGCCGGAGATGCGGAAGGTCGGCTACGACGCGCGGCTCGCCACCGGATGCGTGGCGGCGGGCGGGACGCTCGGTATCCTCATCCCGCCGAGCGTCATGTTCCTCATCTACGGGTTTCTCACCGAGCAGTCGATCGGCAAGCTCTTCCTGGCCGGGATCGCGCCGGGCATCGTGCTCGTCGCCCTCTTCGTCGTCACCATCGCCGTCGTCACCTGGGTCAACCCCGTGCTCGGGCCGGCGGTGGTCCGAACCCCGGTTCTCGAGCGCATCAAGGCGCTCCGCCGGGTGTGGGCGGTGATCGCCCTGTTCTTCGTGGTCATCGGTGGCATGTACCTCGGTGTCTTCACGGCGACGGAGGCCGCCGCCGTCGGTGCGTTCGGCGCGTTTCTCTTCGCGGCCGCCCGGCGCAAGGTGACGCGGCGATCGCTCACGGAGGCCCTGGTCGCGACCACCACGACGACGGCGATGATCTTCGGCATCCTCATCGGCGCGATCATCCTCGGCTATTTCATGGCCGTCACCAAGGTGCCGATGGCGCTCGCCGCGTTTTTCTCGAGCCTGCCCGTCTCGGCGACCTGGGTGATGATCTTCATCATCATCACCTACGTGATCCTCGGCGGGCTCATGGACAGCCTCGCGATGGTGCTGCTGACCGTGCCGATCTTTTTCCCCGTCGTCCAGGCGCTCGGCTACGACCCGATCTGGTTCGGCGTGATGCTGGTGATCCTGGTCGAGGTCGGGCTGATCACACCGCCGATCGGGATGAACGTCTTCGTGATCTCGGGCATGTCCAAGGAGGTGTCGATCCAGGGCGTCTTCCTCGGCACCTCCCCGTTCCTGATCGCGATGGGGCTGCTCCTGGCGCTGTTGATGCTGTTCCCCGACCTCGCGCTGTTCATCCCTCGAACCATGAAGTAGCCCTCCGCGCCGCGCCGCGTCGGCGCGCTTGCCGGCGGACCTAGAAGATCTCCGGGCACCAGGGCGCCGGATCGTGCCGCATGAAGAGCGCGTCGGCGCGCGCGACTGCTCCCGGCCGCAGCTCCGTGACCCGCAGGGACCGCGCGAGCTGAGTCCAGGTAAAGCCTCCGAGATAGACCGAGCCGAGCGCCGTCACATCGGCGGCGAGCTCAGGCGGCTCGTTCGTCCGCTCCACGCCATCCGCGCTCACCCGCCAGCGCGCGTGGTTCCAGGGACAAAACTCGTCCGCGACCTCGATCACGACCGAGCCCGGCGCCGCGAACGCGCGGGCCGCCAGCGCCGCGCCGACGTCGACGAGGCGCGCCCAGAGGCCGTCGCGGAAACTCGGGCGGAGCCGGCGAGGCTCGGCCATCAGCAGGACCAGCGGATGGTCGATCGGCAGAAGCGAGGCGCGCACGCGCGCGATCCAGTCGATATCAAGCAGGAATCGCCAGATCGCGCGCGTCGCCTCTGGCGAGTCGCCCACAGCCTCGACGACGTCGAGGGTGCCGGTGTTCACGCCGCGATCCCACACGGGGTTGACGCGGTAGAGGGCATAAGCCGTCGAGCGGCCTCGGGCCTCGAGGATCGCGCACCGAAGCTCGCCCCCGCGGCCCCGACGCCACTCGGCGTCGTTCAGCGCGCGCGCTTGCCACCACGCGGAGGTCCGCGCGAACATGCCGGGCGTGACGGCGGACACTCGCTCCCAGACCGGCGCCACGAGCGGCTCGGCGTCGGCGAGCGCGACGAGGCGAGTTTCGCCGATGGGCTCGCCCGGCGCGTGATAGGCCGTCCGCTCGCGAGCGACGTCGATCTCCATCGCGACCGACGCCATGCCGTAGCCGAAGCGCCCGTAGATGGTGTCCTCACTGGCCCACAGGAAGGCAACCGGCTCGCCGTTCACACGGCAGGCGTCGAGCTGCGCCCGCATCATCGCGGTCAAGATGCCGCGGCGCCGATGACTCGGCAGGACGCCGACGACGGTCACACCGGCCGCGCGGACCCGCCCGCCCGGAACCGTCAGCTCGAACGGAAACGCGCCGGCCCCACCCACGACGCTGGCACCTTCCCAGGCGGCATGGACACGTTCGGGCGGCAGGACTCGCGCGAGGGACTCGATCTGCTCGTCGGTTGGCCTCGTTCGCCCGAAGTAGTGCCAGATCGGGCTCACAGCCACCCGCACCTCCTCCACCGACCCGCACGCGGTCACCTTCCAGTCCACGTCTCTCGCCCCACTTTCAACCATCCTCTCCGCCCACCAACCGCCCCTCGTTACCCCGCACAGCCTTTCACCTTCTCACTGCGCCTCGAGAGAGGCAAACGCCCCACGACTCGCTTGGGCTGTGTGGCGAGCCCGGCATGACGTCCCTGTACTGACGCGCCGTCAAGCAACGACAAGCGCACACGCGCCGACGGCCGGCGGGCCGCCTCCGAGCGAGAGAGCTAGGTCAGACGCTTGCCGCGAGTCGCCGGGACGAGCTGCCCGTACCGCACGCCTTTGACCGACAAGAGCTGATTCGCGATCGCACGGATTCGCCGCGCCGAGCCGCGCAGCGCGATGACTTCGAGGCAGGAGTGCTCGTCGAGATGCACGTGCAGGCTGGCGGTGATCGAGCGAAAGCCGTGATGCTGGATGTCCGCGAGCTTGTCCGCGAGCGCGTGCGTCTCGTGATCGTAAACGAGCGTCAGCACGCCCACCGTCTCGCCCGGGAGCGCCGCCCACTCCTCCTTCACCAGCTCGCCCCGCAGCAGGTCGCGCACGAACTCGCTGCGATTGCCGTAGCGCCGGCCGACTCGCAGCTTGTCCAGGGTGCGCATCAGCCGGGCCGGCAGCGAGACCGTGAAGCGGACCGCCCGTTCCTCGTCCATGGACGAGGAATGTACTGGATCGGCCCAGGGTCGTGTGGTATTACCTTCGCATCAATGTTCATACGGCCTGGGCGGTCGTCTTTCCCCTGCTCGCGGTCGTCTTTCCTCTGCTCGCTCGCGGCCGCGGCGCTCCTCACCGGCGTGTCGCTCGCCCGCGTGGTCTCGGCGCAGGAGCCGTCGCCGAAGCCCCAGGAGACACCGCCGACGTCACGGCCCGAGGAGGCGACGTTGCCGCCGGTCGTCGTGACGGCGCCGCCACCGGTCTCCGCCTCGTCGGAGGTGCTCATCCCCGGACGCGACTTCGAGCTTCTCCCGCAGGGCCGGCCGGCCGACGTGCTGCGCCTGGTCCCCGGCCTCGTCATCAGCCAGCACCAGGGCGGCGGCAAGGCAGAGCAGTATTTCCTGCGCGGCTTCGATGCCGATCACGGCACCGACCTCGCGCTCTTCATCGACGGGCTTCCCGTCAACTTCCGCAGCCACGCCCACGGCCAGGGCTATGCCGATCTGCATTTTCTGATTCCCGAGACCGTCCAGCGCCTCGACGGCTTCAAGGGGCCGTACTTCGTCGAATTCGGCGACTTCGCGACCGCCGGCGCGTTCAACTTCGTCCTGCGTGACACGGTCGAGGAGAACTACGTCGAGGCCGGCGGCGGCTCGTGGGGCACCCAGCGCTACCTGGCCCTGTTGTCACCGACGCGTGACGCGCTGAAGACGTTCGTGGCGGTCGAGTACTACCGCAGCGACGGTCCGTTCACCCATCCCAACGGCTACGAGCGCTTCAACGTCCTGGCCAAGGGCAAGGCCACCATCGCGGAGGATATGGATCTCTCGGCCTGGGCGTCGTACTACCGCGCCGACTGGCACGGCTCGGGCGAGATCCCGACCCGCGCCGTGCGATCGGGCCTCATCGGGCGCTTCGACGCGATCGATCCCAACGAGGGCGGCATGACCCAGCGCGCCAACCTGAATCTCGACTGGCGCTGGCGGCCGGCGGAGAACCAGCTCCTCACCGCGCACGCGTACGGCACGTACTACACGCTCGACCTCTTCAACGACTTCACCTTCTTCCTCAACGACGAGCAGAACGGCGACATGATCAACCAGCGCGACCGCCGGTACATGGCGGGCTTCGACGCGCTCTATCAGCACCAGAGCAAGCCGTTCGACGTCAGCCTGACCAGCTCGGCCGGCTTCCAGTACCGCATCGACACGCCGCGCGTGGTTCTCGCCACTGCCGTCCAGCGCCACCAGCTCACCCGGACGCAGGACGTCTCGATCGTCGAGCAGTCGTACTCGCCGTTCGTGAAGTTCGACATCGTACCGCTCCCCTGGCTGCGCTTCGTCACCGGCGCGCGCGGCGACATCTTCAGCTACCGCGTGCACACGACGGTGAACACGACCGAAGACGATCTGAACGGCAGCGTCACCAGGGCCCGACCGAACGTGAAGGCCAACCTCGTGCTCGGCCCGTGGTACCAGACGGAGCTCTTCGCGAACTTCGGGACCGGCTATCACAGCAACGACGCGCGCGCCGTCGTGGCCGACCCCGCCCTGACGGCGCTACCGACCGCGCAAGGCTACGAGTTCGGGGTGCGAAGCAAGGCGATTCCGCGGACCGAATTCTCACTGACGTACTGGGTGCTCGACCTCGCCAGCGAGCTCGTCTTCGTCGGTGACGAAGGCACCACCGAGGCGCGGGGACCGAGCCATCGCTACGGAATCGAGTTCGCGACCCGGGTGAAGCTCCTGGACTGGCTGACGTTCTCGGGCGACGTGACAGCGAGCCGCGCGACGTTCGACAGCGGCGGCGCGGTCCCGCTCGCCCCGCGGCTGACGTCGCGCGCCGACCTCACGGCCCGCCTGCCGTGGGGACTCGCCTCGAGCTTCGCCATGCGCTATCTCGGGGACCGGTATGCGGACGAGGACCGGACGCAGACGGCCCGCGGCTACCTGCTCTTCGACTGGACCGCCCGCTATCGCTTCAAGTGGCTCGAGGCGTTCGTGAGCATCGAGAACCTCGCGAACACGGAGTACCGCGAAGCGCAGTTCTTCTTCACGTCACGCCTGCCCGGTGAGCCGACGACCGGCGTGCCGGATATCCACTACACGCCGGGAAATCCGCGGACGGTGTTCGGCGGGCTGGCCGTCCGGTTCTAGACGCCTCAGTCGCGATCGCCGATCCGAAACTCGACCGGCACCAGCGCCCACACCGACACGGCGCCGGCGGAATTCTGCGCCGGCTCGAAGCGCCAGCGGCGCACGGCGTCGGCGGCCGCCTGATCCAGGCCCTGATGTCCCGCGGAACGCTCGACGCTGACGTTGCTGACGCGTCCATCCGTCTCGATGTAGATCCGAAGCAAGGTCGTGCCTTGAATGCCGGCGCGGCGGGCCGAGTCGGGATAGGTCGGGCGCACCTGATAGCCGCCCCTCGGGCGCGCCGCGCGGAC
>Ga0306924_10004264_pt1 | contig 13940 bp, 14 predicted proteins | sample sta12Can44000111_FD_203756 | JGI IMG/M metagenome (GOLD analysis project Ga0306924, IMG submission 203756) | Lab enrichment of tropical soil microbial communities from Luquillo Experimental Forest, Puerto Rico - statanox.12C.anox.44.000.111 (v2)... | ecosystem: Environmental > Terrestrial >... | reverse complement strand
TTGCAGCTCTATTCGCAGGGCACGCCGAACGGCGTGAAGGTCACGGTGATGCTCGAAGAGCTTCTGGCCCTCGGCCACAAGGGTGCGGAGTATGATGCCTGGCTGATCCGGATCGGCAATGGCGACCAGTTCGGCAGCGGCTTTGTCGCCATCAACCCAAACTCGAAGATCCCGGCGCTGGTCGACCGCAGCGGCCCTAAGCCGATCCGCATCTTCGAGACCGGTGCCATCCTGATGTACCTGGCCGAAAAGTTTGGGGAGTTTCTGCCGACGGAGCCGGCAGCGCGCGCCGAATGCCTGTCGTGGCTGTTCTGGCAGATGGGCAGCACGCCCTACGTCGGCGGGGGCTTCGGACACTTTTACGCCTACGCTCCGGTCAAAATCGAATATGCGGTCGACCGGTTCACGATGGAGACAAAGCGCCTGCTCGATGTGCTCGATCGACGCCTGGCGGAAAGCAAGTATGTCGCCGGTCCCGACTATACGATCGCCGACATCGCGATCTGGCCTTGGTATGGCGGGCTGGCCAAGTTCGGGTCATACGGCGCGACCGAGTTCCTGGCGGTGCACGAGTACAAGAACGTCCAGCGCTGGACCGACACGATCTATGAGCGCCCGGCCGTGAAGCGCGGGCGCATGGTCAACCGCACCGCCGGCGAGCCGTCGAGCCAGCTGCACGAGCGCCACGACGCCAGCGACTTCGACACCAAGACGCAGGACAAGCTCGCCGCCGCGGATTGACCAAAACGATGCGAAGCCGTCAAATTAGATTCCCTCACAGATAGGTTCTGTAATCTCATTTGACGGTGACCGATGAGTAGACTAGCTGGGTAAAGCTCAAGCTGAAGTGCCGCGAAGCGAGACTCAACAAGGGAGTAGTCCAATCATGCCGCTTGATGCCGCCATAACCCCCAAGACCCTCAACACGACACTCCATTACCTGATACGCGGCGCCGAAAAACCGGCCGCCTATCGCATCGAGCCGCCGCCCGGCGTGCCGCGCTGGAACGGCACCGACGATCCGCGCGAGGTTACGATCGAGGACGCACGCGGCCGTGAGGCGGAATTCACCCTCGACCGCAACGGCTTCGCCCTGGTCAAGGCGCCGACCGCGGTCGCCGATTTCTATGATCCCGAGCAGATCAAGCGCGTCTACTACCCGGAGGTCGAACAGCTGCTGAAGAACAAGCTCGGCGCCAGCCGCGTCTTTGTCTTTGACCACAATGTGCGCAACGCCACGCGGGAAGGCTTGGCCAAGCCCTCGCGGCAGGTGCACAACGACCATACGGTCATCTCGGCACCGCGCCGGGTGCGCGACCATATGGGCGCCGACGCCGAAGAGCTGTTGAAGCACCGCTTTGGCATCATCAATGTGTGGCGGCCGATCCGCGGGCCGGTGCTGGATTCGCCGCTGGCGCTGTGCGATGCGCGCAGCTTCACCGACGACGATCTGATCGCCAGCGACCTCGTCTACGCTCATGTGCGTGGCGAGACCTCGCGGGTCGAATACAATCCGGCGCACCGCTGGTACTATTTCTCGGAGCAACAGACCGACGAGGTGCTGTTCATCCGGGTGCACGACAGCGCCAATGACGGCCGCGCCCGGCTGTCGTTCCACACCTCGTTCGACAACCCGCTGACCCCGGACGCGCCGCCGCGGGAAAGCATCGAGGTGCGTACCTTTGTCTTCTTCCCGCCGGCTAACTGACGCCGGTCTGTTAGTGGACCCCCCGCCTTGCTCCGGGTGCGCTCAGGGCAAGGCGGCGGGCTCCGCCTGCGGTGGACCGGGCTGGATCTCCCAAACCGGTCAGCAATAGGGAGCCCCGCGCGGATTGCCGAGCTCTCCCGGCGAAGCGGGCGCGGCTCGCGCGCGCGAGGCAAAAAGGGATCAGGACTAAGTTGTTGAGATTCATAGAGTCCATGGTTGAGAAACAGCTAAATAGCAGCCAAGCAAAAGCAGATCATTAACGATTTCCGGCATCATTGAGGCCCATGGGGCGGGTGAGCCTAGAATATACGTTCATGGTGCGTTCCTGTCAACGCTCACCCAGTTTGTGCGCGGGTTGGAGCGCCGCCGCGGGCGCGATGTTCTGGTTTAGTCGAAAGAAATTCGTCGGATCGTACCTCGCCTTGATCCTGGCCAGCCTTTTATAGGTCTCGCGGCCGACGCCGTCGCGCATGACGTTGGGATCGTCGTTTGCCGACAAGAAATTGAGATAGAGCCGACCGTTGGAGTAAGGCCGCATTGTCGACCAGAGCCGGCGCGCCCAGGCAATGTTGGCTGCGTCCTCCTCGCGCCTCGACCAGATCGCGTCGATGCTGAACAGCCAAGGTTGGCTCCGGTCTCCAAACGCCGTCGCATCGGCCGCCACCCGGCGTACGACGTCGCCGAAGTACCAGACGGAGGAAAAAGTCATCTCCGACGGCCGGGCGTCGAGACCGGAGACGATGTCCCCGATGACCCCCTCGTCCAAGCTCGGCAAATACAGCGAACGGAAATAGCTGCGATCGCGTCCTTTGGGAAACAGCGGATCATAGAGCGACTGAATGGCGCGATACGGCATCCTGGCGCTGAGATCCAGGAGCGGCGTGCCGAACGACCGCAGCGGCGCGGTCACGGCCTCTCCGTTGTCGGCGAGCCCGTCATATACCGCCGCCAGCGCGAGCACCCGCCGGCCTCGCGCTGCCTCGGGGTATTCGGGGTCGTCCGGTATCGTCGAAAATTCGGCGAGACTGCTCACTTGCTCGGGCGCCGAGATCATAAAATCGCGCCACCGCGGCAACAGCTCGGAAGCACGAGTCTCAGGATAGACGGCGGCGCAGAACATCAGGGTCGGCTCGATCGGCCGCAGCCGGAACTCGAAGCAGACGACAATGCCGAAATTGCCGCCGCCGCCCCGGATAGCCCAATAGAGGTCTGGATTTTCGCCCTCGGAGGCGCGCAGCAGCCTGCAGTCAGCGGTGACCACATCGGCGGATACGACATTGTCGACGCACAGACCCGACGTGCCGCGCAGCCAGCCCACACCGCCCGACAATGTCAGACCGCCGACCCCGGTCGTCGAGATCAGCCCACCGGGGGTAGCGAGACCAAACGCTGTCGTCTCGCAATCGACATCCCCCCAAGTGGCGCCGCCCTGCACCCAGGCGCGGCGCGCCCCCGGGTCTACCCGCACCGCGCGCATGTTCGACAGGTCGATCATCATGCCGCCGTCGCATACCGCGTGGCCGGCCACCCCATGGCCCCCGCCGCGCACGGCGACCACCAGCCCCTGGTCGCGGGCGAAGTTCACCGCGGCGATCACATCGGCGACGCCATGGCAGCACACGATCAGGCTCGGCCGCCTGTCGATCATCCCGTTCCAAATGCCACGTGTGGTGTCGTACTCTATGTCGCCGGGCCGCAACATTTCGCCCCGCAGGGTCTCGCGCAGCGCCAGCAGGGCGGATTCCTCCGGGATTCCGCACCCACCAACATTCTCGGTCATCCCTCGTCCTTTCGTCGTCGCCGGCGCCTGTGGAGGCGCCGATCCGCCCAGCTTGCCGCGACGCGGGCCGCCCTACTAAAGTCGAATCCGCAAGAAACCGGTCATTTCCGCCATGCCGGACGCCGAAGGAAAAATTCGCGCCGCGATCCTCGCCTATCCGGAGGTCACCGCCTCGGTCGTCTACACGATGCATGATCTGCTTTGCGCCGCCGGCCGCGACTGGGGGTTCATTACCACCGGCGTGCCGGGCACGCAGCGAATCGTGCCTTACGTCGTTGCCGCCGACAGGACCGAAATCCGGACTGGAAATGGCGTGTGGATCAAGCCGGATTACGATTTCGGCGATTCGCCGCCGCCGGATATCGTCTGTGTGCCCGACTTCCCGCTGCCCGCCGACGACCCCTGCATCGGTCGCTTCGACCCCGAGGTCCAATGGCTGCGCCAATGCCATGAGGCAGGAGCGACATTGGCCTGCACATGCACCGCGGCCATCATGCTGGCGCAGACTGAGCTATTGGACGGGATGGAGGCCACCATTCACTGGAACTACGCGCGGTCGCTGGCCAGACATTACCCGCGCTTGCGGGTCGATCCGGACAAAGCCTTGGTCGTCACCGGGCGGGAGCAGCGGATCGTTATGGCCGGCGGCGGCACCAGCCATCTCGATTTGGTCCTCTATCTGATCGCCCGCTTTGTCGGCCTTACCGAAGCGCTGGAGGTGGCAAAAGTCTATCTGATCACCTGGCACGACGCCGGTCAGCGGCCGTTCACCTCATTGGTGACCGGCAAGCAGACCAGCGACGGGGTGATCGCGCGCTGTCAGGAGTGGGTCGCCGATCATTACGCCGAGGCCGCGCCGGTGACCGCCATGGTGCGATTGTCGGGCCTGTCGGAGCGAACTTTTTCTCGACGGTTTCTAAAGGCGACCGGCATGTCCCCATTGGACTACGCTCACGCGCTGCGACTGGAGGAGGCGAAGCAAATCCTGGAAATCTCTGACCTGCCGGTCGAGGCAGTGGCACTGGAGGTCGGTTATCAGGATAACGGATTTTTCGGACGCTTGTTTCGGCGAAGAGTGGGGATGACCCCGGCCCAATATCGACGCAGATGGGGCAACCTGCACACATTGCTGAAACGGTCGCAACACGATACCGATCGGCGGGTGGAACCAGTCGCTTAGCCCCCCGTGCTCTCGTTGCTAGAAGGTTGTTTATCGCCGAGCAAGGTTTCCCTCCCCCATCGAGGGATCGAGGGGGAGGGTTCCAAGGAGAGCCACGATGCTCGATCCCGTGTCTCTCCGCCCCACAATTTGAGCGAGAACGATCGACCGGACGGTACCGGGTCTTGTCCCGGCTGCACAACGATGCCCTGCACGCCCAACGGTAATTTTCTCCTGTCTTCGTTGAGGTCAGAACCACGTTCGACCGGCATGCCATTACTCATGCCGGCTTGCGCTCGACCGTCCGCGGATCGTCGACATCGAGCTCAATAACCTCGCTGGGAGCGGGCGTCGCAGTCATCAGTGTCACGCCCTCCGACGAGTGAAAGCGGTGCCAAGCACCCTGTGGGTTGACAGCGATCATGCCGGCGCGGAGCGCGAAAGACCTGGGTGGCCCGTCATCGCAAACGATTTCCAAGGTCGCAGTGCCGTCGAGGACGTGGATCAGCTCGTCGCCGGCGAGATGGGATTCCCAATGACCTTTCCCTGCGAACTTGGCGGCGAAGAGGCCGCCGTCGCGGTAGGGAGCCAATCGTCCGCCGCTCCCCTTGCGATCCGCCATTGTCGATCGCGGGGTCCGCCCGCGGAACATCGTAAGCTTCGCGAGCTCGGCGTTGAGATTGATGATGCTGGGGGTTCCGCTCGGCATGACCCTCTTTGGCTCGGCCGTCCGCGGGTCGTCGACATCGAGCTCGATGTGGTCGCCGGGAAGCGTCGCGCTCCAGGTCGTCCCGCCCTCCGCAGAGCGAAACCGGTGCCACGTGCCCTTCGGAACGATAGCGATCATTCCAGCGCGAACCTCGAAGGACTTGGGCGGACCGCCGTCGCAAACGATGTCGAGGATCTTCGTGCCGTCGAGAACGTGTACCAGCTCGTCCTCGGCATGGTCTTCCCAATGGCTTGTCCCCGCGTTCTTACCGGCGAAGAGGATACCGTCGCGATAAGGGCCCAATAGCGTCGCGCTGCCCCGGCGCTCCGCACGCGTCGTTGTCGGGGTCAGCCCACGGAACATCGTCAGCTTTGCGAGTTCTGCGTCGAGATCGATGATGCTGGGCGCTCTGCTTTCCATTTCTCTCTCCATTTGCTACTCGCCTGTACGGCTCACCCCCGTTTCGTGGATGCCGGCTGGAGCCTAATCTCGTCGCCAATCGCGAGCGGCCATAGGTAGCGATCGCACTTCGCACCGACTACGTGCATTGGCCATCTGGTCGCGCGCCCAACCGTTCGGCGACGCGCCGCGACCGCGCGTTCCGGGGCAAAATAGCCGAGATCGCGTACGGCCATCGCAGTACGTCGCGTGCGTAGTCGCGAACGCAACGCGCCGCTTCGGTCGCGAAACCCTGGCCCCAGAGTGCTGAATCGAACGTATAGCCGAGTTCACACTCGAATGTCAGCGCGACGCCGGCGGGGGCATCCTCGCGCCCGAACCATCCTCTCGGAATCTCGTGCTCGGGTGCCGAGTACTCGACAACGAGGTCCATCAGACCACAGCGCCCGATCAGCGCTCCATCTTCCTTGCGCAGGACCGCGAGATAGCCGAGCGCGAGCTGCTCATAGCTCGCCAGCGTGTATCGCAACCATGCGGCCGTCTCTCCGGGCGAGCGCGGCCGGCCGGTGGGATAAAGATGCCGTGCCACTTCGGGGAGTGCATGGAGGCGCGTGAAGAACGGCAGGTCCTCCGGCGCGACCCGCCGCAGCATAAGGCGCGCCGATTCCAGCCGGTCTGTGCCATGCGCCAGGGTCATGTTGACGTCGCCTACTCGTCACACGCAGTTGGTCACGAAGAGTAGCGCCACGGGTTCATCGCAGTGATCCTCGTTTTTGGAGACCGGTGGAACGTTTTCGTGGCACCTAGTTTGATGGTACGAATTACCGTCTGAACTCGGCACCTGGAGCCACAAAGGAACATGTCATGGCTGCTCTCGACGGATTGATGATTGCCGGGCGCGTGATGCGACATCAGCGGGCGACTCGTCCGTCGCGACCCAGTCGCGGGGCGATGGACTGGGACGACGTGCGCGTGTTCCTCGCCATCGCCCGCGAGGGATCGATGCGCGCCGCCGGGCGCGCGCTCGGGCTGAGCCAACCGACCATCGCCCGCCGATTAGCGGCGTTCGAGGCCACTTTTGGCGGGCCGATCTTGTTCGAACGCCTGCCCGAGGGCCTGCGCCTCAGCGCCGCCGGCGAGCAGCTGGTTCCGGCGGCCGAGAGCGTCGAGGATGCGGTGCTGACATTGGAGCGGCGGCGCGCGGCGGCCTCGCCGGCGTTGAGCGGCACGGTGCGGGTATCGACCGGCGAGTGTGCCGCCGGGTTTCTGGCTCGCTGTCTCTCGGGACCGATAACGACAGCGCTGCCGTCCGGCATCACCTTGGAACTGGTTTCCGAGTCGGGCCAGACGGCAAACCTCACGCGGCGCGAAGCCGATATGGCGCTGCGCCACCAGCCGCCGGAAAGCGGCGACTTCTATATCTCCAAGGCCGGCGCCTTCGCCTGCGCCGTCTACCGGCGTCGCGGCGCGGATCCCGATGCGTGGGTCACCTATACCGAGGAGCAAGCGCATTATGCGCCGGCGCGCTGGGTTCAGCGGCAGGTAGAGGAGACCGGAAAGCCGGTGGCGCTGCGTGCCTCATCGATGCTGATGCACTTGGAAGCGATCCGCGCCGGCACCGGCCGCGGCGTACTGCCTTGCTATGTCGGCGACGGCCATCCCCTTCTCGAGCGGCTGACACCGCCGATCCCCGAAATTGCTGCCGAATACTGGATCATCGTTCATCGTGACCTGCGCCGCGCCGCCTGCGTGCGCGCGGTCATCGACTGGATCAAGGTGCTGTTTGCCGAACAGCGGGACGTACTCGCGGGTGTCGCCTGAGCCGGAGCCGTTGGAGCCGCGTCGCCGTTGCCCGGGAGGTCCCAATGCGGACCGCCGCTTGGGCGCTCGGACCGAGCCAACCGACCATTGCTAGCCGCTTAGGCGCCGTCGATGACACCTAGCCCGGCGCAGACCGGGCGCTCGGCGTCGTCCTCATGGGCGCTCGGATAGCCGAAATAGACCAGAACCCCGTCGCCATGTATTTGGCAACAAACCCATCGAAGCTCCTGACGACATCGGCGACGGCCCGGTGATAAGCGGCGATGACCTCGCGCAAATCCTCGGGGTCGAGCTGCGCCGAGAGCTCGGTCGAGCCGACCAGATCGCAGAACACTACCGTCAGCTGTCTGCGCTCGGCAGGGGCGGATGTTGGCGCATCCGCTGAGGCAGGCGTCACCGCATCGAGCAGCCGGCGGCGGTGCCCGACCAAGCTAACGCCGAGATCCTTGAGATCCTCGGCGGTCAGGTTCGGCAGTACCCTTTCGTCGATCGCGTTGTCGCGAAACGCCGCTTCGTATTGCTGCATGCCGAGGCTGTGGAGCCAGGCCGCAATGTCCACGCTCACTCTCCCGCCGCGGTCACCACCGCGCGACACGAACGCGCAAGGCGCGGCTTGATCATCGGCGTCGCCGACTGGCTAATCGCCGAAACCGTAATAGGTGTATAGATGTGGCCAGCCGGGGGACGACACCGAGGAGGCCGACATGGCGGCAGCGGCAAAACCGATTCCCCAGGGCTACCATAGCGTGACGCCCTATCTGATCTTGAATAGCGCCAGCGACGCCATCGCATTCTACAAGAAAGCGCTTGGCGCCGATGAGGTCATGCGGATGGAGGATCCGGGTGGCAAAGTGCACCATGCCGAGATCAAGATCGGCGATTCCCGCATCATGCTGGCCGATGAGCACCCCGAGCTTCAGGCGCTCAGTCCAAAGACCATCGGCGGTTCGCCGGTCTCGATCCATCTCTATGTTGCCGACGTCGACGCCGCGGTCGAACGCGCCGTCGCGGCGGGAGCAAAGCTCGTCCGGCCGGTGGCCGATCAGTTTTACGGTGACCGCGTCGGCGGGATCGAGGATCCGTTTGGCTATCGCTGGTTTTTCGCCACGCGCAAGGAAGATTTGACGATGGACGAGATTCGCCGTCGCGCCGCGGCGCAGGGCCGGTAGCGCTTCAATCGGAACGATCCGGGCGCTACATAGGATCCGACAAGCAAGGAGGAGAGGGCGATGGACGACAAGACCCGGACCGAGCTCGAAGCTGCGGCCTTCCGGCGGCTCGTCGCGCATTTGCGCGAGCGGACCGATGTTCAAAACATCGACATGATGAATCTGGCGGGCTTTTGCCGCAATTGCCTCTCGCGGTGGTACCGCGAGGAGGCCGAGCAGCGCAGTATCCCGCTGTCGGACCCGCAGTCGCGCGAAATCGTTTATGGCATGCCCTATGACGAATGGCAGGCGAAATACCAGAAGGAGGCGAGCGCCGAGCAGAAGGCTGCCTTCGCCGCCTCGCAGAAGCGCTGACGTCCGCCGAGCGCCGGGCTGGCTTGCGCCGGCCGTGACCCGCCGCTATGTTCCGCGCCCTTGCTGCGGGGGCAGCATTGTCGGGGGAAGAGGGGGACCATGCCGGATGTCGGGGGTGTCGCGGTCGAGCGTCTGAAATCCTTTATCGAGCGGGTCGAACGGCTCGAGGAGGAAAAGCGCGGGCTCAGCGGTGACATCAAGGAAGTCTACGCCGAGGCCAAGGGCAGCGGGTTCGAGCCCAAGATCATGCGTCAGATCATCAACCTGCGCAGGATGGACAAGGCGGATGTCGACGAAGAAGAAAGCCTTCTCGACCTCTACAAACGCGCGCTCGGGATGCTTCCCGAGGCCGCCATCGAAGCGCAGGCCGCCGAATAGCGGGTCAGGCGGCGAATCGGGGCTTGACCGCTTCGCACAGCAGGCGCATTGCCGTCAGCACCCGGTCATGCGGGATCAGTCCGCCGCAATTGAGCTCAGCGAGGATCCCGCATAGGCCAAACTCGGCCTGCAATGACCGCAGCTTTTCGGCGATCTTGTCGGGGCTGCCGACCAGGGCATTGGCGCGCAAGGCCTCGTCGTAATCGATGTTGCGCAGCTGCTCGACCCGCCGCATGCGCCGGGCGGCGGTCTCCGGGTCGACAAGCTTTGCCGCGCCTTCCAGCAGATTTGCCTGTTCCTGGTAGAAATGCATGATGCTTTCGCGGGGCTCGGAGCGGGCGCGCTCGCCGGTCTCGGCGATGTAAGTCGGCGCCGAGACAAAGACCTCACCTTTGCCGGGATGGCCCGCCGCCTCCCAGGCCTCGTGATAGCTGCGGATCTGCCCGGCCAGGGCGGTCCAAGATGTGTGGCGCACCGAGGCGAAGATCGGCGCTCCGCGCCGGCCGATCGCCGGGAAGGTGTCGGGAGTGCTGGCGGCGATGCGGATTGGCGGGGTCGGCCTCTGATAGGGCTTGGGGACCACCGCGACATCCTTGAAGCTGTGGTAGGCGCCCTCGTAGGAGAAGCTCGGCTCGGTCCAGGCCCGCTCGACAATGTCGAGGATCTCCCGAAAGCGCTCGCGGCTCTCGGCATAAGACACGCCATACGCCTCGTAGGTCTGCGCCACCCCGCTGCGGCCGACCCCGAAGATCAGCCGTCCATGACTTAACTGATCCACGGTAGCGGCTTCCTCGGCGAGCCGCAATGGATGGCACAGCGGCAATACCTGAACGGCGATGCCGATCTTGATCCGCCGGGTACGCGCGGCGATCGCGCTGGCGATGCTGAGTGGTGCGGAGAGCAATGACCTGCGCGGCTCGAAATGGAGCTCGGCGAGCCACATCACATCGAGCCCCCAGCGTTCTGCGGCATCGACCTGCTCCATCGCTTCGTCGAACGCCTCTCCATCCGTCCGGCCCGGGAGCGACGGAAACTCGTGAAACATGCCGAATTCCATGATCCTGCCTCAATCGCGGCGCTTTAAGTTCTGCCTGAGCCTAGCCAAGCTCGCCGGCTCGGGCCACTGCGCTCTTTGCCGCCGCTGATCGCCATCCGGCCACGAAACCGAGAGAGAAGGAATGAGCCAGTGACGACATTTGTGCTGATCCATGGAGCTTATCAGGGCGGCTGGATTTGGCAGCCGACCGCGGAACGCCTCAGAGCCGCCGGGCACCTCGTCTATGCCCCTTCGCTCGACGGTTGCGCCGAGCGGCGCCATTCGCTGCGGCCCGCCATCACCACCGCGACGCACGCGGCCGACATCGCCGAGCTGATGTTCTATGAAGATCTGCGCGATGTCGTGCTGGCTGGCACCAGCAGTGGCGGTATTGTGTTGTGCCGCGCCGCCGAATTGGCACGCGAGCGGATCGCCCGTCTGATTTTCATCGACGCCTTGGCGCTTCTCGACGGCGAGCGCATCGGCGAGATCGTCAATCGCTCCACCCCGCGGGTTACCACGGCACTCGCCGCCGGACCGTCGCGCGAGGACGCCGAAGGCCGCATGTTCGCCGGTCTCGCCCCGACCTTACGCGCCTGGGCGCTGGCGCGCTACACCCCCCACCCCGTCGCCGCGATGGAAGAGCCGGTTCAGCTGAAGAGCTTCTGGAACCAGGCTTGGCCAGCGACGGTGATCCGTTGTCGCCGCAGCGCCAACCCGCCCGAGGGGCACCAGCGCCGCACCGCCGAAAAGCTCAACGGCAAATACCTCGAGCTCGACGCCGGTCACTACCCGATGCTGTCCGATCCCGACGCGCTGATCCCGCTATTACTGCAGAGCTGACCCGCGGCCTCACGAACCGGAGCACCCGGGCCGGGTTCCCGCACTCTCCGACCAGCGTTTCATCAGCGTGTTTGACGGGCGCGTCTCGTCGATCAATTTCTTGGCCGTCTCGACGCCGGCGACCGGCAGACCGGCAGGGTCGAGCAGCCCGATCTGTACGAGCACGCTCGCCTGATCCCAGTAGATGTGCTCGTGATAGAGTTTGTCGCCGCGGAAGTTGACGATCGCGATTGTCGGCACCTCGACATATTTGCCGGTCGGCGGCACGCCCGGGAGCATCCAATCAATCTCGACATCGTGCGTGAACGAGACCAGCATCTCGTCGACGAGGCGGTCGGCGCCAACCGTGCGCGAAATCGGGGTCAGCTTGAAGTCGGCAGGGCATTTCGGGATGAAATGGTGGGCGTAGAAGCGGGCGAGCTCTTCCCCGCCGACACCGCCGGTCATGACCGGGATGTGGTTGACATAGGGCTCGGCCACCATTGTCCGCATCGTCGCCGCAACGTCGCGCGTGCCAAATTCGTAGAGCGTGTGCTTTTCCCACAGCGCCTCTAGGTCGTAATGCGGCCCGATCGCGCCGCGCAACAACGCAATCGAGCGCGAATGAGCCAGACGCGCCGCCGGCTTGTCGTATTTCGCGTTGGCTAACTCAGCGAACCCCGAGGAAACGCCCGCATACACGTAAATCGCGATGTCGGGAGAAGCTGCAAAAGCAGCCCTGATCCGCGCAACCGTCTCCGCAGACAGGTGCGGATCGTTCTCGGCAAAATGCATGGCGAGCGGACAACGGATGCCCGGAGCGAGGTCGAGAGCATCCTCGATCCCGCTGCCGTAATAGGCGATTGCGCAATCGACACCGGCCGAAGCGGCAGCCGCATAGGCGAGCTTGCCGCCCCGGCCAAAGCCAAGCGCGCCCACTTTTCCGGTGCATTCGCGGCGCCCGCGCAATGCCGCCACGGCGGCGGTAATGTCCGCAGCGCCTGCCGCATCAAGCTCGACGTCTGAACGCAGTACGACATAGCCCTCGGCGGCATAGAGATCGGCGGCCTCCCGCGCGTCCCGATCGGCTCCTGAGCCCGCCGGGAACAGCACCAGCCCGGGGCCGCTTCCCGCTTCGGGAACCGCGAGGTAGGCGTTTAAGCTGCTGCCGTTAGTGGCCGCGATGGTGACCGAATGCCCAGCCATCTCGTCATCACTTGGCCTTTGGCTGCCACAGCCCGAGCGCTGCACCGGTCGGATCAATGATGATCGAGAATGAACCCGCGTTCGGTACCTCGGTGACATCGCGCATGACCGTTGCGCCGAGCGACTTTGCTTTGGCCGTCGCGGCCTTGACGTCGTCGACGAGCGCGTAGGCCAGCCATGCCGACGGCGCACCGGGAACCGGGTGCTTCATCATGCCGCCGCCGGTACCTTCGCCGACATTGATCATCGTGTAGCTCACGCCGCCGCCCATATCCATCTCTTGCAGCTGCCAGCTGAACAGCGACTGGTAGAACGACTTCGACTTGTCGAGATCAGTGGTGGCGAGTTCGACATGCACAAATGGATTTGCCATGACTGTTCTCCCGCATGAAGCCTTGATGTGGGGCCGTCATCTTAGTGTCCTGTCTGACATGAAGCGAGGGACTATTAAGGAGTACGTCAGCCCTACGAAGCCTGTCCCCGCGTAGGCGGGGAGTGGGTTCGGGAACAACCGTTACGACCTCGGCCTGCTGCCCACGGGCTTCGCACACGACGGTCCGGGGTCGGCGGTCCCCAAGCTTACGCCGTCGTAGGCCCCGCAAAGCATAGGCCCGGTGACGCGGGCGCTTCCCCGGCAATTACGAACAACCTTCTGACATAGCGAGATTGATTTCCGGTTAGCCGTACTGGGCGACAGGATGACAGGCGACGCCCCTACTGGGGAGGAGCGCGCAGGTTGCCGCGCGCTTCGTATTCTCGCACCAGCAGAGAACGCAGTGCAAAATCGATGTCCGCCGCTTCGATCGCGTGTCCGTCCTTGCGGCAGACGCTTGCGTGGATCACATAAACATGACCCCCAAGCCAGGTCGGCCCGCGCTTCTCGAGCGCTCGGCAATCGTTCGACCCGACCAAAAACGCCATCGTGCTCAAATCACCTTTCTCGACAAAATCACGCCAGCCGCTGCCCCTTCTGGTCATTTGGTTCATATCCGGGAAATCTTCGCGCAGATCGCTGTAGTGGGATTGGGCATAACATCCCTTGTGCTGACTGCCGGTGGCGCTGACGTAATATGGATCGACCGCGATGACATCGGCTTCGATGGCGAGATTGCCCAGATTGGTAATGACCAGGTCGTGACCCATCAGGCAATTCGATGCGTCGATCGATAGATTGCCGCTCGGCAACCCCATGCCTTCGTGACCCAAGAGCGGACCGGTCTTGCAAGTGCTGGCCGCGCCCGAGCTTATCTTCGAGCTACTGCACGGTATGTCCGGCCATTTATCTTCCTCGACCCGCGAATTGGAGGAATAGGGGCTCCATTTCTTCCACGAGGGGGTGATCGGCGGTGCGGTGACGGTCACCTCCGGCAGACCGAGGCTCGACTGGTCGGCGGCAAAA
>Ga0306924_10004263_pt1 | contig 13940 bp, 15 predicted proteins | sample sta12Can44000111_FD_203756 | JGI IMG/M metagenome (GOLD analysis project Ga0306924, IMG submission 203756) | Lab enrichment of tropical soil microbial communities from Luquillo Experimental Forest, Puerto Rico - statanox.12C.anox.44.000.111 (v2)... | ecosystem: Environmental > Terrestrial >... | reverse complement strand
CCACCTCGTTAAGGTAGAGATTACTGAGCAAAGGCGATATCACCCCACCTTGCGGAACTCCCTTCTTCCCCGTCGCCTTCACAATCATCTTGAGAAGATGCATCACCTCTCCATCTTTTATCCTTTGCGCTACCTTCTCCAACAGCAGCGAATGCTGAACGTTGTCGAAGTAAGCGCTGAGATCGATGTCGATGATTCGGGTCTTCTCCTCGACGATTGCTTGTGCTACTCGGTTCACCGCTTCATGTGCGGTTCGTTTGGGCCGGTATCCATACGATCCCGACTGAAAGTCAGCTTCGAAGATCGGTTCCAGAATGAGCTTAAGAGCTCCCTGGACCACACGGTCACGAATCGAAGGAATTGAGAGGATTCGGACTTTGCCCCCATCCTTCGGTATCTCCTTCTTCCGTACCCGCATGGGTCGATACGTGTTTGAGACTAGTTCGTCCTTAATCTGTTGCAGAAAACTTTCCACTCCACCCTCTTCGATGGCGTCGAACGTGACACCGTCGATTCCCGGTGCTCCCTCGTTCTTCTTTGCCATCTGGTAGGCTTCGTGAAGCGTTTCCATCTTGCAGACATGAACGTACAGTCCCCAGAAACGCCAAGTTGGTTCAGCCTTCGCCTTGACATATAGACTCCTCCTCAGGTCTTGCAAACCGATGGGTGCCTTTGTCATCTCACCCTTGCCTTCCTTTTTGTTGGAGTCGTTGCAAACAGCAGGGTCTCTTCGCTCCACGGGCATTACCCCGCTTCACCGCTACTACAGACCCCTCCGCCACCCTCTCGCCTTTCCACCGATTTCCCGGTGTCTCCGGTTATACGGTTTCCTTTTCTCCGCTAATTTCTCAGCGGGACGAGGAGGGCTTCTCCAGTTGCTTAGCGCATCCTTGTCATCGTGCTGTCGCTATAACCCCGCCAGAGTGGCTCGCCGCTTCAGTCAGTCTGCGACGATCCATGTTGCCTTCGCCTCATGAAGGAAGGCTCGGCCTCTGGGGCTTCCGTTTCGAGGCCATTTCTGCGTTCACTTTCGTTACGGCCCGATGACTCGCTCGCCATCCGAAAGATGGCTTTGTCGATAGGCTTTCAGGATTCAGTTTCCTTCCTCCTTGCTATCCAAGCTACAGGGCTCTGGCTTTTGCCCTGGTGAGACTTTTCCTCACTGAATACGCCAGCCTTCCTTGGACACACCTTCACGCCGGTTTATCCCGGCGCCCTCCAACTGGGGTCCAAAACTCCCCAAACTGCTTTGCCAAGTTGCGCCGCTATGCGCTTCCCGTCCGCGATACTTCCTGCGTAGCCGTGCCTCCCGCAGCTTGCTGCGTGTTTCCATTTTCGGCGTTCCTTCGGAGTCAGGCTTAAGAGCGTCGAGAAGAGACAGCTGAAGGCCGTTGCTATTGCCTGCCTTCAGCTCTCCCCCCCCCGAATCCCCACTCGAGGGAAATTACCTGTTGACATTCTACAGGTCCGGCGCTAGTGTCGCGTAGACGATCTACAGGAGGGTGCGTGACCCAGGAGCAAACAAACCTACTTCAAGGCACTCTTGACCTTCTGATCCTCAAGACGCTGCGCCTCGGCGAAATGCACGGGCTTGGTATCTCGCGCCGCATCGAGCAGATCACCCACGGCACTTTCAGCGTGAAGACTGGTTCGCTCTTTCCCGCGCTGCGACGCATGCAAGAAGAAGGCTGGATTAAGTCGGCCTGGGGCGAATCGGAAGCCAATCGTAAAGCGAAGTATTATCGGCTAACCAAAGCGGGCATGAAGCAACTGGAAACGGAAACAGCGAAATGGGAGCGGATCGTGCTAGGGATCTCGCGGACGCTGGAGGCGTCGTGAGCAAAAGAGTCAGGTCAGGGTTGCTTCAGCGCGCGACGAGTTTGCTTCGCAACGTAACGCATAGAGAGCAAGACGAGCGGGAGATCGCCGAGGAAGTGAATGCCCACCTTTCGCTGCTGATCGCGGAGAAGATGCGGGCAGGCATGAAGCCAGATGAAGCGGAACGAGCAGCGCACATGGAGTTGGGAGGCGTCGAGCAGGTGAAGGAACAGGTGCGAGAGGCACGGGCCGGAGCATGGCTCGACACGCTGGCACGAGACTGTCGCTTCGCGCTCCGCATGTCGCGTAAGAATTCAGGATTTACTGCCGTCGTCGTTCTTATACTGGCGCTCGGCATCGCCGCCAATACCACTGTGCTCAGTTGGATCAGCGCTACCTTGCTGAACCCGATTCCCGGAGTCGCTCACACGAGCGACCTTGTCACCGTCATGCGCGGCGATCGCAGCGATCATCCCACCCCGCCATTTTCTTATCTCGACCTTCATGACCTCAGCGAGCTCACGCAAACTTTTTCCGGACTTCTCGGCTATCACGATGACTACATGTCTCTCACCGGCGTCGCAAAGCCGGAGCGCATTTACGGGGCTCTGACCACCGCGAATTATTTTGACCTTCTCGGCGTCCACCCGATTCTCGGCCGCGCTTTTCTTCCGGAGGAAGGAACGCCTGGCGCCGGCGCTGCCGTGGTAGTCATCGGTTACGCGGTCTGGCAGAACCATTTCGCGGGTGATCCGCAAATCGTCGGCAAGACGATTCAGATTAATCGCCATCCCTACACCGTTGTTGGGGTGGCCCCCCGGGATTTCACGGGCTGCGCGCCCGGGCTGCGCGCCGAACTGTGGATCGCCCTCTCCATGGATCGCGACGTTTGGGGTTTTAACCGTCCCGATTATCGCGGCATTTTCTGGCTGAACGTGCTCGGAAAGCTTCGCCCGGGTGTCACGAAGAATCAGGCGCAGGCCGAACTCAACCTGCTCATGCAGGGAATCGTCGAGCGGTTCCCGGAGGATCACCGGGATAGTCCGAGCGAGATTTCTCTCGACCCCCTCTGGCGCTCTCCCTTTGGTATTAATGGCTATCTCTACAAGATTCTTCCGATGCTGCTGGGGCTCGCCGGGGTCCTACTCTTGCTGGCTTGCGCCAACGTTGCCAGTCTCCTGTTGGTGCGTTCGGTCGGACGCCGCCGCGAAATTGCCATCCGGCTGGGAATGGGCGCTTCACGCAAACAGATCGTCCGCCAGTTTTTGATCGAGAGCCTGCTGCTTGGTCTGCTTGGCGGTACCGCGGCCATAGTGATAACGAAATGGACCTCCCACAGCCTGGTAGCTTTCTTTCCGCCCAGCACTCTTCCGCTGACAAACGACGCGCACATCGATCAAGGCGTGCTTTTCGTGACGATCGGGGTTTCCATCCTCGCTGCGATCATCTTTGGCATGCTTCCGGCCCTGCGATCTTCGAGCATGCCGGTGCAATCTGTTCTTAAGGAGGAAGCGACCAGCGTCTCGCTCACTTTGCACAAGTCTCGTCTTTTGAGTGGCCTGGTCGTGGCGCAGATTTCACTCTCGCTCGTTCTCCTGGTCTGCGCGGGACTCTTCACCCGCAGCCTGCAGAAAGCGCAGCAATCGGATCCGGGCTTCGAAGCAAGTCATCTGCTGCTGGCCTCGTATGAACTCTCACCCGCTGGTTACACCCGCGCGACGGGTGCGGCGTTCGACCGCCAGGTGCTCGACAGGCTCTCGGCGTTGCCTGGGGTCGAATCCGTGAGCTTGGCTGATTTTTCACCGCTGAGCTTCAGCATCCACTCCGACTATCTGCAACTCGAAGGCTACGTGCCGCAACCGCACGAATCGATGGAAATCAGCCGGGCCATCGTCGGGCCGAATTACTTTCGCACTCTCCGGACCTCGGTGGTTTCGGGCCGTGAATTCACTGAAGGAGATACGGCGGATTCGCAACTCGTTGCCGTCGTCAACCAAGCCTTTGTCGATCGCTATTGGCCGGGTGAAAACGCTATCGGCAAGCAGGTTACGGACGGCGGTGATCGCTTCACCGTCGTTGGGGTCGCACGCAACGCCAAATACCGCTTGCTCACCTCTCCGACCGAGCCGGTCATCTATTTGCCGAGTTACCAGGCCTACAGCCCCACGCACGACACCACCATTCACCTGCGCACGACGGGCGATCCGCGTACCATGGCTTCTTCTGTGGAAGAGACCATCCATCAGCTCAATCCGGAGTTGCCGCTGTTCAACGTGAATCCGCTTTCCGTCACCATGCAGCTCGGCACACTTTTTGGACGCGTCGCCGCTACGTTTGCCGGCTCGTTCGGTCTTCTTGCCATGCTGCTTGCCGCCGTCGGCATCTATGGCGTGGTGGCTTACACTACTCGCCAACGCACGCGGGAAATCGGCATCCGCATGGCGCTCGGCGCGGAGAAGGGAGGCGTCTACCGCCTCGTTCTTGGCCAGGGATTCCGGCTCACACTGGCGGGCCTCCTCGTGGGCACCGCACTCAGTCTGACACTCACACGCTTGCTTAAGGCGCAACTCTTTGGCGTCAGTGCGACCGATGCGATTACGTTTGCCTCTGTCGGGCTGCTTGTGGCCGTCGTCGCTCTGCTGGCGTGCCACATCCCCGCCCGCCGCGCCACGCGAGTAGATCCGATGGTCGCGCTGCGTCACGAATGAGGCGAGCCATAGGGTTTTAGAAGTTTCGAGTCGCCGTTGACGAAGACTAGCCTGTCAGGCTTCGGGCACGGCTCGTTGGATTGGTAGTGGCGCCCATAGACCAACTGGGACGCTAGATCGTTTGCTTCGTTGAAAATGCTCATGTCTGTTTTCTCCTAGCAGGGGCGCTTTGCTAGACGCCCTCTGGTTTCCGGCTCAGAAGGAACCGGATTCTTATATGTAATACTCGGTCCCCGTGCCTTCGGGGCTTTCGTCGCGCGCAAATTCGCTGGCGCCTGCCTGGCGGGTTCAGTTCCGCCTACTTTGAGCACCGCGTCGGACAGCCCCTGTCGCGGTCCTGGTCGCCGATCTACAAGACTCTTGATTTGGGGGTGGTCCGTTCGCAGGCAGAACCGGGACCGGAACGAACGCCGGTGGGTAACCCTGAATTGACAGAATTTGTCAACTTAGAGCTCGGGGAGCTCTTCCCCGGAGGCAATCAGAGTTCTAAAATCGTCTTCTAGCCCCCGCCATAGCCTTCAAAGCAGTTATCAATTCTCCAGCGCGCGGACGATTACTAACCTAGGGCGACCCGTTCCAGTCGTTCAAGGGTATCGGGATATCTGCGGACCAAAAGGACGAGCGCGGCTGCTTGGGGATTTGGCTTGGCACGCCCTTGTTCCCACTTTTCCAGGGTTCGTTCGTTAATCCGTAGCTTGCGAGCGAAAACGGCTCGTGAACAGTGCAGCTTCTTGCGAGTGTCCCGAATCAACTTCGAGTCCACTCTCGGAAGTGGTGCCGCTTCGATCTTGTAGGTGCGCAGCGTGATTTTCCCTTCGCGATGGCTCTTCATCGCTGCGACGCCTTCGATCATTTCATCGAAAATCTTTCTCTTGCTCATTGCCTACCTCCGCGGTTTCCTCTGTTTCGCTGGCTTCGCGGCCTGACGAGCTCGAAGCTCAATTTCAATTGCGTTCTTCAACGTCTGCCTTTGCTTAGCCGTAAGGTCCGAAGCTTCGTCCTTGTCGTAGAGCGTCATGAGCCAGATCTGTTGCTCACCTGGAAAGTAATAGTAGATCACTCGTAGACCGCCTCTTCTTCCCTTGCCCCGCTGCCGCCCATCGAAGCTTCCGAAATCCTCCTGTTCCAGGCATGATGTCGCCAAGTTCCGGCCCAGCGGCTAGCCGATTTTGCAGTTCCCGGTACTCGTCGTCATTCAGATAGCTTGAGAAGTACCGAGTGAAGGCCGGGGCCTCGATGAATTCCATCGTTTTCCTGGTACGCCATTAGCGTACAGTTACAAGTGTACGCTAATGGCGTATAAAGTCAACCATGATCTGGCCAAAAAGGGGCTGCAGCGTCAGGAACGCGCCAAAACCGCGCCAGCCAGATACGACCCTCGGACCAAATGGCCCAGAAGTGTCGCCTGACAGCAAGGGACATGTTCGTGCCCAAGCGTAAGCAAACAGTTGGCTCCTGATAAACCCTAGTCACAATGGAATGACCGGCATCGATTCGCGGTACGTGGGTTATGCTGCGAAGAGAATGTCGCGACCAGGCACCGTGCTGTTGTGGCAACTCTCTTCCCACGACGAATTAGCAAATAGGTTCTCCCTGCCGAAGTGTTTACCAAACTCTGCTAGCGTCGACGGGTAAGTGACATTTCCGACGTCCTGCTGTCTGCGACAACCGAACTCCGACGAAATCCGAACAGCGTGAATTTGGATGGTCAAAATCTGGGGACAATAAGGGGACGATAAGAGGTGACAAATGGTATCTTGTGGTATCAAGAGATGTCCGCCGACACCGTTTGATATCAACAGATTACATCACAACGCTATCCTGTCACGGCAGAGGCCGCGGGTTCGAGTCCCGTCGTCCCCGCCATTCATTCCAAAAGAGTTCCAGTAATTTCGTTGAAACCAACGAGGGTACAAAAGGGTGCGTTTCTGCACCCTTTTTGCACCCATTTTCGTCAATTAGACGCGTTCTTACACGTGATCCCTTCAGGCCGCGACTAAGCTGAACCAATGCAGTGCTCTTCCGACGCGAACGTATGCCATCCGAATTGTTTCTGAATTCCAGCCCGCAACGCAACCGGACGAACATATCTGCGTAAGATCGCCTGGCCCCAGATCGGCTTGCGGCCACGCTGTCGTCTGCTTGCAAAAATCCAATCGTCTGGTTTGTTGTAACGGCAGACTTGTTTCCATTCGCTGAGCGTCTGCAAGACAGTGGGATGAAGTGGAACCGGCTTCTGGGACGCTTCAGTCTTGCAAGGTCCGACTACACAATACACGATAGATCGCGTCACGTTCATCGTCTTTTGGTCAAAGTCGATATCACCCCACTTCACTGCAAATAGCTCGCTCTGACGCAAACCAGTGGAAGCCACAAGGAGCACCAGCGTCCGTTCTCGCAGATCCGAACCATTGAGCAATGCCTTGATTTCAGCCGGTGTTAGCACGTTTGGCGTGCTCCGCCGCTTTGCGCCCTGGCGAACTAAGCGGATCGGATTACGGTCGAAGAATTCGTAACGGCAAGCATGGTTGAAAAGAACAGAGAGCAGACCTCTGATTTTTGCACAACTACTCTTGGCCAGCGGCAGCCGCCGAAGCCATGACTCTACTCCCATTGTTCTTACTTCGGAGAGGGGTGCGGTTCCCCAATGTGGGACAATCCATCTCTTCAAGTATGCGCTGTACGCTTTCTTTGTGGAATAGCTGCGCCACGCATTGTCTTGGGTGAGTTCTCGCTGAACAAAGTGATCGCACAACTCAGATATGGTCATCGGTAGAGAACTTCGCTGCAGAGGATTTGGGCTAATTTCTCGCATCAATCCCGTGACGGATTTACGTGCAGAGTTCTCGTCGGGATATTGGCAGACTGTGCCGATCACCCTCTTGCGATAGATGCGTTTCCCATGAGGTCCTCTGTCGGCCCATCGGAATTGCCAAACGTCCGGGCCGCGCTTTCGACCACTCCTTATGAGACTCCCCTGTTGCATTCGTGCCTCCCGCGCTCGCAGTTGCGACGCGAAGGAATTCTTACGCAATGCGACAGGAAATAAGGATGCTTGGCGAGGTCGGAGTGAATTGCTTTGCGACAGCAAGCTTCTCGTCAATTTGAATCAGGCCCCCGCAACCACGAAATTCTCTCTTTTCATAGACTTCTGCAAAGCCGCAACCATCCGAATTGATAATCGTGCGAAGCGTCTTCAGATTCAACTAAACGGACCGCGAAAACGGTGAGAATTTATCAGCGGATAGGTCAACAGTGCGCTGCCGCTAATGAGCGTTGGAGGAAGAATTGTCGCCGCTGGCATTCCACGCGACATGCCAATTTACATCCAGTTGCCAAGACTAGGATTCCAACAGCGCCCGTAACTTGTGAGCGTATCTGCGGCTCGACGTGACCACCGTTCCTTCTGCCAGTACGATGTCGTAAACCCCATCGAACATCGGACGAATCTCGCTAATGCAGGCACCGTTCACGATGGCCGATTTCCGCACGCGGATGAAGTGGTGTGGCGCCAGCTTCTCTTCCAGGTGTGCCAGGGTTTCCCGCAACAGGTGACTGTCCCTGGGGGTGTGTATGCAGGCATAGTTTCCCGTGGCTTCGATCCACAAAACGTTGGAAACGGGAACAAAGAAAATCCGCTTCTTGTCCTTCACCACAAAGCGTTCCAACGGGCGGAGACTACGGAGGGATTGAAGCAGTGGTTCGAGACCTCGATTTGCGTTCCCGCGCTGTTCGAGGACCTGACGTGCGTGCGCCAGGGCCCTGGCAAATCGCTCCTTATCATACGGTTTCAGGAGATAGTCAACAGCGTGTACTTCGAATGCACGAATCGCGTGCGCATCGTGAGCCGTAACGAAGACATAAACGGGAGCTGGGCCGGTCGATGGCTCTATATTTTCGATGACTCCAAAACCATCCAGATCAGGCATCTGCACATCGAGAAAGACGATGTCGGGATGAAGTTCGTTGATCTGCTCCACCGCACTTATTCCGTTCGCCGCCTCGCCTACAACTTCAATGTCGTTGTGTTTGGCCAGATAGCGACGGATACCGCGCCGGGCGATCGGTTCGTCATCGACGATGAGGACTCGCGTCTTCATGCGAACTCCGCAGTGGAATGGTGATGATGGCCTCACAGCCTCGACTGTCGCCCCTGGTAAGTTCCAGCGACGATTCGTCCCCGTAGAGCTGTTTCAAGCGCGACTGGACATTGGTGAGTCCAACGCCGAATCGCAGGCGCGATCCCGGTGCCGGACCCGGGCCGTCATCGCGGACGCAAAGGGAAACTCTGCCGTTCTGGCGTTGCGCGGCGATCTCCAGCCGGCCTGCGGCGGAATCGACGCTGATGCCGTGCTTGATGGCGTTCTCAACCAGTGGCTGAAGCGCTAGGCTCGGTACATAGACTCCGAGAAGGTCAGATGGCACGTCCATGTGGACTTTCAACCGATCATGAAAGCGTGTCTGTTCGAGCTCCAGATACTTGCCGACGAACTCGAGCTCGCTCTGCAAGGTGATCTCGTTCTCCCGCCGTTCGAGGGCCATGCGCAGCAAGTCGCCGAGACTGACCAGCAGATGGCTTGCAGCATCGACGTCTTCCTGCATCAGGACTCCAATTGTGTGAAGACTGTTGAACAGAAAGTGCGGATGTAACTGGCTCTTAAGGTTCTCGAGTTCGGCATGGGAGAGCTGCGTCTCCAATTGCGCCGCTCTAGTCTGGCGCTCCATAGCGGCCTGGTAAAAGTGAATCGATTGATACAGTCCCATAATTAACCAGTACGTAAGCATGCCAGTAAAGCTCATCGATAGAACACTGACTGCGAACGTCGGGAGAAGGCGCAGCACGCCAGGATCAGTTACGCGAAAAACTGACCGCAGAAGTCCACGGCTCAGAAAGTATTCGGTGACAGATCCCAGGGGAGCCATCATGAACGACGTGATTGTGTGGATCGCTATATGAGGTACAAATCTCGGCCCCGTCAACGGGAACCGTTTGGCCAGACCAATCACAAGCGGTGTGCACGCCGCCCACACGTACCAGTAGACAAGTTCGAGCACACCCACGATCACCCAGCTGACGTGCGAACCCTGTACCTTCACCACCACGATCCTGCGCACGGCGAACAACAGTCCTACAATCGTCCACGCACAGAGAATCAAAATCCATCTCGTGCGTCCCATATCTGGTGTGGCCTGCTGCAATAGGTGATTCGATCCTCCGGCACGGATTATAGCTGACCTTCGACGGCCAACCCAGACCGCTTGTCTCATTTCGGACACCGCATATCACTTTTCCTGCAAACACTGGTTCTTCGCGGCGTATGTTCCATACCCGCTAACCCAGTATCCACAGGAGTTTGCTATGAGCAAGACCCCAATTACCTCGCCTGAACTCGCGCCGCCGGTCGGCCCATTTTCCCAGGCGGTCAAAATCGATGGTTTCCTCTTCTTCAGCGGACAGGTCGCCCAAGACCCGGCCACTGGCAAGGTGGTCGAGGGGGGCATTGTGCCCGAGACGGAGCGCGTCTTCCAGAATCTCTCAGCGGTTCTCAAGGCGGCCGGCAAGAGTTTCGATGATGTCGTGCGGGCCGGTGTGTTTCTCACGAGCATGAGTGACTTCGCCGCGATGAATGGCATCTACGCAAAGTATTTCAGTCAGCCCTTTCCCGCCCGCACGACGATTGCGGCCGCCGCGCTACCACTTGGGGCCTGCGTCGAGATCGACCTCGTCGTCAAGGCTTGAGGTGACACACGGAGGTTGATCTCATGAAGTACGCATTTCAAATAATCGATGTTTTCAGTTCGACACCGTTCGGCGGTAATCAACTGGCGGTTCTGCCTGACGCGGCCGGCATTTCGACCGAGGGCATGCAAAAGATTGCTCGTGAATTCAATTTCGGCGAAACGACCTTCATCTTGCCGAAGAACGATCCTGCGAACACGTGTCGAGTGCGCATCTTCACACCTCGGGTGGAGCTCGGCTTTGCGGGACATCCCTCGGTCGGCACAGCCTGTGCCCTTGTGATGAAACAGCACGTTCGGCTTAGTGCTCCAGTCCGGCTCATTCTGGAGGAGAATGCCGGTCCCGTGACGGTTGATGTCGCTCACCGAAACGGGGGCTTCCACGGCACGTTGACGTTATCCGGGAAGATCGAGGCGCCGACCGGCGCACCTTCTCCGGCTGAACTCGCCGCCGTACTATCCGTCGAACCCGCCGAGGTGAACCAAGTCTTTTTAGCGGGCGCCGGTGTTCCGTTTTGTTTTGCGCAACTAACCTCGAACGAAGTGGTTGATCGGGCGGCGATGAATCGGGCTGCCTGGGCAGCAACGCTCTCACGAGCATGGTCTCCCCACATCTTCTTCTTCGCAGGAGATCTACGGGATGGCGGCAAGCTCTATGCGCGGATGTGGGCGCCCGCGCTCGGCATCGAGGAAGATCCCACGACGGGCGCCGCCTGTGCCGCCCTCGTCGGCGTCATGGCATCGAAGCATGATTTTGGCGGGACGGCCTATCGCCTTTCGATCCAGCAAGGTGTCTCGATGGGACGCAGAAGCGAAATCGAAGCGGAGGCGCGTAAGAGCGGAAGCGTTGTGACCTCTGTCAGCGTTGGTGGTGCCGCGGCCAACATCGCAAGCGGCGAAATCGAGGTGCCGCCCTCCGCGCTTGTGTCTTAGACCGTCGAAGTCGCCCACATGCGCGGACGGGACGCTAAGCTACACCCTCCTGCCGCGACCCCGGCGAAAGAGGGCTCGCGAACGGAGGTTGTCCGATGAGCGCAAGCTTTGCTCGCTCGGCTGGCGAATGTAAGACCGGAATGCAATCGACATCTTCTGCGAGGAGTGAATTTTGCGATGGCAACCCAGGGTGTAACCGACTGGAAGAAGGAATGGTTCGAAATTGAAGACGCAACCTACCTCAACACGGCAGCACACACAGTCATGCCGCGTGTATCCATCCGCGCGGTAGAACGCTCGCTCGAAGCAAAGAAGTTTCCCCATCGTGTTGACGATTCCCTGTGGTTCGAGTCGCCAGTTCGAATCCGTGGCTCTCTGGCGAGGATGATCGGGGCTAAACCGGAGGAAATCGCTGTCACTACGGGAGCAAGCACCGGCGCTGCCGCTGTGGCGCACGGTTTGGAGTGGAGGCCGGGCGACGAGATCATCACCGCGCAGGGCGAATTCCCGCTGCACTATTCGACATGGAAGCCCATGGAAGAACGTGAAGGCGTAAGGCTGAGGACCATTGCGCCGCGCGATCGGTTTATCACGGCGGATGACCTGATCGATGCGCTGACGCCTAGAACCAGAATCGTCTCGGTGAGCCTGGTGCGCTATGACGACGGGACTCTGCTGGACGCAGCGCGGGTTAGTGCCGCATGCCACGCACAGGGAACTCTGCTTCTGTTGGACGTCAGTCAAGCCTGCGGCGCGGTGCCAATGAGCGTCAAGGATCTGGGCGCCGACTTTATGGTGTGCGCCGGCTACAAATGGCTGCTGAGTTGTTACGGCACGGGGTTTTTCTGGATAAAGACCGAGCACCTCGACGGGCTTCTGCCCGGGCCTTTCTACTGGACGGGACAGAACACGGATCATTTTTCGGAGTTGAACTTTGTCGACCCCAAACCCTCCCGCAACGCCAAACGCTGGGACGCCGCAGAATGGGCAACGTACTACAACTTCAATCTCTCCGCGATGGCGGAGTCGGTGGATTTCGTGTTGCGTGCCGGCCCGCAACGTGTCGCCGAGCACAACCGGAGTCTGATCGAATTTATGTATCGTCATCTCCCAGAGGATCGTTGTACTCCCGCAAGTCCGCTGGAGTCTGGAAGACGCGGGCCGTTTGGATGCTTCACAGCGCGCAAACCGGAAAGGACTGTCGAGCTTTACCAGAAGCTGCGGCGAGAAAACATTATCGTGAGCCTGCGGGAGGGCAAGATTCGGGTCTCACCTCATTTATTCAACTGCGAGCAGGATATGGATCGTCTAGTCAGCGTGGTGTGCGACTGGCAGAACTGAAGCATGGAGAAAACAAATACAATGACCACTATTTATGAACGGCTAAGAGCTCTGCAAATCAATTTGCCTGAACTTCCGCCGCCGCTGGTCGATGGCTACGTTCCATCGTTTGTGCCGTTTGTGCGAGCCGGCAATCTTATTTATGTGTCGGGACGACTCGCCAAGAAAGACGGCAAGCCATTCTCCGGCAAACTGGGGCAACAAATCACAACGGCGGAGGGCAGGCAGGCCGCGCCTGACGTCGCCATCGAAATCCTCGCCACGCTCCAGGCGGCCCTTGGCGACCTGAACAAGGTGAAGCGTATCGTCAAGATGACCGTACTCGTGAACAGCGCTCCCGGCTTCACCGAATCCCACCAGGTCGCCGATGGCGCCTCCGAACTTCTTCGCGAAGTCTTTGGCGAGGGCGGAGCACATGCCCGCACCTCCCATGGTGGGGCGGAGATCCCGTTCGGTTCCTGTGTGGAGATCGAGATGATTGTCGAGGTTTCGCATTCAGACAGCGAGTGCCAGGTATGAAGAGCACCACGAATCGGCCTGCATCCAGAGCCGGCAATCGGGCAGTTGCTGGCAAACGTGCCAACTCCACGTCCATCGCAGCTGTAGAAGGCCTTTGTCTAGGTTGATTAGGGAGAAAGGTACGGAGCTCAAGACTCCACGTGCTGCCATCCCAATGTAACCAAGCGTTGGAAACGGAAGGAACATGACGGATTTCAGGTAATCACGGAACACAAGAAGGCGAGCCTGCCATTCGATCGAGAGTATCTCGGCATACATCGGTCGGACGATTGCATCTTTTTTCAGATCACATTGAATAGCGGCCGTTCTACCGAGTTGAAGCAACGCTTCTACAAAGCACTAGCGGACCATCTCCACGAAGGAGTAAAGATTCGCAAGGAAGACGTCCTCATCAACTTTGTTGAAGTCCCGAAGGAAAATTGGTCCTTTGGTAACGGCGAGGCCCAGTACGTCACGCCTCCAAAATAGATCGAAGATGACACCAGTTGCGGGAAGTGGTGGGGAAAGAGCTCGATTCTTGAGGCAACTGGTCGGCTTCAGCCTCATCGCGGGCATCTTGGAGGCTTCACAATGCAAATGCTGATAGTGGGCATCGGCGCGTTGGGTGGAACAATCGCCGCGCGCGCCCTCCGCGCTGGATTGCCCGTCCGGCTTGCGGCTCGCAATACCGAATCCGCGGAGGCATTACGCAGATCGGGCCTGCGAGTGTCCGGCATCGGAGGAGAGGTGAGGGCAGACGCTATCGCCGTTGCCGCACTTGAGGACTACGGAAAGGGTGACCAATTTGACCTGATCCTGCTGGCCACCAAAGCGCAGGACGCGCTGGAAGTCGCGCCCCATGTGGTGGGCCTACTTGCCCCCGAAGGAGTTATATTGCCTATA
>Ga0306924_10004261_pt1 | contig 13943 bp, 12 predicted proteins | sample sta12Can44000111_FD_203756 | JGI IMG/M metagenome (GOLD analysis project Ga0306924, IMG submission 203756) | Lab enrichment of tropical soil microbial communities from Luquillo Experimental Forest, Puerto Rico - statanox.12C.anox.44.000.111 (v2)... | ecosystem: Environmental > Terrestrial >... | reverse complement strand
CGCGGCCGCGCAGCCCGAGCGCGCCGACCTCCAGCACGAGCGGCACGGCGAAGTCCTCCGGATCGGGCGGGGCCCAGCCCGCGAGATCCGGGATCTCGTCGCTCCGGAGCGATTTCAGGCGGGCGCGCATCCGGACTCCGGACCCGCGCCGCGGAGCATGTCGATGGAGACGATCCCGGCGAGCACGCGCGCGTTTCTAGCGCGACGCCCGCCGGGGCGCCCGGCCTACGCGATCTCCAGCCACTCGAACCACACCGGATGCTCGGCCTTGTACCACTCGAGCACGGAGCGGATCTTCGCCTGCTTCTCCCGCGGCACCACCTTGTCGTCCACGCGGGAGAAGTCCACGCGCAAGCGGTCGCCGTCGAAGGCGAGCGCCTGCGAGACCATGGTCTGCAGCTCGTTCCGGATGCGGCCCGAGTCGGAGATCTTCACGGCGCGCTTCGTGTGGTCCACGCCGGAGAGGAAGCGGACGAGGAGCGGGCTGAACACGTGCCGCGTCTCCTCGAGCGACTCCATGAGCCGGAAGGTGAACCTCATGACGGCCGACGCGTTCTGGGTCGCGAGCCGGGTCGTGACCCGGTACTTCCCCTCGCCCACCTGCTCCACACCTTCCGCGCCCGAGTACGGGTCGTCGCACATGTAGCCGAGGCTCGCGAGGACGTTCCACTGCTTCGAAGGCAGGAAGTCGCCGGCGCGGAGCACGCGGTGGCCGAGCGGCATGTTCGTCGCGCGGGCCTCCTCGATCGCCTCCCGGTACTCCTGCACCTGCCCCGCCTCGACGTCGCGTCCGCCGAACAGCGCGCGGAGCTTCTGCTCGAAGTCGGGCGCGCACGGGTCGAGCCGCATCGCCTCGCCCTCCTCCACGCACGGCAGCGCGAAGCCCGGCGAGAAGGCGGCCATCGAGGCGTCGACGTTCAGCACCTGGGAGAGGCTCGCCGCCTGCTGCGCCTCGGCGGTGGCCGCGTAGCCGTCGCACAGGAACACGTGCGGCGCCCCCTCCGCGTCCTTCCAGCTCCCGACGAGGAAGCTCGGCGCGTAGGTGCCGGAGTCGGTGAACACCGGCAGGCCGGACGGCGCCTTCCAGCCGTCCTCCACGAGGTGCGCCCCGAGCGCCGTCCAGTCGTCCCAGAGCTTCCCGAGCCGGCCGACCCGGCTCTTCCCGCGCAGCGTCCACACGTGGACGTGGTTGCGCCGGATGCCCGGGTACGCCGCCTCGATCGCCTCCATCACCCGCGCGCGCGGCGTGCGGTAGTCGATGAGCACCGACGCGCTCTCGGCGGTCTCGGCCACCTTCTTCGGGATGGTGAGGCAGCCCATGTACGACTCGTACGGCCTCGACATCGTGAGGGGCGAGTCGAAGAGGTGGAACACCGCCATCGGGCCGGACGGCTTCCCTTCGGCGAAGCGCGAGGTGTTCTCGAGCGTGTCCACCGCGGCGCCCCAGAGCGTGATGCCCCGGTCCTTCAGCCAGCCGTGGAACTGCTCGAACGTGTGCCCGGGCTCGTTCAGCAGGCGGCGGACCCGGCGGTCGACCATCCGCGCGACCTCCGGACGCGCGTACACGCGCCCGAAGCCGAGCAGCGGGTTCGCGCCCATCTCCGGCGTCTCCCCGGCCTTGGGCATGAGCCCCTCGCCCAGGCACACCATGATCGCGTGGTTCTCGGGGAGCGTCCGGGTGAGGTGCCAGAGACCCTCGCTCATCACGTAGGCGCTGATGGCGTCGGCGCCCTTCTTCACCTGGTTGTAGGCGGACTTGTCCTTGCCTGCCCCCTCGCCGTAACCGCCGAAGAGCTTCGTCCCGAGCGCCGTCGCCGCCGAGGTCATCGCCAGGCAGCGGGCGATGCCGCGGGGCGTGAACGAGTGCGCGGACACCGGGTCCGGCTGCATCCGCTCGACCTCCACGTCCTCCAGCCACAGGTGGAACCGCAGGAGCACGGGACGCGTGTCGAAGGCCCACTGGGCGACGAGGTTGCGTTGTTCGGAGTTCATCGAAGTTCTCGTGTGTTGGCGAAGGCGAGCGGCAGTGTAGCCGCGCCCACCCCAAACGAGAACCCACTCCCCGTTGTCGGCCCCGCAGGGTAGTCTGCGCCGCCCTACGACATGACCGCCCCCGTACCCAGGCTCGAGCTCCGCCACGTGACGAAGCGCTTCGCGACCGTGGTCGCGAACGATGATGTCGCGCTCTCGGTGCAGCCGGGAGAGATCCACGCCGTCCTCGGCGAGAACGGCGCCGGCAAGTCGACCTTGATGAAGGTCATCTACGGCGCGCTCCGGCCCGACGCCGGCGAGATCCTCTGGAACGGCGCGCCGGTCCATCTGAAGTCGCCGCACGAGGCGCGCGAGCTGGGCATCGCGATGGTGTTCCAGCACTTCTCCCTGTTCGACACGCTCACGGTGGCCGAGAACGTGTGGCTCGGCCTCTCGCCGAAGCTGTCGCTCCAGTCGGTGGCCGACGGGATCCGCGCCAAGGCGAGCGAGTACGGGCTCGAGATCGATCCCGCGCGGCCGGTCCACACGCTCTCGGTGGGCGAGCGGCAGCGCGTCGAGATCGTCCGCGCGCTGCTCGGCGAGCCGAAGCTCCTCATCCTCGACGAGCCCACCTCGGTGCTCACGCCGGGCGCCGTGCAGAAGCTCTTCGTCACGCTGCGGCAGATCGCGGCCACCGGCTGCTCGATCCTCTACATCAGCCACAAGCTCGACGAGATCCGCGCCCTCTGCCACCGGTGCACCGTGCTCCGCGGCGGCAAGGTGGTGGGTCGCACCGATCCCACGCTGGAGACCACCGCGAGCCTGTCGCGGCTCATGATCGGCGCCGATCCGCCGAAGATCGTCCACCGCGCGCCCAAGGTGGGGAAGCTCGTGCTCCGCGTGCGCGAGCTCACGCTCGGGAAGCCCGACCGCTTCGGCGTCGCGCTCGATCACGTGTCCCTCGACCTCCACGAGGGCGAGGTGGTGGGCATCGCCGGCGTGTCGGGGAACGGTCAGCAGGAGCTGCTCGCGGCGCTCTCGGGAGAGGATCCGCGGGTCGACGGCCACGCCGTGGAGCTGTTCGGGAAGGCGGTGGGCCGGAAGGGGCCGCACGGCCGGCGGAAGATGGGGCTCCACTTCGTGCCCGAGGAGCGGCTCGGGCGCGGCACGGTCCCGAGCCTCTCGCTCGCGATCAACATGCTCCTCACGCGCCGCGAGGCCGTGGGGCGCCTCGGCTGGATCCACGGCCGCGCGCTGCGCAACCAGACGCACGGGATCATCGGCCGCTTCCGCGTGCGCACCTCCGGCCCCCTCGCGCTCGCGCGCAGCCTCTCGGGCGGCAACCTCCAGAAGTACCTGGTCGGGCGCGAGATCGACGCCGTCCCGAAGGTGCTGCTCCTCGCCCAGCCGACCTGGGGCGTCGACGTCGGCGCCGCCGCGCAGATCCGGAGCGAGCTCCTCGCGCTCCGCGACGCCGGCTGCGCGGTGCTCGTGGTCTCCGAGGAGCTCGAGGAGCTGTTCGAGGTGACCGATCGCCTCTACGTGATGGCGCGCGGCCGGATCTCGCCGCCCATCCCCACGCCGCAGGCGACCGTCGAGCAGATCGGCGAGTGGATGAGCGGGCTCTGGCCGGCGCCCACCCAGGAAGCCAAGGCGCTCGAGGCGCCCACGGGCTCCGGAGGTCCCGCGTGATCCGCTTGGACGCGCGCGGCGAGCCCTCGCGGCTCATGAGCATCCTCTCGCCCGTGATCGCGCTCGCGATCACCATCGCGTTCGCCGCCGCGATGTTCGCCGCGCTGGGCAAGGACCCGGTCCGCGGCCTCTCGGTGTTCCTCTTCGAGCCGCTGAACGGCGTGCGCGCGCTCACCGAGCTCGGCCTCAAGGCGACACCCCTCATCCTCTGCGCGGTGGGGCTCGCGCTCTGCTACCGCTGCAACGTGTGGAACATCGGCGCCGAGGGGCAGTATCTCCTGGGCGCGATCTGCGGCGGCGGCCTCGCGCTGTTCGTCACCGAGCACGGGATCGCCATCGGCCGCTGGGCCTTCTTCCCGCTGCTCATCGCCGCCGGCGCGGTGGGCGGGGCGCTCTGGGCATCCATCGTGGCGGTGCTGCGCGACCGCTTCCACGCGAACGAGATCCTCGTCTCGCTCATGCTGGTGTACGTCGCGAACCTGTTCCTGTCCTTCCTCGTCTTCGGGCCGTGGAAGGATCCGAACGGCTTCAACTTCCCGCAGACGATGAGCTTCGCCGCGTCCACCGCGGTGCCGCGCGTCCTCCAAGGCCTGCGGCTGCACTGGGGCTTCGCGGTGGCGCTCGCGTCGGCGTTCGCGATGTGGGTCTACCTGTTCCGCACCTACAGCGGCATCCAGCTCCAGGTGGGCGGCCCCGCGCCGGCGGCCGCGCGCTACGCGGGCTTCTCGTCGCGCACCGCCCTCTGGACCGTGCTCCTCGTCTCCGGCGGGCTCGCCGGCGTCGCGGGCGCGTTCGAGGCCGCCGGGCCGATGGGGCAGCTCACGCCGCACGTCTCCATGGGCTACGGCTTCACCGCGATCATCGTCGCGTTCGTCGGGCGCCTCCACCCGCTCGGCTGCGTGCTCGGGAGCGCGCTCCTCTCCATGTTCGTCATCGGCGGCGAGCTCGCGCAGTCGCGAATCGGGCTCCCGTCGGCGCTCACCGGCGTGTTCCAGGGCGTGCTCCTCCTCGCCCTCCTCGCCTGCGACACGCTCATCCAGTACCGGCCGCGCTGGACGCGCACTCCACCGCGCGCGTCCTCGGGCGGCGCGACCTCGTCATGAACGACCTCGCCCTCCTCGTCGCCGCGACGCTCGCCGCCGGCACCCCGCTCGCCATCGCCGGGCTCGGGCTGCTCGTGAACGAGCGCGCCGGGGTGCTGAACCTCGGCGCCGAGGGGATCATGCTCGTCGCCGCGGTGGCCGGCTTCGCCGTCACGTTCCACAGCGGGAGCGACGCGCTCGGCCTCGTCGCCGGCGCCCTCGCCGGCGCGCTGGTGGCCATCCCGTTCGGCTGGCTCGTCATCTGGCTCGGCACGAATCAGTACGCCACCGGGCTCGCGGTGAGCCTCTTCGGCGGCGGGTTCTCGGCGTTCGTGGGCATGGGGTACGTCGGGAAGAAGCTCCTCGAGCGCCCCGATCACTCGATCCCGTTCCTGAGCGACCTGCCGTTCCTCGGGGTCGCCGTGTTCCGCCAGCACCCGATGGTCTACCTGGCGATCGCGCTCACCGGGGCCATCGCCTGGTTCCTCTACCGCACCCGCCCCGGCCTCGTGCTGCGCTCCATCGGCGAGGCGCCCGACTCCGCGCACGCGCTCGGCTACCCGGTGCGGAAGATCCGGCTCGCCGCCGTGGTCGCCGGCGCCGCGCTCTGCGGCCTCTCCGGCGCCTACCTCTCCATCGTCTACACGCCGCTCTGGGTGGAGGGCATGACCGCGGGACGCGGCTGGATCGCGCTCGCGCTCACCGTCTTCGCCACCTGGCGCCCCGCGCGCGTCCTGGCCGGCGCGTACCTGTTCGGCGGGGTGACCATGCTGCAGCTCCGGCTGCAGGCGCAGGGCGTGCAGGTGCCCACCGAGTTCATGGCGATGCTGCCTTACGTCTCCACCGTCGTCGTCCTCGTCCTCATCTCGCGGAACACCACCTGGATCCGGGTCAACATGCCCGCCTCGCTGGGGAAGCCCTTCGTCCCGGGCTCCTGAGCGGCGCTCGGCGCGCCTTCAGCCGTCGCTGCACCTTCACTCGCAGTCAAGGAGAGACCTGCCTCATGCACAAGCGTTCCCTGCTCGCAATCCTGGCGCTCGGCGCGATCGCCGCCGCCTGCACGAAGAAGGAGGAGCCGAAGAAGGCCGAGGCTCCCGCCGCCGCCGCGCCCGCCGCCGAGGCCAAGGCCGAGCCGCTGAAGGCCGCGTTCATCTACGTGGGCCCGGTCGGTGACGCCGGCTGGTCGTACGCGCACGACCTCGGCCGCCGCGCCGCCGAGTCGAAGCTCGGCGGCAAGGTGGTGACCTCGTTCGTGGAGAAGGTGCCCGAGGGTCCCGACGCGGAGCGCGTGATCCGCGACCTCGTCGCCCAGGGTAACAAGGTCATCTTCGCGACGTCGTTCGGCTTCGGCGACTCGATGGAGAAGGTCGCGAAGGACCACCCGGAGGTCTTCTTCGAGCACGCGACCGGCTTCAAGACCGCGCCGAACCTCCGCGTGTACGAGGGCCGCTTCTACGAGGACGCCTACCTCGCCGGCGTCGTGGCGGGCGGGATGACGAAGACGAACGTCCTCGGCTTCGTGGGCTCGTTCCCGATCCCCGAGGTGCTCCGGAACATCAACGCCTACACCCTCGGCGCGCAGAGCGTGAACCCGAAGGTGAAGACGAAGGTGGTGTGGGTGAGCGCGTGGTTCGATCCGCCGAAGGAGACCGAGGCGGCGATGACGCTCATGGACCAGGGCGCCGACGTGCTCCTCCAGAACACCGACTCGACCGCGGTGCTCCAGGCCGCCGAGAAGCGCGGCAAGTACGCGTTCGGCTGGGACAGCGACATGAGCGCGTTCGCGCCCAAGGCGCACCTCGGCTCGTGCGCCCTGAACTGGGCCCCGTACTACGAGAAGGCCATCAACGACGTGCTCGGGAAGACGTGGAAGTCCGAGAACACGAAGTGGGGCGTGAAGGAGGGAGTGAACGACTTCGTGAAGGTCTCGGACGCCGTTCCTGCCGACGTGAAGAAGAAGCTCGACGACGCGAAGGCGTACCTCGTCGCGAACCCGGGCGCCGTCTTCAAGGGCCCGCTCGTCGACAACGCCGGGAACGAGGTGCTCGCGGCCAACGCGGTGGCCGACGACGCGTGGAAGGCGAAGGTGAACTTCCTCGTGAAGGGCGTCGAGGGGAAGATCCCCTCGGGCAAGTAGCTTCCGGTGCGGGAGGGGGGCCCAGTGCCCCTCTCCCGCTCCACCCCCGTTCCATGCCACTCTCCCCCGCCATGTCGGACGACCCCCAGGGCGACACCCCGTACAAGGACGAGATCGTCATCTCGTGGCCCGAGCTGCACCGGGACGCGCGCTACCTGTCGCGCGTGCTGCACGGCCTCGGCGAGTGGAAGGGGATCATCGCCATCACCCGCGGCGGGCTCGTGCCCGCGGCCCTCGTCGCTCGCGAGCTCGAGATCCGGCTCATCGACACCGTGTGCGTGGTGAGCTACGGCGCGTCCACGGAGGGCGGCGCGGAGCAGAAGCAGGGTGGGTTGCAGTGGCTGAAGACCGTCCCCGGCGACGGCGACGGCTGGCTCCTCATCGACGACCTCGTGGACACCGGGCGCACCGCGCGCGCAGTGCGCGAGACGCTGCCGAAGGCCCACTTCGCGACGCTGTACGCGAAGCCGCAGGGCCGGCCGGTGGTCGACACGTTCGTGAAGGAGTTCAAGCAGGAGAAGTGGATCTACTTCCCCTGGGACATCGACTACCAGTTCGTCTCGCCGATCAAGAAGCGAGGCTGAGCTTTCCCGCGGCGGCGGAGAGGCAGTCGCCCGCCCGGTCGCCGACCCCCGTTTCCTCCGTCGATGCGCCCACCAGGGCCGGGCGCCATGATCTCCTCGCCATCGAGCGAGGTGGATCATGAGCGACGGCAGCCGCTGGCGCGAGCACGGCGTGCGGATCGTGCACGCCTCCGAGCTCGACCCGAACACGCCTCAGACCGAGGGGATGGACCGCGCCGCCGCGATCACGCTCGCGACGAGCGGTGCCCAGAGGCTCTGGGCGGGGACCGTGACCATCCACGCCGGCGCGAAGACCGGCCCGCACCACCACGGCGCGCTCGAGAGCATCATCTACGTGGTGAGCGGGCGCGCGCGCATGCGCTGGGGAGACCGGCTCGAGCTCATGGCCGAGGCCGGCCCTGGCGACTTCATCTTCGTGCCCCCGTACGTCCCGCACCAGGAGATCAACGCGAGCCCCGACTCGGCGCTCTCGTGCGTGGTCGTGCGCAGCGACAAGGACCCGGTGGTCGTGAACCTCGACCTCGAGCCCGCCGAGCCCCCAGTGGAGGTCCACTGGGTGGATCAGATCCACCGGTGACGAGCCGACCGACCCCGCTCCACGTGGGAGAGGGAGCTGGAGCTACGCCGCCCGCCCCTGCCCGCGGCCGGCGCTCCTCGTGGTCACGAGCGCCTCGCGCGAGCGCGCGAGCAGCCCCGACAGCGCGCACGCGACCTCGGCCACCGGCCGCTCCACCCGCGCCAGCTCGCGCCGGAGCGCGCTGTTCTCGCGCAGCGCGCTCCGGAGCCGCGTGAGCACCCGCGGGCGCTCGCGCGCCGCAGCCACGTTGAAGGCCCCCACGAGCGCCTCGATCCGCGCGCTCAGCGCCTCCACCCGGCCGAGCACCGCGGCCCGCGCCGCCGCGAGGCGCGTCTCCCGCTCATCCCGCCGCCGCGCGAGCCGCTCCACCTCGTCGGCGAGGCCCGGGAGCCGCTCCTCGAGCTCGCGCGCGGTGAAGGTCCGATCGCCCGCGTCGCGCGCCGGGCGCCGCGGGTCGAGCCAGCGCGCGTCACCGTGGGCGCGCCGCTCCAGCTCGCGGCGCGTGAGCACCGCCGCCGAGTGGATCTCCCGCAGCGGCGAGCCCGCGTCGACGAACGGCGGGAACGGGTCGGAGCTGTTCACGTCGACCACCCGCGTGAAGTGGCCGAGCCAGCAGTGGTCCTCGCCGTAGCCGGTGTCGGTGATCCCCACGCTCGGCGTGGCCGGATCCGCGAGCTCCGGGTAGCGGGCCCACAGGTTCTCGATCTTGATCCGCGCGCTGTTGATGCGGGTCTGGCTCGGCCCCGAGAGACGACGCGGCACGGCGCTCCCCCACCCCCGCACGAGCGACGGCTCGAGCTGGAACGGCGCGGAGAGCCAGCCTTCGTGCAGCTCCACCGTCGAGTAGATCGCGTCGTCGGCGCCGAGCGCCTCGCGCGCCACCTCGAGCGTGGGCTGCGGCGACGCGCTCGCGAGGACGATCCGGATGCCCGGGCAACGCGCGCGGAGCCAGTCGAGGTCCTCGCGCTGGATCACCTGGTCCCCGGCGTGGCGATCCCACACGCGACGGGCGAGGACCGCGAGGTCGGCCGCCGGCAGCGCGGAGAGGTAGTGCAGGAGCGCGGTCTGCGGCACGCGCTGCACCGCGGCCACCGGCTCCGGGCCGAACCGACGGAAGCTCCAGCGCCGCAGCACCTCGAGGTGCGCCGGGATCTTGCCGAAGAGGAGGTAGAAGAGGCCGGGGAGCGCCCACATCCGCGCGCCGAGCCACAGGTAGCGCAGAAGCGCGAGCGGGCGCGTCCAGTCGAGGAAGAACCGGCTCGCCGCGCGCCGAGGCTCCACCTCCGCGAGCCGGTCGAGGCCGTAGGCGTGCGCCGCCACCACCTCCCAGCCGAGGAGCTCGCCCATGTTCCGGCCGAGGTGCACGGTCCGGTCGAGATCGAGGACGAGGAAGCGCGTGTCCTCGGGGACGGCGCGGCGGCAGAGCTCGCGGAAGTCGAGCGCCTCGCCGTGGATGACGAGGCGGTCGACGGGACGGGTGCGGCGGAGCGAGGTCGTTTCCATCGGACGGAGTGGGTGCGCCTGGTGAAGGACCAAGCATCCGCCCGCCGTGTCACCCGCCGGTCACGGCGCGGGCCTCCAACCGGGGGGTGGCTGCGCGAACCGCTCGCCGCGGAACGGGTCGGCGGCCTCGCGCAGGGCGCGATCGTTCGCGCTCGTTCGCCAGCGCCGGTCGACGTCGATGCCGAGCGCGAGCAGGCCGTCCCGGTCGTCGTAGCGGAGCGAGAGCACGGCGGCGGGCCGCGCGCTCTCGCGCACGAACGGCGCGCGCTCCACCACCGATCGGTGCTCCTCGCCGAACTCGGTCCCCAGGCCCGGGCGCTCGGCCGATGCGGGGGCCTCTCCGCGGGACGGCGCTGCCGGCGCCGCCTTCGCGCTCGCGCGGTCGCGCGACTCGGGCGCGCTCGCGCGCTCTCGCGGCTCCGGTAACGCGAGCGGCGGCTTGCGCGGCGGCACGCGCTCCGTGAAGACCGCCACCCCGATCACGCCCACGTCGCGCGCGTCGCCCATGCGCGCCGCGTAGGAGCGGGACACCGCGCCGAAGCGGAAGGCCGCCACGGCGTCGTCGGCGAGCCGGAAGCCGTCGATCGTCACCGCGCCGTACGGCTCCACGAGGTAGCCGCGCTTCTCGAAGGCGGCGGGGCGGCCGTCCACCACGTCGCGTCCGTCCACCGAGGCCACCACCTCCACGCGGCGCGGCGAGGTGTTGCGGACGCGCACGAGGTACCGCGCGCCCGCGGCGCCGAGCACGTAGGTCCGGCCTCGGTGGTCGAAGGTGGGGAGTGGTACGCCCGCCTCGTCCACGAGCTCCACGGCGTACGAGCTGGTACGCGCGGGCTGGACGGAGTGGGAGCGCGCGACGGCGGGGATGGCACAGCACAGCGCGACGGCGACGAGCCTCGATCTCATGGAGTTCCTCCTGTTGCCGAGGAGGAACGCACGAGCTGCGCCCTGGATCTGTCCGTGAAGGCCGTCTCACGGGGTGTGCAAGGGCTCCCCGATGACGGGTTCTCGGTGCGCCGGCCGCCACGCGTCGCTGTCGAGCGCGCGCGGCAGGTCCGTGGACCTCGGATCGAAGACGGGCTTGCCCCCGAGCTTGTTCTGGCGCTCCCAGTCCCTCAGAGCGCCGGTCGCCCACCGGCCGAGCCGGACGATCGCGACGAGGTTGATGAGCGCCATGAGCCCCATCGCCAGGTCCGCGACGAGCCACACCGCCTTCAGCGCGATGAGGGCCCCGATCATCGCCGACAGGAGCATCACGATACGCAAGGCGTGGAGTCCGCGCCTTCGCCCTCCGAGGAAGTCGACGTTCATCTCGGCGTAGGCGTAGTTGCCCATGATCGACGAGAACGCGAACAGAAAGACGAGCACCGTCATGACCGGCCCGATCCACGTGCCGAGCTGGGCGGTCATCGAGTCGATCGTCAGCGTCGCGCCCGCCTCCTCACCCGTCTTGCCCGCGACGTAGACGCCGCCCAGCAGCACGATGAACGCCGTGGCGGTGCACACGAACATGGTGTCGACGAACACGCCCATCGACTGCAGGAACCCCTGGTTCGCGGGGTGGGGCGTCGTCGCGGTCGCGGCGGTGTTGGGCGCGCTGCCCATGCCGGCCTCGTTCGAGAACAGCCCCCGCTTGGCGCCGTTCAGGACCGCGGCCGTGATCCCGCCAGCGAGGCCGGCCAGCGCCTGGTTCAGGCCGAACGCCGACGAGACGATCGTCCGGAGGACCTCGCCGAAGCGCCCGATGTTCAGGACGATGATGAGCAGCGCCAGGATGAGGTACAGCGCGGCCAAGACCGGCATGACCACCTCGGCGAGCCGGGCGACGCGCTTGAGGCCGCCGAAGAGCACGGGAGCCAGCAAGACGGCCAGGCCTACGGCGATCGCTTCCCGGGTGGCCAGCCCCGTCGCGCCCACGACGTCCGCGATCGTGTTCGCCTGCACCATGCTGAAGGCGACTCCGAAGGTGAACACGAACATGGCAGCGAACACGAGCCCCCAGCGGCGCGAGCCGAGACCTCGCTGGAGATAGTACGCAGGCCCTCCGATGAAGGTCCTCTGGGGCCCTGGGATCTTGAAGACCTGCGCGAGCGTCGCCTCGACGAAGGCCGTCGCCATCCCCAGGAGCGCCACGATCCACATCCAGAAGACCGCGCCCGGGCCACCGAGCGTCAAGGCGATCGCGACGCCTGCGATGTTCCCCGTCCCGACGCGCGAGGAGAGCCCGATGGCGAACGCCTGGAAGGACGAGATGCCGCCTTCTGCGCTCGACCGCGAGCCCATCAGCGTCGACAGCATCGTCGGGAAGTGGCGAATCTGGACGAACCTCGTGACGACCGAGAAGTAGATGCCGGCGCCGATGAGCACGAACGCGAGCACGTAGGTCCAGAGAAAATCGGTCAGGGGCGCGATGAGCGAGTGGTAGCCGGCCTCCATGGGAACTCCCTCCTCGGCGCGCGGCGAGGCGGCTGGCTCTCGATGTGCCGGTACGGCGCGTCGTGGGTAGCGGTCCGCCGGGCGAACGAGAGTCGCCGCGTGAGGACACGGTACGTCCGCACACGGCGCCATGCCCGCGTGCCCGGGCACTCGACGTCGCGCGGTGCGAGAGCCCGGGCCACCGTCGCACGAGCACGCGCTCGCCGTTGCCGGCGGGAGCGGACGTGCGGATCGTGAGTCCGGAGGCCCCCGCATGAACGATGGACCTCGCGCGGATACCGGGCCCGACGAGCCTTACGTCTCGACGGGCCACCTGCCGTCCTCGGATCGCGTGAAGCGCCTGGTCCTCGAGGCGCACCGCCGATTCCGCTCGGTGACCGAAGGCCGGAGATCGAGCGTGTACCCCGCGCTCGAGCGCGTGCCGCCCGAGCTGTTCGGGATCTCCGTCGCCGGCGTGGACGGGAGCATCTACTCCGTCGGCGACGCAGAGCACCCCTTCACGATCATGAGCGTCGCGAAGCCGTTCGTGTTCGCGCTCGTCTGCCAGGCGCGTGGCGCGGAGGCGGTGCACCGAACGCTCGGCGTGAACGCCACCGGGCAGCCGTTCAACGCTCTCTCCCCGATCGAGTGGAGTCCCGACGGCCGGACGAACCCGATGGTGAACTCCGGCGCGATCGCCGCGACCACGCTCGTGCCGGGCGCGACGACCGAGGCCAGGTGGAGGTTCATCCTCGACGGGCTCTCCGCGTTCGCGGGGCGCCCGCTGTCGCTCGACGAGGAGGTCCTCGCCTCGGCGACGGCGACCAACGCCCGGAACCAGAGCATCGCGCGGCTGCTCCAGAGCTACGGCCGGCTCGCGCTCGAGCCCGCGGAGGCGGCTGACCTCTACACGAGGCAGTCTTCACTCAGCGTCACGGCCAGGGATCTGGCCGTCATGGGCGCCACGCTCGCGGACGGCGGCGTGAACCCGATCACCGACGCGCGCGTCGTCGACGCCGCAACGAGCCGGTACACGCTGGCGGTGATGACGACGGCGGGCCTGTACGAGACCTCCGGCGACTGGCTCTTCGACATCGGCCTCCCGGGCAAGAGCGGCATCGGCGGCGGGATCCTCGCCGTCGCTCCCGGGAAGGGCGGCCTGGGGACGTTCGCGCCCCTGCTCGATGACGCCGGCAACAGCGTGAAGGGGCAGCTGGTCGCGAAGTTCCTCTCCGAACGTCTGGGGCTGAACCTCTTCGTGTCGGAGGTCGCGCCGCACGCGGCGCCGCCGACCTGAGGCGGAACGCTACGACCGCAGGGTCGTGACGCGGCCGCCCGCCGCTGCGCGGGCGCGAGCGCGGCGCGGCTGTCGGGTCTCCGCAGCCTCCCGCACGGCGGACACGAGGACGTCGATGTCGAAGGGCTTCGTGACGATCCGGTCGGCGCCCGGGACGATCGAGCCGGCGTGGGCGGTGATGACCACGATCGGCATTCGCCGCAGGCGCGGCCGGCTCCGCGCCGCGGCGACGAGCGCCCACCCGTCCATCACCGGCATCATGAGGTCGGTGACGAGCACGTCGGCCTTGTGGGCCCCGAGCCGGCCCAAGGCCTCCCTCCCGTTCACCGCGGTCTCGACGTCGAAGCCTTCGACGTCGAGCATCTCCGAGAGCACGTCGCGGATGTCTCGATCGTCGTCCACCACCAGCACTCGGGGGCGAGCCATGGCGCGCGAACCTACGCCCCCGGCTCCATGTGTCTCCTTGATCGAGCGCTGTTCCGACGGATCCCATCGGGGTGCGAGTTGTGGAGAGCCGGTGGAGAACCGGCGAACGCGCGGTGGGCGGAGCGTGCGAGGAGCCCGGCGCCGGGTCGTTCAGCACTCGGGGACGTTCACCGCGAGGCCGCCGGCGGCGGTCTCCTTGTACTTCGCCTGCATGTCGGCGCCCGTCTCGCGCATCGTCTTCATGATTGCGTCGAGCGAG
>Ga0306924_10004260_pt1 | contig 13943 bp, 10 predicted proteins | sample sta12Can44000111_FD_203756 | JGI IMG/M metagenome (GOLD analysis project Ga0306924, IMG submission 203756) | Lab enrichment of tropical soil microbial communities from Luquillo Experimental Forest, Puerto Rico - statanox.12C.anox.44.000.111 (v2)... | ecosystem: Environmental > Terrestrial >... | reverse complement strand
GACCTCCTCGCCGAGGCGCGAGAGGTGCACCGCCGCGAGCGCGACCGCGAAGAGCAGCTCGATCGCGCTGTCCCGGTCGGAGACGGCGTCGAGCGAGTTCTGCGTGACGCCCTCCAGCCCGAGCGCGCGCGCCGTCGCCGCGCGATCGAGCGGGAGCGTCGTGCCGGCGAGCGCGCCCGCGCCGAGCGGCGAGATGGCCGCGCGGCGGCGGACGTCGGCGAGCCGGTCGCGATCGCGGGCGAGCATCTCCACGTAGGCGAGGAGGTGGTGAGCGAGCGAGACCGGCTGCGCGCGCTGCAGGTGCGTGTAGCCCGGGAGGATGGTCCGCTCGTGCTCGCGCGCGCGGCGGACGAGGGCCGCCTGGAGGCGACCGAGCGCGGCGTCGGTCTCGTCGCAGGCGCGGACGACGAAGAGCCGCTCGTCGAGCGCGACCTGATCGTTCCGGCTCCGGCCGGCGTGGAGGTACCCGGCGTCCTTGCCGACGAGCTCACCGAGCCGCCGCTCGACGTGGGTGTGGACGTCCTCGAGCGAGGGGTCGAAGCGGATCTTGCCCGCCGCGAACTCGGCGCGGACCTGCTCGAGCGCGGCGACGATCCGGCGCGCCACCGCCTTCGGGACGACGCCCTGGGCCGCGAGCATCGTCACGTGCGCCTTGCTCCCCCGGATGTCCTCGGCGTAGAGCGCGGCGTCGTCCTGGATCGAGACGGAGAGGGCGACGAGCCGGGGATCCGCCTCCCCGGCGAGCGCCGCCCGGGACACGGGCTTGGACTTCGCCTTCGCGGTCATGTGAGGGGCGGGGACGCTAGCACACCCCGAAGGTCCCCGGAATCCCTACGTGTTCCATTGGCTCCCACGGACGTGCCCCGCGGCGGCGCGCTAGGCTGGCGGGGCGCTCGGCCATCCCGGCCGAGCCCAAGGAGGAGCATCGAGATGGCGAACGAGCTGATCGTGACCTTCCCCGGCGGGAAGAAGGTGGACACCGAGATCGGCGGCCACGCGATCCGCACCGACCAGCCCGTGTCGAACGGCGGCGAGGACACCGCCCCCACGCCCTTCGACCTCTTCCTCGCCGCGCTCGGCACCTGCGCCGGGATCTACGTGGTCGGCTTCTGCCAGAAGCGCGACCTGCCCACCGAGGGGATCCGCATCCGGCAGCGCTGGGAGCGCGATCGCGAGACGGGCGTCCTCGTGAAGGTGGAGCTCGACATCGAGGTGCCGCCCTCGTTCCCGGAGAAGTACCGGGACGCGCTCGTCCGCGTCGCCGACCAGTGCGCCGTGAAGAAGGCGATGCTGGCGCAGCCGCGGTTCGAGGTGCGGACCGTGGTCGCGGGCCAGGCGGCCGTCTAGAACTTCGCCGCCAGCCCGAAGGAGAGCGCCTGGCCGCGCTTGAGGCTCGTCCCGAAGGCGTCGAGCGGCTGCAGGAAGCCCCACTGACCGTAGAAGATGAACCCGCTCCCGGACGTGTAGGTGAGGGCGGTGTCGAGCTCGACCCCGAGCGGCAGCTTGTTCGCCGGCGTCGACTGCGAGTACATCGCCTGCGAGTAGATGACCGAGGCGTCGAAGGCGAGCCCGGGGAAGATGTCCCAGCGGGCCTTCGGCTTCACGTACCACGCGTCCGTCACCTGCCCGAGGATCTCCCGCCAGAGCACGAGGTCCACGCGGTATCCGGGGTTGAACCGGTAGTTGTTGATGTTGGTGTCGCCGTTCCCGAACTGCGGCCCCTCGAGCGAGCCGGGCGGCGGGAGCATCGTCGGGAGCCCGGTCGTCGGGTCGACCGGGATGCGGTTCGGGACGTTGCCGAAGCCGGGCGCGGAATCGCCGCTCGCGACGCCGAACTCGCCCCCCAGCATCAGCTTGCTCGGGATCGCCTTGTACTCGGCGACGCCCGCGACGCCAAACTGGTTGAGGGTGACGGGCGAGGGGTTAGGGATGAACTGCCCCTGACCCGTCGGGCTCTGGGCGGCCGGCAGCACGGTCTGGGTTCCGTTGGCGCCGATGCGGCCGATCACCCCGACGCCCTCGGCCTCGAGGCGCCAGCGCGAGGTGAGGAGGCGCGCCCAGAGGCTGAAGATGTTGCCGTTGCTGTTCACCGGGCTGGTGACGAGCGCCGCCGTGCTCGCGTTGAACCCCTGCGCGGTCCAGGCCGGGACCGTGTTCGACTGCGACCGGTAGTTGTAGTACGCGCCGAAGTTGAACGACGCCTCGCCGCGGTCGTGCTTCCGCCGGATCTCGTCCTCGGTGTCGAGGCGGGCGATCTTGATCGCGTAGGTGTGCGCCTCGGTGCTGTTGTCGAGGGCGAACGGCTGGCCGACGCCCGGGCCGAACCACGGATTGGCCGCGAGCGGGCCCTTGAAGTCGAAGTCCACGATCGGCACGAGCGTGAGCGCGCCGATCGGAGTCGAGAGCGGCGGGAGGGCGAACTGGATGCGGTCGACGGTGTCGCCATAGTCGTCGTCGATCCCCTCCCCCGCGGTCGTCAGGATCCCGAGCCCCCACTCGGACGGCATGCGGCCGAAGCTGAGCAGGCCGACGGGCGTCTGCACCTCGCCCCAGGCGCGCTTCGGGAGGATCGGCGCCCGGTCCGCGGTGGGATCGTTCTGATAGAGCACGCGCGACGCGCCGTACCAGGGGATCGGGTACGGGCTGAACGGGTTGTCGAAGCCCTTCCAGGCCGACGAGCCGAGCACGTAGTTGTCGAGGATGTCGACCTGCGCGCGCACGCGGACGAGCTCCGACACGTTGATCGTCGGCTCGAGGCGGAAGCGCATGTTCCCCGAGGTCTGCGTCCCGCTGTAGGCCGTGGAGCACGGCACCGCGCCGCCACAGTTGTGCGTGATCTGCTGCGGGGAGTACGGGAACCCCGCCGCGTCGGGGTTGTTCGCGCCGTGGCCCAGGTCGAGGTTGTTGAAGAGCTGGCCGCGGACGCGGAGGTAGCCGTCCAGCTGGAGGAACTGGAGCTTCGGCCCCTCCGCGACGGTGCCGAGGAACTCCGCGGCGGACTGCGCCCCCTGGATCTCGGCGCGGACCTCGTCGCGGATCTGCTCGCGCGCCTTCTCGACCTCGCGCTGGATCGCGGCGCGCGTCGCCGGATCGAGCTCCCCCTGCCCCCCTGGCTGGGCCGGCGGGGTGGCAGCCGGCTGCTGCTGGGTGGCGGCCGTCTGCTGCGCGCCCTTCTTCTCGTCCGCCTTCTTCGGCGCCTCCTCGGCGCGCGCGGCGAAAGCGAGGAGGAGGGCCGCGAGCGCGGCGAGGCAACGGGACATGCGGGGACCCCTTGTGGGAACGACGAACCGCGCTGATACAACACGCGTTCCCGCGGGCGGTCAACCCTTCGGTAGGTCGGGCGCTACTCCGGCGCTTGCTGCGCCGCTTGCTTCGGCGCTACTTGGCCGCTTGCTTCAGCTCGACCAGCACGCCTCGGCTGATTCAGTTGCACGGGGGCTGCGCCCCCGCCCCGTCCGCGAAGCGGCCGGGGCCCCACCCCCTGCTCGGCGGGTCCCGTGAGACCGCGCGCCCGCTTTCGCGGGTGCGCGCGGTCTCCCCGCCTCGAGGGGCTGCGCCCCTCCCCCAGCGTTCGCTGGGGCCCCCTCCCTAGGCTCGACGTTTACCGTCCGTCCGTCACTGCGCGCGCTACTTCGCCGCTTGCTTCAGCTCGACCAGCACGCCTCGGCTGCCCTTCGGGTGGACGAAGGCGACCTTCGAGCCGCCGGCGCCGGGGCGCGGCTTCTCGTCGAGGAGCGGGGCGCCCTGCGCCTTGAGGGCCGCCATCGCCTTCTCGATGTCGGGGACCTCGAGGCAGACGTGGTGGAGCCCCTCCCCGCGCTTCTCGATCGCCTTCGCCATCGGGCTGTCCGGCCCGCTCGGCGAGACGAGCTCGATCCGCCCGGCGCCGTGGCCGAAGATCGCGACGCGCACCTTCTCGGTCGGGACCTCCTCGATCTCGGCGAGCGAGAGGCCATAGACGTCCCGGTACAGGCGGATGGCGGCGTCGAGGTCGGCGACGAGGATGGCGACGTGATCGAGGCCGTTCATGGGGCGGCTCCTCCGTGGCGAAGCGCGGCCGGGCGCGGCCGCTCGAGGGGAGCGCGGAGCATACCTACTTCCCCTCCTTCACCTCCACCCCGACGACCTTGAGCGCGCCGAGGAGCCCGACCGTGTCCACCTGCGGTCCCTCGCCGAGCGCGACGTGGGTCGCGTCCGCGACCGGCTGCCCGAAGGTCGGATCGATCGCGATCCACTCCCCGCCGCTCTTCACCTCGGCCCAGGCGTGCCAGTAGAGCGCGTCCCGCCCGTCCTCGTACCGCGCGTAGACGAGCCCGTGCACGCCGCGCGCCGGGATGCCCAGCGCGCGCGCGAGCGCGACGAAGAGCACCGAGTGCTCCGTGCAGTCGCCCTTCCCCGCCGTGAGCACGTCGCTCGCGCGATCGTGGGAGACGCCGTACGCCTTCTCGAGCCGCTTGTAGACGTGGTCCGAGAGCCGCACCGCGGCCTCGTAGGTCCCCTTCGCGTCGCCCGCCACCTGGCGCGCGAGCGCGATGATGTCGGGCGAGTCCGAGTCGGCCTGGGGCGTGGCGGCGACGTCCTCGGCGTCGGCGCCCGCGCGCGCCCTCGCGAGCGGCGTGTCCCTCGCCGGATCCGCCGCGAGCGGCCGCCGCGCTACGACCGTGAGGAGCGTCTCGCCCCCCTTGGCGCGCGCGAAGCGCTGGCGCCCGTCGCCGCGCTGGAACGTCGGCGGGAGCCCGGCGAGCCGGTAGGTGATGCTCGCCGGGATCGTCCGGGGCAGCGCGCGCGGCAGCGGGACGCGCGCGAGCGCGAACAGGTCGATCTGGTCGAAGCGCTGGGCGGTGTCGGCCGCCTCGGGGCGCGCCACGATCGCCTCGCCGAGCCGGATCTCGACGATCCGCCCGTCGTCGGCGACGCGGTACTCCGCCGCCATCCGGTCGCCCACCTCCGCCTCGGAGACGACCGAGACCTCCTCCTGTACGCCCGCGCCGGACATCACCTCGCGCCGCACGAAGACGTCCTGCATCTCCTTCACCCGCAGCTTCTCGAGGTCGAGCTGGCGGCCGCGCACGGCGCCGCGGCGGGCGCCGGCGAGCCGGACGCCGTCCGCGAGGTCGGCCGTCTCGGTGACGCCCTCGACCGTCCGCTCCTGGCGCCCGGAGGCGGTGTCCTCGACGATCTTGCAGACGCGGCGCGCACAGGTGCCCTCGACCTTCCGGTCTCCGCCGTCGCCGCTCCACGACGCGCGGACCGCGACGAGCGGTCCGCCCGGGCGCGCCTCGTAGACCCGCTCCTCGTCCTGGCGCCGCTCGACGCTCTTGCCGCCGACGGTCGCGCGGATGACGGTCTCGCTGCGCCCGACGAGCACGTCCCTGCCGTCGCGGAGCTCGCGGACGAGGTGCGCCTTCGAGTAGCCCGCCTTCTTGCCGACGAGGTAGAGGCCGAACCACTCGGGCTCGGCCGGGCGACGCACCGTGAGCACGTCGGGGAGCGCCCCAGCGCCGGCCGCGATCACGCCGGACGGCGGGCGCGGCGCGGGCTTCTGGGCCTCGCGCTGCTCGGGGCAGCCCGCGACGACGAGGGCGGCCGCCGCGAGCGCGGCGGCGAGGGAGAGGTGCAGTCGCATCGGGTGTCGGCTCCTCGGAGCCGCGGTTCTACCAAAAAAAGGGCCCGCCCACGCGCCCGACACCCGGGGGGCGCGCGGGCGGGCGCTGGATCACTTGCTGGCGACGGCCTTGGTCACGCGGACGAGGTCGTCGCGGGCGCGGCGCACGTCGTCCCAGTCGGACGGCTTCGCCGCCTCGAACCCCTTCTTCATCGCGAGCGCCTCGAGGATGGGCCCGTTCGCCGGGTTCTTCGCGAACTCCGCGAGCGCCTTCTGGACGCGCGCGACCACGTCGTGCGGGACGTCCTTGCGCGCCGCGAACGGGAGCGGCGAGTACTCCTTGGTCGTGTAGAGGACGCGGAGCTTCGCGCGCCCCTCCTCAGGGAAGAGCTGGAACGTGCGCGTGAGCCCACCCGCCGCGGCCGCCTTGCCCTGGAGCACCGCCTGGTAGCCGGCCTCGTGCGAGCCGGAGACGACGACCTTCACGTCCTTCTGGAGGTCGAGCCCGCCCTCCCTCTGGACGGCGAAGAGCGGGAGCACCGCCGCGCCGAAGGAGCCCGCGCTCGGGATCGCGATCGTGCCGCCCTTCAGGTCGGAGAGCCGCGAGATCTTCGCATCCTTCGCGACGACGAGCACGCCGACGGTCTTCGCGCCGACCTCGCGCGCGAAGGCCTGGTAGAGCGGCTCGGACTGAACGTACGCGAGGGTGTTGTGGTAGTAGAACGCGTACGCGCCCGCGGCGGCGCGCGTCCCGAACTCGCTGATCGTCGGCGCGGTCACGAAGCGGAGCTTCACGCCCGACGCCTCGGAGAGCCGCTCGAGGAACGGCACCCACGCCTCGGCGAGCTTCGCGGTGGTCACCTGCGGCAGCACCCCGAAGTCGTACACGCGCTCCTCGGCGCGCGCGGGCGTCGCCGCGATCGCGGCGGCGAAGAGCGCCGCCATCCCCATGAGCCTCGTCCTTCGATCCATCGCTGCTCCTCTCTCTCTGTCTTCGTTCGTTCAGCTGCGGTAGCGCTCCGCCAGGCCGGTCAGCCGGTCGGAGACCGCCTTGAGCCGCTCCGCCACCCGCCGCGTCTCCTGGCTGTCCTCGACGTTCCCCTCCGCGGCCCGCGCGAGCTGGGAGAGCGCGGTCACGATCTCGTTCACGCCGGTGGCCTGCTGGCGCGAGGTGTCGGCGATCTGGCGCGCGGCGGCCGCGGACTCGCGGATCACGCCGGTGAGGCTGCCGATGGTCGCGCCCGCCCGGCCCGCGATCGCCGCCGTGGAGCGGGCCTTCTCGGCGCCCTGCTCGGTGGCCGAGGCCGCGGCGCGGGTGCTCTGCACGATCTCGCCGAGGAGGCGCGGCACCTCGCCCGCCGCGTCCGAGGACTGCTCGGCGAGCGCGCGCATCTCGCGGGCGATGATGGTGAAGCTCGAGCCCGCGTCCCCGGAGCGCGACGCCTGGATGGCGGCGTTCAGCGCGAGGACGTTCGAGCGGGCGGCGAGGTCCTTGACCGTGCCGATGATGTCGCCGATCTGGCCGACCCGGCCCGAGAGCTCGCCGAGGCGCGCCGCGATCCCCGCGACGTGCTCCTCGACCTGGGAGGTGCTGCCCACCGCCTCGTCCACGAGCCCGCCGCCCGCGCGCGACGACTCCTCCGCGCTCTCGGTGACCGCGATCACGCGGTCGGCGTGGGCGAGCGCCGCGCTCGAGGTCTGCGCGATCTCGTGGATCGACGCGTTCATCTCGGAGACGGCCGCGGACTGCTGGGTCGCCGCGGCGGCCTGGCGCGTCGCGGCCTGGAGCATCGCGCCGGACTCGTCGGCGAGCGCGGACGCCGCGGCCTTCAGCTCCGCGAGCATCGCCTGGAGCTCCTCGACCATGCGCGCGAAGCTCCGCCCGAGATCGGCCACCTCGTCGTTGCCGGTCCGCTTCACCTCCTGGCGGAGGTCGCCCCGCGCGATCCCGAGCGCCGCGTGGGAGAGCTCGGTGAGCGGGCGCGTCACGAACCGCACGAGCGGGAACATCGTCGCGACGCAGGCGGCGAGCACGAGCGCGGCGAGCCAGATCGAGCGGCGGCTCGCGGCGGCGATCTGGCGGGTCAGCTCCGCGAGCGGGAAGCCCAGCTCCACGGTCCCGAGCACCTTGAGCCCGCCCGAGCCGGCCCCCGTCTGCGCCGCGAGGCCGAGCGGGTCGAGGTACTGCGTCTCCGACTTCCCCTGGAAGCTCACCAGGGCGACGACGTGGAGCATCTCCCGCCCCGCGACGGAGACGGTGCGCTCGAGGACGCGGCCGCCGAGGTCCATCTCCTTCAGGTCGAGCGCCGCGGGTCGCGCCGTCCCGAGCGCCGGCTCCGCCGCGCTCGCGAGGATGTGGCCCCGGTCGTCGCGGACGACGACGTAGGCCGCGCCCGGCACGTCCGCGAGCGTCGCGGTGGTGATCGCCTCGAGCGCGGTCGTGTCCTGCGAGAAGATGAGGCCGGCGGCGGTGTTCGCCACCCCGAGGGCGCCCATGCGGCCGCGCGTCGTGAGCTCGTGCTCGAGGAGCTTGCGCACCTCGCGCGCGAACGACAGGGCGAGGATCGCGGCGACGAGGGCAGTCGCGAGCCCCGCGATGCCGACGATCTTGAGGCTCAGCCCCACCCGGACGCCGCGAGCCGTCTTCGTCTCCGTCGGCCCGGCGCGCCCGGGCGTTCGCTCGTCGTTGTGCACGGTTCCCCCGTCGAGAGAGGCAGACGGCGGCCGCGCCCGGCTCGGCGCGGCCGCCGTCCGCGGCGCCGCTAGTCCGCGTGCTTCGTGCCGGGCTTCTCGGTCCAGCTCCCGCCCGCGCTCTTCCAGTCGTCGAAGCGGAGCTTCGTCGGGACCTGGCGGTGGTCCCAGTAGAAGTCGTTCGCCCGGACGTACTTGCGGAGCGCCTCGAGGATCGTCGCGAGGTCCTGCCGGTCGAGCGCCGGGAGCGTCGCGTCGTTCACGCGATCGTTCAGGAACGCGATCGTCGCGCGGGAGAGCTGCTCGAGGGCGTCCTTCGGCCACTCGGTGAAGACGAGGTCGTTCGAAGGATCGCCGTCATTCAGGTTCGCGTCGAGGATGTACTTGAGGGAGCCACCCTGCACCTGGAGGTTCTCGCCCCACGACGAGATGACGTGGTCGCGGGCCACGGTCTGGACGAGCGTCTGCTGCGCCGGCGAGAGCCGGTCCCAGACCTGCTTGTTCACGAGCATCCAGGTGACGAGGAACTGCTGCTGCCAGCCGGGGAGGTGGACGTAGCGGACGCCGACGGTGCCCGGGTTGTCCACGCCGTTGAAGAGCTGCGAGATGTCGTCGATCGGCGTCGCGAACTCGAAGCCCTGGAGCTGGCCCGACTTCACCGCCTGAACGAGCGAGCCACCGCCCGGGATGGCGGCGATGAACTTGATGTTCTTCGCGGGGATCTTGCCCGCGGCGACGAGGTCGTCGCACGCGCGGCCGAGCACGTACTCGGCGGGCGGCAGGTAGCGCAGCGTCCAGGGCTGCTGGCAGAAGCCCTCGAGGCCGAGGCCCTTCATGCCCTTCACGTTCCCGATCGGGAGCGGGAAGTACCCGGAGAGCTGCTCCGAGCTCGCGACGATCGGGATCGCCACGATGTTCCGGCCGTTCGCGTCGAAGATCGACTGGAGGAGCTCGAGGCCCGTCCGGTTGCCGTCCACCGCCTTCCCGTAGAGGAAGCCCATGAACTCGTCGAACGTCGGGCCGAGCGGGACGCCCGAGTTGTAGATGAAGCCCCACGCCTTGTTGAGCTCGCTGGCCGACGTGTACGCCGCGTCGAAGCCGCCGCCCGCCGCGCCCGCGCCGACCGCCGAGACGAGGTTGCCGCCGAACTTGGCCGGGATGGCGGGGATGCCGGGGAGCCGCACGAAGCGGACCTCGTTCGCCGAGCCGAGCGTGGTGTTCGTGACGGCCTGCAGCTTCGCCGCGTAGGCCGCCGCCTGCGGACCCATGGTGGCGGAGTCGCTGAAGCTGCGGAACGTGATGTCGGTGGCCTGCGCCGCGCCGGCCGCGAGCGCGATCGCGCACGCGAGCAGGGCTCTCAGGTGTCTCTTCATGTGCCCCTCTCCTTGTCGTTCCATACGACGTCGGGTGAATCGAGCTGCGCCTCGTTGCTCCCGCCGCGGAGGCGTGCCGGCGCGCGTCCCTCCCGCGTCTGGCCCGCCGCCCCCAACGCGCCCGCTCCCGCCGGAGCCTCCCGGCGCGAGCGTTCGCGACACCCTGTGCTGGATTGACGACTGCGAGTGTAACGAGTCCGCGCGCGCCTCGCCACGAGCGCGCACGTGAAAAGCTCGCTTCTGTTTCACTCACCGTGGCGCCGGATGTGCGCCGTCCGCGCGGCGGACGGAGGCCGATGTCCGCCCTTCGCTCACGGTGCGCGGTCTGGCCGCACGGCGCGCGGGCGCGCAGGTCGCGCGCCGGCCCGTCGGCGGCGTGGGCTCGCTTCGCACCGACCCGGGAGAGGCGCTACGCGGCGTCGCCTTCGCGCGGCACCCACACCGTCGCGAGGCGCGCGAGCTCCCGCTCGTCCTCCTCGCGGACGATGGCGTGTGCGAACACGCCGTCGCCGGTCCGGGCGAGGCGGGAGAGGATCGCGCTGCCGTAGTTCGCCTCGGCGAGGAAGTGCGCCTCGACGCTCGCGAGCCGCCGGCCGCGGAACACCTCGCGCGGCGCGGCCTCCTGCGCCCACGTGACGTAGGTGGTGTTGGTCACGTGCATGTTGACGTCGATGTCGGCGTACCGGACGTGGAAGCGCTTCTGGAGCTCCCACTCGCGCAGCTCCGGGAGCTTGCCGGCCGCGAAAGGCACCGCGAGCGGCGACGCCTCGCGCGGGAACCGCTCGTTCAGGACCTCGGCCGGGCGGACGGGCCGGCGCGTCTCGAGGTCGAGGACGAACCACTGGGAGCTGGCGCGCGCCACCTCGCTCCCGTCCGCGCGGCGCACCACGAACTCGCGGAGCGCCGCGAGCCGATCCACGCCGGCCGGCCAGGTCTCGATGTCGAGCACGTCGCCGACGACGATGGGCCGCGGGTTCTCGATGCGCTGGCGGACGAGCACCCAGGTGAGCCCGCGCGCCCTGAGCGCATCGAGCCCGACGCCGAGCGCCGCGGCGTGCTGTCCGGCGATCTCCTGCAGGTACCGGGAGAGCGCCGGCACCGCGATCGTGCCGAACGCGTCCACCTCGTACGTGTGCACGGCGAAGGAGGCCCGGTGGATCTCCATGGCGCGCACTGTCCGCCAAGATGGCGGGGCGCGTCTAGAAGGTCTCGCCGAACCGCACGCTCGCGAGGATCTTCTCGATCCGCGCCGCGTCCTCAGGCTCCGGCTCGGCCTTGGACACGTGCACGTTCACGCAGGTGCCGTCGCGCAGGAGGAACGCGTGCGCGTGCTCCTGCCGGATCACCCGGCCGCGCAGCTCCTCGAGCACGTAGCGGGCGCGCGCCGCGCCGTCCGCCTGGGAGCGCTCGAGGTCGCGCAGGTCGGGCGCGCTCTTGCGGATCCCCTCGAGCGTCCGCTCGCGGCAGCCGTCCGCGTCGGCCGCGCCGTCCGCGTTGCGGAGCGTGACCGACGCGACGATCCCGGTCTTCGCGTCCTGCCCGAGCACCAGCAGGCCCTTGCCGTCCGGCCCCGGCCGCGGCTTGAACATGTGGAACCCGGGCAGGTCCACGAGGACCGCCCAGCGCCGGTCCGGCGCGACCACCGCGAGCGGCGTCGTCCTCGCGTCCGGATCCGGCTCGAAGCGCAGCTTGCCGTCCCCGGACGGCGTGTCGGAGGCACCCGTGCCGCCCGCCGGGGCCACGTGGCGGGCGCCCCGGACGAGCTCCAGCACGGCCTCGCGCTGCGGACCCGGCGCGTTGTCGAGCAGCGTGAACGCGACGATGAGCGGCCCCACCGCGGCCGCGCCCTGCATGATGTGACGCCACTCGCCCTTCGCCTGGGGCCTGCCCTGGAGCTCCTTGTCGGTCGCCGAGAACCAGTAGCCGTGCGCCTGGTCGCCGCGGAGCTCCTGGAGCGCGATCTCCTGCTCGACGCTCGACTGGAGCGCCTTGCGCCGGGCGAGCTCGACGAGCGCCTGCGCCGTGTCGGCGCCCGCCGCGCCCGGCTCCTCGGCGTCCCTCGCGCCCTCCTCCTCGCTGTAGAAGGGCGTGACGAGCACGAGGAACCCGCCGTGCGTGGGCTCGAGCTGGACCGTCCGCGGCGAGGGCGTGTCGCCCGGCTCGGCGACGGACGCCTTCCAGCCCTTCGGCACCTCGAGCTCGAGCGCGCCGTCCCCGGCGACCTCGAACCGCTCGCGCCGGCCGCTCTCGGCGGTACCCCGCCCGTGCGCGCAGCCCGCCCCCAGGACGAGCGCGCCGACGCCGAGCGCCACGGCGGCCCACGAGGTGAGGCGGCGGCGTGCGCGCGTCATCGATCCTCCAACTTCCTGGAAGCGTGGTAACCCGTCGGGCTCGCGCCATCGAGGCCCCGGGGAGGCAAGGGTCCACCCGGACTCGCACGCACCTCCCCCGGATGCATGATCCATCCGTGAAGCGCACCGCCGCCGCCGCCCTCCGCAACCGCGACGCGATCGCCGCCTCGCTCCGCGACATCCTGCCGCCGCGCGGCTGCGTCCTCGAGCTCGGCAGCGGGACCGGCGAGCACGTCGTCCTCTTCGCGCGACTCTTCCCGGCGCTCTCGTTCCAGCCGTCGGATCCCGACCCCGAGGCGCGCGCGAGCATCCGCGCCTGGTCCGCGGAGGCGCGGCTCTCGAACCTCGCGCCCCCCCTCGACTACGACCTCCGCGTGCCGCGCTGGCAGGGTCAGCCCGCCGACGCGCTCCTCTGCCTGAACGTGCTCCACGTCTCTCCGCCCGAGTGCGCCGCGGCGCTCCTCGCCGGCGCCCCGCGCGTCCTCCCGCCGGGCGGCCCGCTCGCGGTGTACGGCCCGTTCCGCCGGCGCGGCGCGCCGCTCGAGGGACGGCTCGCGCGCATCGACGGCAAGCTCCACGCCCATGATCCGGCGCTCCGCGTCCGCGAGCGCGAGGCGTTCGTCGAGGCGGCGGCGCGGCACGGCCTCGCGCTCGAGGCCGAGCTGCCGATGCCGGAGGAGGGGGACTTCCTGATGGTGTTCCGGCGGGCGTGATCCCGACACGGACGCGCTCTTCACGGTCAGCGCAATGCTCGCCTCGAGCCTCCGCGCTAGCATGGCCGGATGACCCCGCCCCCGCCCCCCGCGACGCGCGCGGCGCCCTGGCTCGTGCGCGGCGATCTGGACGGCTTCTTCGGCCTCGCGCTCGACAACCTCGTGCAGCTCCTCCTCGTCGACGCGCTCTGCCGGACCGTGCTCGGCTTCCCCGCGGCGCTCGTCCACGGCCGCATCCTCCCGGGCGCGGCGGTGTCGATCCTGCTCGGCAACGTCTTCTACGCCTGGCAGGCCCGCCGGCTCGCGCGGCGCACCGGCCGCTCCGACGTGTGCGCCCTGCCCTACGGGATCAACACGGTCTCGCTCTTCGGCCACGTCTTCCTCGTGATGCTCCCGGCGAAGCTCGCCGCCGAGGCGACGGGCCACCCGGACCCAGGGCGCGCCGCGTTCGAGGCCGGGCTCCTCGCCTGCCTGGGCTCGGCGGCGATCGAGCTCGCCGGCGCGTTCGTCGCCGAGCGGATCCGTCGCGCGACGCCCCGCGCCGCGCTCCTCTCGACGCTCGCCGGCATCGCCCTCGGGTTCATCTCGCTCGGGTTCCTCTTCCGGACCTTCGCGCGCCCCGTCGTCGGCCTCGCGACGCTCGGCGTCGTGCTCCTCACCTACTTCGGCCGCGTCCGGTTCAAGGGGCGGCTGCCGGGCGGGCTCGTCGCGGTGGCGCTCGGGACCCTCCTCGCCTGGATGACCGGGCTCGCCCCGGCGGGCCCGCGCCCGGCCTGGTCCGGGCTCGCCCTCCCAGTCCCGGCGCTCGGCGCGGTGCTCTCGTCGCTCCGGGGCGATCTGCTGCTCGCCTACGCCTCGGTGATCGTGCCGATGGGGCTCTTCAACGTCGTCGGCTCCCTCCAGAACATCGAGTCGGCGGAGGCGGCGGGCGATCCGTACCCGACCCGCCCTTCGCTCCTCGTGAACGGATTCGGCTCGGTGGCGGCCGCGCTCTTCGGCTCGCCCTTCCCGACGACGATCTACATCGGACACCCCGGGTGGAAGGCGCTCGGCGCGCGCGCCGGCTACTCGATCCTGAACGGCGCGTTCGTCACCGCCATCGCGCTCACCGGGACCGTCGCCCTGATCGCGTGGGCGGTCCCGATCGACGCGGGCATGGCGATCGTCCTCTGGATCGGGATCGTCATGACCGCCCAGGCGTTTCAGGCGA
>Ga0306924_10004258_pt1 | contig 13945 bp, 12 predicted proteins | sample sta12Can44000111_FD_203756 | JGI IMG/M metagenome (GOLD analysis project Ga0306924, IMG submission 203756) | Lab enrichment of tropical soil microbial communities from Luquillo Experimental Forest, Puerto Rico - statanox.12C.anox.44.000.111 (v2)... | ecosystem: Environmental > Terrestrial >... | reverse complement strand
GGCATCACCATGCAGCACGTGCCTTACCGCGGCTCGGCACCTGCGATGCAAGACCTGCTCAGCAACCGCGTCCAGGTCATGTTCGACAATGGGACTGGATTAGCAGCATCAAGGGCTTAAGACCGATTACGGGGCCCGTGGTAGCGCCGTGGTAACGCTTAGCGACCTCTACCTATCCCCGGTGTGATCCAGCGCACGGCGCACGGTTCCTGTGGCGGCACGACCCCTTCTAATCACGGCGGACCAGTTCGATGGCGTCCTTCGCCAGCTCGACCCGCTGTTGTCCGCCGAGCAACGCCAGCACAACGAGAACGCGCTCGTGGGGTCGCTGGCCGGCATAGAGCCCGAGCTGCCCGCAGTACACGCACGTGGTCGCCCGGCTGCAGCCCGGAGCGCTTGGGCAGCTCGACCAGCCCGTTGCGCTCGCGCGCGCGGAGATCACCGATAACCTGGTCGGCAACGCGTGCCGGCTTGATGCCATCCATGATCAGACCAATGACGCCGAGGCTCCAACGGGCGGCGTACCATTGCGCCTCGACGGTGAGGAAACAGTAACCCGGAAAGAGCGGCGGCCGGACCTCAATCTTGCGTCCATGTGAAATCCCGGCGCTCGCGCAGCCGCGGAAAATACGTCTGGTAGCCCGCCAGGAAAAGGCAGCGAAGCGCGAGTTGCTCGCGATGCGGCTCCAGGCGTGCGACCGCCCAGTACGACATTGGGGAAACCCACCCAAACCAATTGCGCGATCGACGGAGCCGCGGCTAAGCAGCGGCGCTTCATCTGCACTACGAGGGACTTCCTTTTGGCGCTAGGCCTAGGTCGCCCGCGCCGCCCTCGAGCGCCGCTTCAAGCTGCAGCCTCAGCTGCCCGCCCAATCGATGCCGACCGCGTCAGATACTCCGCGACAATAGCCGATGTTCTGGTCCTTGGGGCCGCCGGACAGGATTTCCCCTTGCGCTGTGAAGTGCGGGTGGTCGGCGATGAGGAGAGCGATCGTCGATGCACTCAATGCGCTCCGGCATCGCTGCACCTATGTCTTCACCACCGGCGGGATCGGGCCGATCACCGCCGACGCGTGGCGAAGGCGTTCGGTTGTGCCGATCGACAGCGATCCGCGCGCGCTCGCCATCCTGCACGAATGGGTGAAGACGACCGGCGCCGAGATGAACGAGGCGCGCCTGCGCCTGACGCGCATCCCGCAGGGTGCGGCAGAAGCTCGCGCAGGCCAAACGTGAGGTCGAGGAGATGCTGGAGCGAGCGCAGCGAGCACAATCAAATAGCTGAAGCTCGCCCTCTCACGGCGAAAACAGGGGTTCGAGTCCCCTAGGGAGCGCGAATATTAGATCCGAAACGAGCCCTATTGACCAAAGATCGACGCAAGATCGGGCAATAGCGTGCAACACGCGGGCGTGCAGCGTTTGCGACCGTCTTGTGGCGTTTGAGCGGCTCGACGAGAAATAATGGGCGACATGATAGGCGAGCGAGATCGGTACCAGCGTGAAGACGAATCGACGCAACAAAAAGTCCGTGGTGGCGAACGGCTCGTGTGCTAGCGCCGCCATCCACCGGCACACCAGGAAAAAGGCCGCCGCGAACAAAGCTACGAACAGCGGCAGAGCCAGCGTCCGCACCAGGCGCAGCGCCTGGTCCTCGCGCAGGTCGAGCACTGTCCACAGGAACGAGTCGGCCGGTGCTTCCAGGATGGCGACATCGATGCGCGCCCACAGCGGGGTCTCGAGCAGGCCGTCGAAGGTGACGGTAGCGAGCAGGGCGATGACCAGCGCCGCCATCGATGGCGAGGCCGGCACGCCGATCAGGCCGCTTGCGGGGGGCGCGCAGCTCGAGCGCATGTGCGCGCACGGCGACAGGCGCAAAGCGCCCGAAGATGCCGAATACCTGGGTGAACACCTCGCCCCGTCGCAGCCAGGTTTCGCCCCCGAGCCAGCTCATGCCAGCCCAAGTCATGACTGAATAGACAATGAGCGCCGTTGCGAGATCGGCAGGAATGTCGCGCCCGCTCCAGACCAGCTCCATCCAGGCGAAGATGATGAGCAGGACGAAGGCCGGCCAGACGCCGAGCCACGTGGGAGCGACCCGCCGGCGCTCACCCTTCCGCCTGGCGAGTCGACTGCGCATCCATCGCGAGCAGCGGTAAAGAGTCGCCCACGGGTTGAGCACGCGCCAGACCGGGCCGAGCACTGCTGAGAGGAAGGAAAAACCTACCCACCCGACCGCAACGGGAGCGAGATTCCGCATCGGATTCTGATCACCGAACAGTCCAGCGATGATAACCGTGAGGAACCCGACGAAGACCGACCGTACTACAGACGAGGCGGAGCGTACGCTCGAGCATGGGCGGCAGTTGCACGACCAACGTGGGTAAAGGACGTATCGCCCGTTCGGAGGTGAAAAAAACCACGAGAAAGACGAACGACAGGGCGACGGTCGCATCCGCACCCCAGAGATAGAACGACAGCGGTATCGGGAGGTCGTAGCGTTGACCGAATCCATGAGCCGATGCGGCCGACGCAAACGCTGGTAGGCCCATGGCGACCGCGAAAAACGTCGGCAGGTGCCGTTGCGGCGTCACGACGCCGGCTACCGGGGATGTACTTCGAGATAGAGCAGGACGATGTGCCTGCGCTGGCCGCTCTTGTCGGAGGCAAAGCCGTGGGCCTCGATCGAGAATCGTCCGGCGATGGTCGCGTCGAGGCGAAGCAAGGCTGGCGCCGCTGGCGCGACCTTGATCAGCTTGTCATAGCCGTGCAGATGCAACTCCGCAGCTTCGTCGGTCGAGAACTCGAGCTCGAGGGCGTCTCCACGCGTCACCCGGATCAGCTTCTGCGCGGGCTCGACCTTGCGGTTCTTGATCGTAATGGCAAAGCGCTGAAGCTCGGCGGCGCGGGCGTTGCCAACGTCGCTCCAAGGGGACTGCGACCCGCACAGAAGCGCGAGCAGAGTGACGAGCATAAGCGTTAGCGACTTCATTGAAGGTACTCCCCAGCCGGCGCGCAGTCCGGCCTCCAGTAGCGTATCGCGTCAATGCTCGCGGTGCCCGCCGCTTGTAGTGCACCGTTTTAGATACGACTCGATGGAGAAAATCTATAGGGATGAGACCTGAAGCGTTGTCGCCCGACTTTGTTATTCGATCCTGCATCCGGCCACTCGATGCAGCCGGTTCGGTACCAAGCCACGGGATCAACCATTCCGATCGGGACCCCGTGCGAACACAAAATGGAAATGTGCCGAAAGCGAGTATGTTTGTCGAATCACCTTTGTGATTTCCAAGGCTGCGTGACCAATTGTCATGCGCAGGGCCAACCGTATTGCGGATGGCAACCTCCCCACCTACGATAAGCTCAACTAGCGGTCGACAACGCGAATATTTCGGGAGGTCAATGCCAGCTGTTTCCGTGGCCGGGAGGCAGCGCCATTTTGCACTTTCAAACGAAAGCGCGGGAGGGAGGAAAACCATGACCAAGTCGAATATTTCTCGGCGCAGATTCATCGAAGGCGGCGTCGGATTGACCGTTGCGAACCTCGTCCCCGGCACCACCCCCCTCGCCCTCGCGGCGTCCATGGAGGAGCGCACCGTCGGCGCCGCCAAGGCCGTCGGCGCCGCCGATGTCAGCGGGATGATCTGGTCGCCGTACCTGGTGCCGATGCAGCCGGTTATTGCCGAGTTCAAGAAGCAGACCGGCATCGGCGTCGGAGGCGTCCAGGATATTTCTATCTTCGACGCGCCGCAGCGCGCGATGGCCGAAGCGCTGTCGCGCTCGCCGCAGTTCGACTTCATTCACATCGATTCCAACATGATTCCCTCGCTGGCGTCGGCAGGCTACCTCGAGCCACTCGACCAGTACATGAAGCAGGCCGATTTCAAGATCGAGGCTGTCGCTGACTACGCCAACTTCATGACCTACAAGGGCCAGACCTACGGTATTCCGACTGACGGCAACGTACACATCCAATATGTGCGTAAGGACCTGCTTGAGGACCTCGACAACCGCAAGAAGTTCGCCGACAAGCACGGCAAGGAGCTCAAGTTCCCGGAGACCTGGGAGGACGATCTCGGGATCCAAGAGACGCTGATGGATCCGTCCAAGGATCTCTACGGGTCGGGCAATCTTCGCAACCGTGCAAACGGCCCGACCTGGTGGTACATGATCTTCTACAGCGCCGGCGGCTTCACCTTCGACGACGATATGAACCCGACGCTCGATACGCCGGCAGGACACTACGCCGTCGACATCTATCTGCGGGACAAGAAGGTCGCGCACCCGGAATCGGCCGGCTGGGGCACGCCGCAGATGATCCCCCGCATCTCCCAGGGCCACGTGGTGAGCTGCCAGTACTGGGACGGGACGGCCAAGCTCAACGAGAACCCAGCCAAATCGAAGCTGCGAGGCAAGTGGCTCTATGGTCTGGTGCCGGGCTCGGATTTCTCGGGCAAGCGGGTCCATCGGTCGATCTCATCGCCGCTCGCCGCGCTGCTGATCAACAAGTACAGCCCGCGCAAGGCGCAGGCCGCCTATCTCGCGCTGTGGCTCGGCTCCGGCAAGAACAGCATCCCGATCGTGTCCGACCCCGTGAACACGTTCAACGATGCATGGGCGAAGGAGCACATGACGGCGCCGCAAGTGATCGAGGCCTATAGTGCGGCCGCGATCAAGGCGATCGAGACCAATTTCCAGGTGGTCGCGCCACCGACCTATCTCACGGGCTATCTGGAGTTTCAGGACACCTTGGGCAAGAACCTGTCGGAGGCCTACGTCGGCCAGCTGCCGGCCAAGGACGTGCTCAAGAAGACGCAGGACGAGTGGAGCGCCATTGTCCGCCGCATCGGCCGCAGCAAGCTCAAGGACGAGCTCGCGAGCTACAAGGCGGTGATGCCCAAGCGCAGCCTGCCGGCGTGACCCCGCACCGGGTACGTTACTGAAACCATCCTGGCCAGGCGGCGCGCGCCCGTCCGGCCATCCGCCGGAGCCCTTGCATGAGCGTGGCCGCTGTTTCGGCCGCTTCGATACCTTCGCAGGCCTCGCCGCGCGAGCGGTCGCGGCAGCGCGCGATCAGGCGCTTCCGCTGGTCGATCCTCGCTCCGCTGATCCTGCTGCTCGCCGTCGTGCTGATGCCGGCGCTGTTTCTGCAGCTCTATTTCTCGTTTCACCAGTGGACGGTCTATCTCGGCAGCTGGTCGGATGCGGAATATGTTGGGCTTGATCTGTTCCGCGAGGTGCTGACTGATCCCCGCTTCGGCTGGGCGGTCGTGCGCTCCCTGGCCTTCGCCACCGGCTCCACGATCGGCTGCTTTCTGGTCGGATTCGCGCTCGCCTATCTGATGCGCAGGCCGTTCCGCGGCCAGGCTTTCTACTACACCATCTTTATTCTGCCGATGCTGACAGTGCCAGTGGTCGTCGCCTACACAGCGGAAATGCTGCTCTACCAAAGCGGACCGATCAACGACCTCATCAGCCGCATCAGCGGTATCGATTTCAAGCCGATGTGGCTCACCGACCCTAACATCGCGCTGCCGACGGTGATGCTGCTGGAGATTTGGAACTGGGCGCCGTTCTCCTTCATCATCCTGCTGGCAGGGCTCGCCGCCATTCCGAGGGAGCCGATCGAAGCTGCCGAGATTCTGGGTGCGTCCAGGTGGCGTATCTTCTGGGAGGTCGAGCTTCCGCTCCTGCGCCCCATGATCTTCCTCGCCCTGGTGCTGCGCTTTCTCGAAGCCATGGCCGAGTTCCCCAAGACCTGGGCTCTGTTGCAGGGTGGGCCGGGGACTGCGACCGAGACGCTTCCGGTCTACATCTTCCTCACCACGTGGCAGTATTTCGAGATCTCCAAGGGCGCGGTGATGTCCTATCTCGTCATGCTGCTGATGATCGTGATCGTTCTGTTCGCGATTAGGCTGCTGCGGCGGGAAAAGCAGTCGCTCGACGCCATGTACGCCGGGCAGAAGGCGGCTGGCTGATGCGGAAGTCCCGGCGACGTCGAATAACCGCGATCATGCGTTACGTCCTGCTTACGGGCTGGGCCGTTATCGCCGCCTTCCCGATCTTCTGGATGATCTCGACCTCGTTCAAGCCGGATACGCAGTGGTTTGCCTGGCCGCCGGTCTATTTCCCGCATCCGCCGACCTTGTCGAACTACCTCAACGTATGGTTCGGCGCCGAGGAATATGCCGCCACCCAGTACGCGATCTCCTCGCAGAAACCCCTGATCTCGCTTTTGAACTCGACCATTATCGCCGGCACCGCAACGCTCTTGTCGGTATTGTTCGGGTCGGTAATGGCCTACGGCGTCTCGCGCTACCGCATCCTGTCCGAGACGCGCATGTTCCAGCTGCTCATGCTGCGTATGATCCCTCCGATCGTGATTGTGGCGCCGCTGTCGCTCTATTATTCCACCCTTGGCCTGCTCGATTCGATGACCGGGCTGATCCTGATCTATTTCCTTACCACCCTGCCTTACGCGGTGTGGATGACGAAGAGTTTCATCGACGAGATTCCGCGCGAGATCGAGCAGGCCGCTGAGATACTTGGCGCTTCGCGCTGGCGCACCATCTTCGAGATCGTGCTGCCGTTGATCCGCTCCGGTTTGGTTGCAACCTTCCTGTTCATCTTGATCCTAACGTGGAGCGAGTACCTGCTGGCGCTGATCATCAGCAAGACCCAGGTCACGACGCTGCCGATCGAGCTGTCGAAATATCAGGGCACGACCGAAGGCCGCGTCTACGGGCGCCAGGCGGCGCTTGCGGTCGGCATCACCATTCCGCTGATGATCGTCGGCCTGATCATCCGCAAGCATCTCGCGCGCGGCTTCAGCTTCGGCATGGTACGGAGATAGCCGTGGCGCGCATCGAGCTCGTCGGCCTGAGCAAAACGTTCGGCAGCGTGGTCGCGGTGCGCAACGTCAGCCTGACCATCGAAGACGGCGAGTTCGTCGTGCTGGTCGGGCCGTCCGGCTGCGGCAAGACCACGACGCTGCGCATGATCGCCGGCTTCATCGACGCGAGCGCGGGCCAGATCCTCATCGACGGGCGCGTCGTCAACGATCTCGAGCCACGCGACCGCGGCCTCGGCATGGTGTTCCAGACGCATGCGTTGTTTCCGCACAAGACCGTCATGCAGAACGTCGAGTTCGGGCTGCGCATGAAAGGAATGCCGGCACCGGAACGGGCGCAACGCGTGCACGAGGTCGCCGAGATGGTGCAAATCTCGCACCTGCTCGACAAGATGCCCGGTCAATGCTCCGGCGGCGAGGCGCAGCGCGTGGCATTGGCGCGCACGTTAGTCACGCAGCCCTCGACCTTTCTCCTCGATGAGCCGCTGTCGAGCCTCGATGCCAAGTTGCGGCGCGAGCTGCGCGCCGAATGCGACCGATTGCACCAGGCGCTCAAGCGCACCTTCATCTACGTCACCCACGACCAGGAAGAAGCCATGACGCTCGCCGACCGCATCGTCGTCATGCGCGCCGGCGAGATCGTGCAGGTCGGAACGCCGATGGAAATCTATTCCGATCCGGTCAACTATTTCGTCGCCGATTTCTTCGGCTCGCCGTCGATGAACCTGCTCGCCGGCGAGATCGTGCAAACGAACGGGACCGGCCGGTTTCGCGGCGCGGGCTTCGAGCTCGCTTTGCCGGACGGCTTCAAGTTGGCGCAGGCGGGGGTGGCCACGCTCGGCATCCGGCCGGAACACGTCGGCGTCACGCTCGGCGGCAATGGCGACATCGAGCTTCCGGTCCGGCTGGTCGAGCCGCTCGGCCGGGACACGCTCCTTTATTTCGATGCTGGAACCGAACGAGCGTTCGTCGCGGTCAGCGAAGGCCTCGACATGGCCGACGTGAAGATCGGGGCGCGCATGGCGCTGTCCTTGGACCCGAGTCGGCTCTACCTGTTCGGCGCCGATGGAAGACGATTGGCCCCGTAGTAACGACACGCGGCTGCCGGTTACAAACGAACGTCGAGGGATGCATGGATTACCGCGAGAAGAATGAAGTCCGCGATGGGATGCAAATCGATTGGGACATGCCGATCACCATGGACGACGGCCTCGTGCTGCGATGCGACATCTATCGGCCGATCGACGACGGCAAACATCCCGTGGTCATGACCTATGGGCCCTACGGCAAGTGGCTGCACTTCGAGGACCTCTACACCGATCAGTGGCGACGCATGTGCGCCGATCATCCGGACGTGCCGACGGGCTCGACCAACAAATATCAGTGTTGGGAGGTGGTCGATCCGGAGAAATGGGTGCCCGACGGGTACGTCTGCATTCGCGTCGACAGCCGCGGCGCCGGCCGCTCGCCCGGCGTCATCGACATCTGGTCGCTGCGCGAGGCGCAGGACCTGGCGCGGTGCGTCGACTGGGCCGGCGTGCAGCCGTGGTCGAACGGCAAGGTCGGCCTCAACGGCATCTCCTACTATGCCGAGAACCAGTGGCAGGCGGCGGCGCTGCAGCCCAAGCATCTGGCCGCGATCTGCACTTGGGAAGGGGCCGCCGATTTCTACCGCGATATGGCGCATCACGGTGGCATCTTCTGCCGCGGCTTCGTGCAGGACTGGTCGAAAGCGCAGGTCTACACCGTCCAGAACGGACGCGGCACCCGCGGGTTCAAGAGCCGTATGAACGGCGATTGGGTGTCGGGGCCGGAGACTTTGTCAGAAGAATCGCTCGGCCAGAATCGCCGCGACTTCTATGAGGACTGCATTTCCCGCAAGCTCGACACCGACCCCTACTGGCAGTCGCGCATGCCCGATTGGAGCAAGGTGAGAACGCCGCTGCTCTCATCCGCCAACTGGGGCGGGCAGGGACTGCATCCGCGCGGCAACTTCGAAGGCTTCGTGCGCTCCGCTTCGGAGCAGAAATGGCTCGAGTGTCACGGGATCGAGCACTGGACGCATTTCTACACGGACTATGGCCTGCAACTGCAGAAGAAGTTCTTCGGCCATTTCCTCAAGGGGGAAGACACCGGCTGGAGCAAGCAGCCGAAGGTGTTGCTGCAAGTGCGCCATCCCGGCGAGAGATTCGTGGAGCGGCACGAAAGTGAATGGCCGCTCGCGCGCACCAAGTGGACGAAGTTCTATCTGCATCCCGTCGACATGACCATGTCGTCCGCGCCGCAAACAACGGCGAGCTCCGTCACTTATGCGGGATTGGGTGAGGGCGTCACCTTCCTGACCGAGCCGCTCGAGCACGAGGTCGAGATCACCGGGCCGATCGCGGCCAAGCTCTGGGTATCATCGGCGACGGAAGATGCTGACCTGTTCCTTGTGGTGCGCGCCTTCACCGGCGACCTCAAGGAGGTCACGTTCCAGGGCGCGCTCGATACGCACACGCCAATCGCCCAGGGCTGGCTGCGCTGCTCGCACCGCAAGCTGGATCCGAAGCTCACCTTGCCGTATCGCCCCTATCACACCCATGACGAGGAGCAGAAGCTCACGCCTGGCCAGGTCTATGAGGTCGATGTCGAGGTCTGGCCGACCTGCATTGTGCTGCCGAAGGGCTACCGCCTGGCGCTCTCCGTGCGCGGCACCGACTACGTCTTTCCAGGCGAGCCCGGCGCGGGCCTGGAGACGCTGGGCAAGGTGTGGACTGGCGTCGGTCCCTTCACCCACAACGATCCGCGCGATCGTCCGCCTGCAATCTTCGGCGGCGATGTGACGCTGCACGCCGGTCCCGACCGCGCGGCGCATGTGCTGCTGCCGGTCATCCCGAAGAAGTAAGGGCAAGCCACAACCGCGCCTGATGTTGAAGATTTTCCGGAGCAAGAAACCATGAGCTACCGTGAGGTCAGTGAGACCCGCGATGAGATGCGGATCGATTGGGACATGCCGATCACGATGGACGACGGGCTGGTGTTGCGATGCGACGTCTATCGCCCGATCCGCAAGGGACGCTACCCCGTGATCCTCAGCGGCGGCCCCTACGGTAAGTGGTTGCACTTCGAGGACGGCTACAAGACCGCCTGGAAGCGCATGGAGGAGAAGCACCCGAGCGTAACCGCGGGCTCGACCAACAAGTACCAAAGCTGGGAGGTCTGCGACCCCGAGAAATGGGTACCGGACGGCTATGTCTGCGTGCGCGTCGATTCACGCGGCTGCGGTCGTTCGCCCGGCTATGTGGAGCACTGGTCGCCACGTGAGACCAAGGACCTGTTCGATTGCATTGAGTGGGCCGGCCGGCAGCCCTGGTCGAACGGCAAGGTCGGCTTGAGTGGCATCTCGTACTACGCCGTCAACCAATGGAAAGTGGCGAGCATGCAGCCTAAGCATCTCGCGGCGATCTGCGTCTGGGAGGGCTTCGCCGACTTTTATCGCGAGCTGAGCCACAACGGCGGCATCTACAATACTTTTGCCCAGAACTGGTACGACATGCAGATCAAGACCGTTCAATATGGACTGGGCACCAAGGGCTATCGCAGCCGCATGAACGGCGACTGGGTCTCAGGACCGGAGACGCTCCCTGACGAAGCGTTGGGCGGCAACCGCTACGATCTCGGCAAGACCTATTTCGCCCATCCCATGGACGACGAGTACTACAAAGCTATGTTTCCCGACTGGTCGAAGATCAAGGTGCCCCTGTTGTCGACCGCGAATTGGGGCGGACAGCCGCTGCATCCGCGCGGCAATTTCGAGGGCTTCTTCCAATCGGCATCGAAGCAGAAGTGGCTCGAGGTGCACGGCATCGAGCACTGGACACACTACTACACGGATTACGGCGTCGACCTGCAGAAGCGGTTCTTCGGTCACTTCCTCAAGGGCGAGAAGAACGGCTGGAACAAGCAGCCTCGGGTGCAGCTCAACGTCCGTCATCCCGGCGAGAAGTTCGTCATCCGCCACGAAGACGACTGGCCGATCCCGCGCACGCAGTGGACCAAGTTCCACCTCGCGAGCGACGCCCAAAAGCTCACGACGGCGGCGGCGACCCGCTCAGCGACCGTGACGTTCGACGCGCTCGGCGACGGCGTTACCTTCCTCACCGAGCCGATGCGGGAGGCGACCGAGATCACCGGTCCGGTCGCCGCGCGGCTCGCCATCTCGTCCTCGACGGAGGATGCCGACATCTTCCTGGTGCTGCGGGTGTTCGCGCCCGACATGAAAGAGATCGTGTTCCAGGGCGCGCTCGACCCGCACACCCCGATCGGACAAGGCTGGCTGCGCGCCTCGCATCGCAAGCTCGACAACAAGCTCACCTTGCCGTTCCGGCCCTACCACACCCACGACGAGAAGCAACCGCTCAAGTCCGGCCAAGTCTACGAGCTCGACATCGAGATCGTCCCGACCTCGATCGTCGTGCCGAGGGGCTACCGTGTGGGGCTGAGCGTGCGCGGGCGCGACTACGTCTATCCTGGCGGCTCCGGCGGCAGGCTCTCCAACATGAAGAACGAGTTCACGGGTTGCGGACCTTTCCTGCACGACGACCCACGCGACCGGCCGGTCGCGATCTACGGCGGCAAGAGTGCGATCCATATCGGCGGCGGGCGAGAGTATTTCCTGCTGCTGCCGATCATTCCCGATCGGCCGAAGGCGAAGCCGCCGGCATCGAAGGCGGCCAAGACGGCCGGACGCAGCGCGTCATCTGCCAAGTCGCTGCGCCGCCGCTGAAAGATGCTACAGCCCCAGCCGCGCCATCATCGGTGCGGCATAACGGTCACCCTGGGTCACGCCGGGTTTGAACGTCCTGTTGAGCGCCGCGAGCGTCGCCTCGGACGGCCGCAGCTCGGCGGCCTTGGCGTTTTCCTCCAGCCATTTCCGCTTGCTGTTGCCGACCAGCGGGACAACCGGCGGCTTGCGCGAGAGGAGCCAAGCAAGACAGAGCTGTGCCGGTGTGCAACGTTCGCTCGCGGCAAGTTCTTTGAGCTCATCGACCAGCTTCTGGTTCTGCTGCGCGTTACTGCCCTGAAAGCGCGGCATGCCGCGGCGGGCATCGTTCTGCGGCAGGGCGTCGCCGGCCGCAATCGTGCCCGTAAGAAAGCCGCGGCCGAGCGGCGAGTAGGCGACGAAGCCGATGCCGAGCTCATTGGCGAGCGGGAGAATCTCCGGCTCGACGTCGCGGGTCCACAGCGAATATTCGGTCTGCAGTGCGGCCATCGGATGAACCTTGTGGGCGCGGCGGATGGTGCTTGCTCCCGCTTCCGAAATTCCGAGATGCTGGATCTTCCCTTGCGTCTTGAGCCGCACCATTGCGCCAACCGTGTCTTCGATCGGCACGGTGTCGTCGATGCGATGGATGAAATAGAGGTCGATGGTGTCGGTCCCGAGCCGCTTGAGGCTCTTCTCGCAGGCTTCGATAACGTAATCCGGGTTGCCCTTGGCTCCAGGTTTGCCGTCTGGAAGGCGAATGTTGCCGAACTTGGTGGCGAGGATGTACTTTTCGCGTCGGCCCTTCAGGGCGCGACCGACCAGCTCCTCGTTGGCGCCATTCGCCCCGTAGGCATCGGACGTGTCGATGAAGTCGATGCCGAGATCCGGCGCCCGATGCAGCGTCGCGATCGCCTCATCGGGGTCCGGCACGCCGTAGATCGGTGTCAGGCTCATGCAGCCGAAGCCGATGGCCGACACGTCGAGGGCCCCTAATTTTCTGCGTCCGATCATGATTGCTGCCGCGGCTCGTATCGTCAGTGGAGGGAAGGTGAAACGATGAGGTTGGAGCTTGTGTCGATCGAAACCGACACCTATCCGCTCGATGGCGTCTTCTACCGGCCGGAAGCCGACGCCGGCAAAGGTGCCATTCTCATCATGCACGGGAATTGTGGAAACTTCTACACCGGCGTGCCGCGCCATCTTGCCCCCCTCCTGGTGCAACTGGGCTATGCCGTGCTCGCTTTTAACCGCCGCGGCCACGACATCCTAGCGAGCACGGCAGGGGAGCGCATGGGCGGCGCCTACCAGCGCATCCACGAGATGATCGAGGACAACCAACATGCGGAATGCTGGCTCGTGACGCAGGGCTTTGAACGCCCGATCGTCATCGGTCATTCCAACGGCGGCATGCTGGCGGTGAAGCACTGTGCCGGTAGCGCGAGCGTGCGCGCCCTGGTGCTGCTCTCCGCCCACATGGGCGGGAAGAATCTGTTCCGCACGATCAGCGAAGCGGGTTTGATGGCCGGCAAGCGTTTCGACGAGTTCAGTGCGCGCGCCCGCGAGCTGGTGGCGGCGGGAGCGGGGAGCGAGCTGATGCAGGTCCCGGGCTGGTGGTGGATCATCAGCGCACAGACGTTTGTCGATTATCTCGACGTCTGCCCCGACATCCTGGAGCTGGCGCCACAAGTGCGCTGCCCGGTGCTGTTCCTGCGCGGTGATCGCGAGGCGAAGCATGTCTATCCTGGCGAGGCCTTTGTCGAGCGCGCCGCCGGTCCGGCGGAATTCGCGCTCGTGCCCGACTGCGATCATTTCTACGACGGGCGCGAGTTGACGGCGGTCGAACTGATCGTCGACTGGTTCGTCCGTTCCAGCATCAAGCCATAGATGCTAGTCGGCCCGGAGCAGGCGCGACAACCATGGCCTGGGCGTCACCTTGACCGAGCTCATCACGGTCAAGAACGGCGTACGGCGTGGTGGAGCAGAGCAACTTCTACGACTACCACGTGCCGCGCATGCGGGAGGTACCACTGATGCACATTGAGGTAATCCAGACCGACAATCACCCAACCGGCGCCGGGCAGATGGCGACGCCGCTGGTAGCGCCGGCCATTGCGAGTGCGGTAGCGGAGCTGACAGCCCTGCGGCTGCGGCACACGCCGGTTTCCTGCCGGATCGGGTGAAGAAGGCGTTGGGTTAGAAAGCGAGAAATTAGAAATGATGACGGGCGCGCCGAGGTTGGCGCGCCCATCATATTTTTTTTCGTGATGGCCCGGCTTTCCTCGCGGGTGTCCGGCACATTGGATGGAAGTATCGGAAGAACAATTCGAACTGCCAGCGCATCTGTCCCACAACGG
>Ga0306924_10004257_pt1 | contig 13947 bp, 11 predicted proteins | sample sta12Can44000111_FD_203756 | JGI IMG/M metagenome (GOLD analysis project Ga0306924, IMG submission 203756) | Lab enrichment of tropical soil microbial communities from Luquillo Experimental Forest, Puerto Rico - statanox.12C.anox.44.000.111 (v2)... | ecosystem: Environmental > Terrestrial >... | reverse complement strand
GACCGAAGCATGCCGGCAATCGGAACGAGCGCACCATGCGCGGATCTGCGGCGATCGCAATGGTATTCGCGACAGAATCGCAACTCCGTTGTAGCCCTTCATGCCGTGCACCAGCATCTCGCGATAACCGAGAGCGTCAAATGCTTCCCGCGGGAAACGGTCGTCCGGCGTTTTTGTTTCTTGTAAACAGATGACTTCGGGGGCCCATTCCATAACGAGCCGGTGAATATTGGCGATCCTCAGTCGGATCGAGTTGATGTTCCAGGTAATCAGGCGCAGAGACACTGCTCATCCGATGCGTCGCGGCTGGTAGCCAAAGCATGGATCAAGCATCGGACGCGCGCAACCGACGCCTCGGCAATATCGAGCATCGGGACCGGACGCGGCAAAAGCAACGGCGCCCGGTCGGGGGGGAAGACCGGGCGCCTGCATGCCAGAAGCGTTTGGGGGAAATCGGACCCACAGGGGAGACAGGCCCGTTCTAAAGAGAGCTTCTACTCTCTCCGCTTCCGAACTGTATAGATGGGGTCACACCTTCGGAAAACAACTGCGCGATTCCCGCATGTCGGGCGCGGCAAAAATGCATGCTGCGCTCGGGAACCAACGGTAATTCCTTCACGCCGCGTAGACGATTGGCGCAACGCATGCCGCGGCGCACGCTCCCGCAAAGGCCGAGAACAGCGCAGTGGAGAGCGGATTCTCCATGACTTTGTGCTCGGGATGCCATTGTACGCCGACGACGAAGCGCGCCGCAAGCAGGCTTACCGCCTCGATCTGCCCGTCCGGGGCAACTGCCTCGACCCGCAGCCCGCAGGCGGGACGATCGATACCCTGCGAATGCAGTGAATTGACCATAACCTCGGAAGCCCCGGCGAGCGCAGCCAGGATCCCGCCCGCCGTCAGTGTCACCGGGTGGGCCGGACCGTAGGGCCCGTCTGAGGACTCCTTGCGCGAGCGATGATTGAGCCGGCCGGGAACCTCATGCACTCGCTGGTGCAGCGTGCCGCCAAGCGCCACGTTCAACTCCTGGATCCCGCGACAGATCGCCAGGATAGGCAGGTTCCGTCGGATCGCTTCGCGGATCAGCGGCAACGTTGTTGCATCGCGCTCCGGGTCGTAGCGAATTTCGGCGTCGCTCGGCTCGGCCCCATAATGGCTCGGATGGACGTTCGACGGGCTGCCGGTCAGCAACAATCCGTCGAGCCGGCCAAGGACCCCACGGACGTCGACCTTCGATCCGACTGCCGGGATCAATACCGGGAGACATCCCGCCGAATCTATCACCGCGCTCGGGTATCTTTCGTTGACCCCGTGAAAAGCCCGCTCGTTGGCTGTGCGGAGGCAGCTCGGGATGCCGACGAGCGGTATTTGCCGACTGGACATCAAGGCTTGAGCTCAGGGTTGGGACTGGCGGCGGCCAGCGGTAAACGGATCCTGGTACACGAACAACTCGGGGTCTAGTGCCACCCCGAACTGTACATTGGAGACCGAAACCGTCGTGACCTTGCGCTGCTGATCAACAATCGTCCACTGACGCAACGCCATCGGCTGGCTGCTGAATACGATGGTCAAGCTGCCTTTGTCTAGTTCGGCCGGGTCGACGATAGTAATCGTCAGCGTATTCGCGCCGCGCTCAAACCGGGTGACGAGGAGATCGTCAAAGCTGATCGGGTCGCGTAGCAAAAACCATGCAGGCGTCGATTTCAGCCCTACTTTCGACATTTGGGCAAGCTGTTTGTCTACATAGTAGACATAGAAGCGATCGGCGATCAGCAGAACCGGCGAAGGTGCATCGTATTCGAACCGCATCCGGCCGGGACGTGCCATCCAGAGGCTTCCGCTTGCAGTACCGCCGCCGGCGGAGGCCTGCCGGAACCGAGCGGTCATCGTGTGTATGCCGTTCAGATAGGCGGCAACGCGGCGCAGATCATCGAGGTCCTGCGGGGTCAGCGCCGCCGGCGGTGGCGCGACGGCTGCGGTAGCGAGGGCGGCGCGAAGCATTGTCGTCGCCGGCAACAGGAACGCGATGGCGACACGCCGGCTGACGCGACACGGCTCGGCGAAACCCGAGACCCGCTCGGTAGAGTACGGATTATCTACGATGTCGATCTGTTCCATTCCGACCGGCTCACCAGCTCTCCGCACAAATGAGCCCGGTGGGGCCGCCGCCGAATGCGGTCAATCGCCGCTCCGGGCCAACACCTCGCGTTTGCCGACATGGTTGGCGGCGCTGACGATGCCCTCGGCTTCCATCCGCTCGATAATCCGGGCGGCGCGGTTGTAGCCGATCTGTAGATGGCGCTGTACAAAGCTTGTCGATGCCTTGCGCTCATGGCATACCACAGCAACAGCTTGTCCATAGAGCGCGTCGCCGGCACCACCGTCGTCTTCGTTTGCCTGAAGGTCGAGCGGGCCGCCGTCATCCTCGGTGATTTCGTCGATGTAATCGGGCTCTCCCCGCGTCTTGAGGAACGACACAACACGTTCGACCTCCTCGTCCGAGACAAACGGGCCATGGACACGCGTGATGCGGCCGCCCCCTGCCATGTAGAGCATGTCGCCGCGGCCCAGGAGCTGCTCTGCACCACCCTCGCCGAGGATAGTTCGGCTGTCGATCTTCGACGTCACCTGAAAGCTGACTCGAGTGGGAAAATTGGCTTTGATGGTGCCCGTGATAACATCGACCGACGGGCGCTGAGTGGCCATGATGATGTGGATACCGGCGGCGCGGGCCATTTGCGCCAGCCGCTGGATCGCTGCCTCGATCTCCTTGCCGGCGACCAGCATCAGATCGGCCATCTCGTCGACGACGACAACGATTAGCGGCAGCTCGCCGGTGTCGAAGGGCTGGGACTCGAAAATCGGCCCACCGGTTTCTGGATCGAAGCCCGTTTGCACCTTGCTGATCAGGCTCTCGCCCTTGCGCTGCGCTTCCGCCAGCCGCCCGTTAAACCCGTCGATGCTGCGCACCCCGAGCTTCGACATCTTGCGATAACGGTTTTCCATTTCGCGCACCGTCCATTTGAGCGCCATAACGGCTTTGCGTGGATCGGTGACCACCGGGGCAAGGAGATGCGGGATTCCATCATAGACCGAAAGTTCCAGCATCTTTGGATCGACCATGATGAATTTGCAACGGTCGGGCGGCATCCGGTACAGGATGGACAAGATCATCGTGTTGATGCCGACCGACTTACCCGATCCTGTTGTTCCGGCGATCAACAGATGTGGCATTTTTGCCAAGTCGGCGAGGACCGGCTCGCCGGAAATATCCTTCCCTAGGATCAGCGCGAGACGCCCCAGATGCTTGTCATAGACCGGGGAGCCGAGAAGTTCGCGCAAAAAGACGGTCTCGGCTTTGCGGTTTGGCAGCTCGATGCCTATCACGTTGCGTCCGAGCACGACGGCGACGCGCACCGAAATCGCGCTCATCGAGCGTGCGATGTCGTCGGCCAGGCCAATGATGCGCGACGCCTTGATCCCGGGCGCCGGCTCGAGCTCGTAGAGCGTCACCACCGGGCCGGGGCGAACTTGCACGATCCGACCGCGGACCCCGAAATCCTCGAGCACGGTCTCCAACAGGCGAGCGTTTTTTTCGAGTGCCTCCTCGTCCACCTCCTCGGACTTGGTTGGCTGCGGTTTTGCCAAAAGTTCAAGCGAGGGCAGCAACGGTTGCTCGTTCGGTGCGAGGTCGAGTGTCGGCTGGCGCTCCTGATCGACACGCTTCCCCGGTGGTAGCGGCTTGGCCCTGGGTGCGATAAAGCGGATGAGCCCGGTGCGGTCGGGCCCTGCGCTTGCGGCACCCAATGCACTTTGTTCGAATCGCGGCTCCTTTCGATTGGGCAACACCGTCACGACGGGCAGCTGGTCCGGCCCGGAAGTGCCGGAGATCCCGGCGGCGGCGCCGCCCCGCCAATAGCGCACCAGCCTGTGTAGGATCGACACTCCCGAGATCGTGCGGCGGCCGGAAAACGAGCCGAGGCGAGACATGTTGCGCCCCGCCTCTTCACCAATGTCGCGCCAGTCTTGCCAAGACAGACCCATGATGATTAGCGCGAGCAGGCCGACCACGCCCGCTGTTACTACTGAAATTGGCAGCGCCAAGGTGCTCAGGGAGGCACGCATAAGCAGCCGCTGCAGGCCCCAGCCGATGGCGCCACCAAACTTTGCATCGGGCGAGAGCGTCCCGGCATCGAGAACCGAAAGCGCAAAGGCTCCTAACACGATGGCGACCGGAAGCAGCGCTACTTTGAGTCGAAACGATACGAGCGGACGGCTTAGCAGCAGACGAAGGGACCAGCCGAGCAACACCAGCGGGATCAGAAAGGCGGCAAAACCGATGCTCTGGCGCAGAACATCGGCGAGAACAGCCCCGCTATAGCCGAGGAAGTTGTGTGGTGCCGCGTCGACTGCCGTATTGAGCGACGGATCCGGAGGGTCGTAGGTCGCCAACGCCAGCGCTAGCAAAGAGCATGCCAGCAGTAGGGCCAGGCCCAACGACTCGAGCAGGCGCCGCTTGAGCATTTCCAGCGTATCCGCCCACCCGCGCACGTGCCGGGCAGTCCCGCGCACCGAGAATCCTATCGATCGGGCCATGCTGCCCCTCCGCTGGCCACCTTCTGCGAGCTCCGTCTATCCCCTAAAGGCACAAAACGGCAACAACATTGCGCGAGTACGATCCTATCGCAGGAGCGCTTAACGCGATAGGGACCTGGACAGCCGGCTGACTGAGCTCCATCCTTCTGCGGTGAGCGAGGATGTCGAGATATTGGTTGCGGGCGGCGGCCTTATCGGGCTGCTGCTCGCAACCACCTGCGCCGTCGCCGGGATCGAGGTCGCGATCGTCGATCCCGCCGACCCCGCAGCTGTGCTCGACCAAGGTTTCGACGGCCGCTGTTCGGCAATTGCCTATGGGTCGAGCCGGGTCTTGCAAGCTCTCGGCCTGTGGCCGGAGATCGGTCCGCGAGCCGAGCCGATCTTCGAGATTCGCGTCGCCGACGATGAATCGCCGCAGTTTCTACACTACGACCATCAGCTGCTCGCCACTGCAACGCCGCTCGGCTATGTGGTGGAAAACCTGGTGCTGCGGCGCGCGCTGATCGAGCGCGCCCGGTCCCTGCCGAACCTCTCGCTGCGGGCTCGCCTCACGGTCGGCTCGGTCGAGACCTCGGCCTTCGCCGCGGTCGCGACGCTCACCGATGGACGACGAGTCGGGTCTCGCCTGGTCGCTGCGGCCGATGGTCAGAACTCGCCGTTGCGTCGCGGAGCGGGCATCGGCACCGTTGAAACGCGCTACCGCCAGGTCGGTATCGTAACGACTGTGCGTCACGAGCGACCACATCGCGGCATCGCGGTCGAGCACTTCCTGCCCGCGGGACCGTTCGCGATCCTGCCGATGCGCGGCAACCGGTCCTCGATCGTATGGACCGAGAGGAGCGAGCTGGCGGCGCGGCTGGTCGGGCTCCCCGATGCAGCGTTCGCGGCGGAACTTGAAGCCCGCTTTGGCGACTTTCTCGGCATGGTCGAGCCGAACGGACCGCGCTGGACCTATCCGCTCGGGGTGATGCTCGCGGACCGCTACATCGCCCGCCGGCTGGCGCTCGTCGGGGAGGCCGCGCATGTCATCCATCCGATCGCTGGTCAAGGCCTCAATCTCGGTATCCGCGACGTCGCCGCGCTGGCCGAGCTGGTGATCGACACGCGCCGGCTTGGCCTCGACATCGGCGATAACGCGCTGCTCGCCGGCTATCAGCGATGGCGCCATTTCGACACTCTGACGCTCGCCGCCGTGACCGACGGGCTCAACCGGCTGTTCTCGAACTCGATTGCACCGGTGCAGCTCGCCCGCGATCTCGGCTTTGCCGTAGTGCACCGCGTGCCACCGCTCAAGCGGCTGCTGATGCGCGACGCCATGGGGATCTTTGGCGACTTGCCTCGTCTCGTCCGCGGCGAGCCCTTGTAGCAGCGTGTCCTCCGCTCTGGCCCACCCAAAAACGGCGGTGGCGCGGTCCGGCAGCGTTGTCAAACCCGCGCCGCTCGACTCCTCTCGCGCCGCCGCACCGTGGCGCGCGTCCCGAGGGACCTGGCAAGGGCATCGAGCCGGCGCTGCACGGTTTCGCCGAGAAACAGGCTGTCCTCCGATGGGATCTCGAGGATCAGGTTGCCGGCGTCGAGCCCGAGCCAAGTTTCCGACAAGAGGTCGATTGTGCCGCCGCACAGAGTGTAGGCGAAGCGAAGCGCAAGACCGAGCGGAAGGACCTCTCCGGCGACCCGTTCATCGAGTAACGAGCGTGTCGGCTCCTTGACCGCGTCGTCGGTTGCGCCGCCATAGCGCGTATGCAGGACCGCGGCGACGAAGACACGGTCGGCATGGTTGATTCCGCCAAACGGCATTCGAAGGCTCCGAGTAAACGCTTGCTCGGCCCGGTAATCGGGGTGCTCGCTCCAAGCAATGTCGCTGAGCCAGCAGGCGGCGCGGTGAATGCGTCGTGCTCCCTCGGACTGATTTGGGAATAGCGGTGCCGTCCATGCCTGCAAGCGGTCGCCGTCGAGTCCGAAACGGCTCTGGCGCCGGGCAATCGCGGAGCAGGCAGCGATCAACGGATCAGCCTTCCGCTCCCAGGCAGGAATGAAGCCGCAGGCGTAGCCCTCACGCAGCCCGAACGCGGAGAATATGACGCGTTGCGGTGCTGCCATGGCGACCATCTTGCGAAGAACCAATGCTGCCGAAGGGACCAATTCGAGGCGCTTACGCGCGATCGTCCCGATTCTTTCAAGCGATTTGCGCGATTGCCGCCCGATGATGTCGAAGAAGGCCTCGGCCTCGCGGCGGCCGATCGTGTACTGGTGGATGACGTGAAGCGGATAGTGGGTATGCTCCATGTGCAGCCGGGCAATGGCGCGCGAGGCCCCGCCGACCAGATACAGATCTTTTCCCCGCGCGGTGCGCAGCACCGTGGCGGGCGCCAGCGCCCGCTCTGCCGCTTCGGAAATTGCCTTGACGCCATCGCCGAGCTCCGCCAGACGCAGCGGTCCGAGCGGGAGCGTGATTCCTTGGCCTATTTGCCCTATTTCCCGAGTACGGGAGGAGATACCTGTTCCTACCCGGACCAGTTCGACGCTGCCTCCGCCAAGGTCGCCCACGAGCCCATCGGCATCCGGAATTCCGGCGAGCACGCCGGCAGCGGATAATCGCGCCTCCTCGGCGCCATCGATGATTGCGACGGACACGCGGCACACGCGCTCGACTTCGTCGGCAAAGCGCCGGCCGTCGATCGCATCGCGCACCGCGGCCGTCGCCAAGACGGCGAGATGTTCGACACCGAGCGCTCGAGCAAGCGCCACGAACCGGCGAAGATTGTCCAGCGCGAGGGTCACGCCCTCCGAGTTCAGACGACCGGTCGAGGCGATTCCGCGGCCGAGAGCGCACATGACCTTCTCGTTCAGAAGAGGAAACAAGACGCCACCGAGCCGCTCGAAGACGACAAGGCGCAGCGAGTTCGAGCCCAAGTCGACGACGGCGATGCGGCCGGCGGTTGCAGTCGTATCCGCGGTGGACATCAGCTCAGCGAACAACAAGCCTCGGCTGGCCTCGCTTGAGCGCCGTGCCGCGTCCCGACAGGCTCGGATTGGTCATGAAATAGGTGTGGGCGGAGAAATCTTCCTCGCCCGCCGCCACGTGCTCGTAGCTGCCATCCGGCAAGAGGCGCCAGCTCTGCGAGGTGTCCCTGAGGTTGGCTACCATGATTTCGTCCAGCACTTGGCGGTGCACCGTCTGGTTCTCGATCGGCACGAGCGCCTCGACGCGTCCGTCAAAATTTCGCGGCATCCAATCGGCCGAGCTGATGAAGACCTTTGCGCGATCCGATGGGAGCTTCTCCCCGCTCGCGAAACAGACGATACGACTATGTTCGAGGAAGCGGCCGATGATGCTCGTGACCCGGATGTTGTCGGAAAGCCCCGGAATGCCCGGACGCAGGCAGCAGATGCCGCGGACCACGAGATCGATGCTCACCCCCGCTTGCGAGGCCTGATAGAGAAGGTCGATGATCGCCGGGTCGACGAGCGCGTTCATTTTGGCCCAAATCTGCGCCGGCTTGCCGTCCTTTGCATTGGCGATCTCGGCTTCGATCAGCTCACAGACTCGGGTCCTCAAGTCAATCGGCGCGACCGCTACCTTTTCGAGGCTCGCCGGGCTCGCGTAGCCGGTCATGTAATTGAACAGGCGTGCCGCATCGCGACACAGCGCCGGGTCGCAGGTGAAAAAAGACAGGTCGGTGTAAACCTTGGCGGTATAGGGGTGGTAATTGCCGGTACCGAAATGAACGTAAGAGCAAAGCTCGCCGCCCTCGCGGCGCACTACGAGCGACACCTTGGCATGCGTCTTGAGCTGTAGAAAGCCGTACACGACCTGCACTCCGGCGCGCTCGAGGTCTCGTGCCCAACGTATGTTTGCCTCTTCGTCGAAGCGCGCCTTGAGCTCGATTAGCGCGGTTACCGACTTCCCCGCCTCGGCCGCCGTAGCGAGCTCGCGCACGATCGGGCTGTCCTCGCTGGTGCGATAGAGCGTCTGCTTGATAGCCGCGACCGCCGGATCGCGAGCAGCCTGTCCTAAAAATTGAACAACTACGTCAAAACTCTCGTATGGATGGTGGACGATGATGTCCTTTTGTCGGATTGCGGCAAAGCAATCTCCGCCAAAGTCTCGGATACGCTCAGGAAAGCGAGCGTGATACGGGGTAAACACCAGGTCGGGACGCTCGTCGATGATCAGCTGCTCGGTGTCGTTGAGACCGAGGATCCCGTCACTGGCGAAGACATCCGCCGGAGCGGCATCGAGCCTTTCCATCAAGAAGCGGCGCAGATCAGACGGCATCGTGGAATCGACCGCGAGATGGATCACGTGGCCACGCCGCCGTCTCTTGAGCGCCGTTTCATAAAGGCGCACCAAATCCTGCGCCTCCTCCTCGATCTCGACCTCGCTGTCGCGCAACACGCGAAAGACGCCCTGAGCCACCACCGCAAAACCCGGAAACAGATGGTCGAGAAACAAGGCGATCATTTGCTCGATCGGCAAAAAGCGGACCCGCCTGCCCGGCAGGCGCATAAAACGATCGACCGACGACGGTACTAGGATCAGCGCCTGCAAGCGGGCGCCGTCGGTAATGCGTTCGAGTTCGAGTACCAAACCGAAGCCGCGGTTGGCGATGAACGGAAACGGATGGGCGGGGTCGATCGCCAGCGGTGTCAGCACCGGAAAGACGTCGGCCATAAACCGCTCCTCGAGCCAGAAACGGTCTCCCGGCTCGAGCTCGGCCGGTTCGACGACGGCGAGGCCGACATCGCCGAGCTGCTGTCGCAATCCCATCCATGTGATCTGTTGGTCGGCCATCAGCTTGCCGGCTCGCTGCCGGATCGCTTCGAGCTGTTGCGCGGGGGTCAGCCCGTCCTCGCTCAGGGTCTTGATGCCGGCGAGATACTGGCCTTTGAGACCGGCCACGCGCACCATATAAAATTCATCGAGATTGTTCGCCGAGATCGACAGAAAGCGCAGCCTCTCAAGAAGCGGATGGTGGCGGTTGTCGGCTTCCGCGAGAACGCGCTCGTTGAAGGCGAGCCAGGAGAGCTCTCGATTGATGAAGCGCGTGTCGGCATGGAGGTCGACCAGCTGGACATCGACCGGCCGCGCAGTGGTTCTCACTTCCGCTCTCCCGATGGATCATCGGCAAAGATTCTATCTTACCGATGTCGCGCTGTCATGTTGTCGTAGGAATTGTCGGTCTCTGCCAGTCCCGGTGAGGCGATCGCGCAACGGGTTGATCGCGCGGATACTCGGCAACCTGTGAGGTCATTTGTCCGGTAAGGAGACCGACGATGCGTTCGTTGCACTTGCTGCGGCACGCCAAGTCGAGCTGGAAGGAGGACGTCGGGGATCGCGAGCGGCGGTTGAACAAGCGCGGCCGTGAGGCGGCGCGGCGGGTTGGCCGGCGGCTGCCGGCGACGGTCGGCGTGCTCGATCTCGTCCTTTGCTCGAGCGCTGTGCGCACGCGGGAGACCATGGAGCTCGTGCTCGCCGACTACAAGTCACCGCCGCGCAGCATGATCGAGGACGAGCTCTACGCTGCAAGTGCGGAAACGCTGCTGGACCGTTTGCGCCGGCTCGACGACGACAGCCGGAATGTCCTTTTGGTCGGTCACAACCCTGGGCTGCACGAGCTCGCAGTAAAACTCGCCGGCCCGAGCTCGCCGGGCCTCCGCGCGCTCGCATCGGGCAAATTTCCAACCGCCGCGCGGGCAAGCTTCGGGTTATCGGATCGCTGGTCGGCGCTCGGTGGCTCGCGCTGCCAGCTCGTCGCCTACGTCACCGCAGACTCGCTGCGCGGCGAGAAAGGCTGACCGGCGTCTGCTCCCAGCACCTTGCGAGCGAGCGGAATGGTAACCGGGCGGCCGCCGCTAAGGGCGGCGCCGTCGAGGCGGGCCACAATGTGCTCGGCGGCGGCAAAGGAGCGCTCGATGCGGTTGAGCAAGTAGGCGATCAAGTCGGGCGCGACGCGCAGCTGGCGATCGGCGAAATGCTTCACGAGCACGGCGCCGAGGAGCACGTCGTCGGGGGCACCGATCTCGACGGTGGGGGCCGCAAGCAAGCGCGACCGGAGGTCGCCCAGCGTCACTCGCCACGACCCTGGCGAGGCATGCGCGGTAATCAGCAAGCCGCAATGGTGCTCGATACAAAAATTGTAGAGGTGGAGCAAGGCGCGCTCCGAGGCCCGATCCGCATCGTCGATTGCAACCTGCCGCGGCGTCACGTCGAGGAGATGCGGCAGCATCGCCTCCGTCAATGTTTCTCCGGCAATGATGACGGCCGAGGCACGCTCCCGCCAGAGATAAGCCAGATGTGTCTTGCCGCAACCATGTGGGCCGCTCAGCACGAGCACCGCCGAGGGCCAATCGGGCCATCGATCGATCCGCTCGACCGCCGCGATGTTGCTTTGCGAGACCATGAAATCAGAGCGGCCGAAAGCCGTGCGCCGGGGCAAGTCGAGAGCAAGCTGGATCACTGGATCACTCGAAGAATGATAATTGCGCGGGGCCGGTGCGCGCGAGTGCCGCCGGCTCTCACAAAGCCTGCTCCGAGCGGGCCAATATGCGCGCCCACCGCACCAGGTAGGACAACCCCGACGCAATCGTCGTCGCGCCGACGATCAGGCTCAGGACGAGGTCGGCCCCGCCCGGTGCAGCACCAAGGCTGAGCCGGGCGAGGACGAAGCCGACCAAGATTATCTGTACAGCCGTGTTGATCTTGCTGATGTATAGCGGATCGTAATGTTTCGCGACCGCGAATACCTGCATGAGCAAGAACCCGCCGATAATCAAGACGTCACGAAATACGACGAGGATGACGAGCAACGTCCACAGCTGGTGCGCGACACCGAGAGTGATATAGACGCTGATGAGCATCGCCTTGTCCGCGACCGGATCGAGTAGCGCGCCGAGCCGGGTTCGGCGGTCGAACCGTTTGGCGATGAAGCCGTCGAGCGCATCGGAGAGCCCGGCAACGACCAGAACCCAGAACGCCAGTCCATAACGGCCCGCAAGAATGAGCCAAATCTCCAACGGCACCAGAAGGAGACGCGCCAGCGAAATCAGATTCGGAAGGTTTAACTCGAGTCCGCTCATGATGATGGGTCGGACACAGACCTTACGGGTTGCGCCGCGGTATCCGCGAAATGCGATGAATGCGAAAAGGTGCTCGGCCTAAGCTCTTCATTTAGACGGTCACGCGTTCGCGCTTTGCTAGCGGGGCCCCGTCGCCCCAGAGAGCTGCAGTCGCCATATCGGGTCGTTGCCGTCGAGACCGAGATCGACGCCGGCGAGGCTCGACCTCAGCTGATCGGGACCGCCGACATACTTGATCTGGATCTTCGCCTCGCGACGATTGAGCGACAGTAGGTCGACCTTGCGGATCGCGCCTACGGAGGCGAGCCGGTCCCGCACCCGCACCCAGTCGCCGATGCTTTCAATCGGGACGCTCGCATTGAGGCTCAGCGTCTGATCGGGACGCGGCGCCGACCCCTTCTTTGACCCGTTCGCGATCTCATCAGCTATGGTGTCTGCCGCTCGCCGAAGAAAGTCTTCCGCGCTTTCGCCGGAGTTGGCGTCGAGCCTCGCGTTACGGGCATCGGCCAGGTGCCCGGAGCGGTACCGCTTCATGGTCACATCGAGACCGACGAGCTGGTCCCCTTCGCGTCTTGCCGTCGCCAGCGCAACGATCGCCTCGTCGCCGCCATTCCGCTGGGCGATCGCGGTCAAGGCGTCGGACTTGCCGGCTTCGGCACGCCCGGCATCGATAATCGCCAGATCGCTGGCGTCGCCGAGCGGCACGGTTAAGCGGGCAGCCCCGGAATCAGCCGATCGCTGCGCCCAGGCCTCGCGCCAGGCGTTCGGGTCCTCCCACAACACGGTCCGGGCCGAGTCCTTGTAGACAGGCAGGACGACAAGCGGCTTACCACCACCCTCGACGGCGCTAGGCTTGCCGTTCGCATCGCTTGGTGCGCGGTCGGCGATATGCACCAGTCGCCGAACCTTGGACGGGCGGAAATGAAAGGTGTAGTCGGCGAGATAATGCACCGCCGACATCCGCTCGTTGGCAACCTCGAAGCTTTCGACCATATCGGTGATGGTCTTGTCGTCGAGGTTTGGCGGTTTGCTGCTGTCCGCGGATGATCCGGAGAGGCGATCGATCACCTGCATCAGCGCCCGGCGCTGCCCATCGACGCGAGCGAGCTCACGGGCCGCGTCCGCGCTGTCGGCGGTGGCATCGACCCTGACCGTCGCCGAAAAGCCCGCGCTCTGATCCTCGGCAAGCGCGATCTCGGTTCGCATCAGCACGCCGAGCAGCAATAGCAGGCCGCCCAATCGGCGCCATGCAGCCCGCTTCCCGCCGACCGTGGAAACCAGCCGCAGGCCCATTGCAAACCGCCTCCGATCCGATATTCTCTGAAGTCTTCGAGCGCAGCGATCGGTCATACAGTAGTTTTTGCGAGGATGCCATCCGCAGCCCGAGCGACCGAGCCAACGGGCCGCAACCGCGTCCTTCATCGTCGCATTGAGGCGATGTCCCGACTCCGGCTGGGTGTGCTGATCTCGGGTCGCGGCTCGAACCTAGGAGCCCTGCTGGCCGCCTGCGCCGATGCTGCATATCCCGCGGAGATCGTCTCGGTTGTCAGCGACCGTTCCGAGGCCCCCGGATTGGCGTTCGCGCAATCGTCCGGCATTCCCTGCACCGTCATCCCGGATCGCGACCGGCGCGGCTTCGCAGCGCGCGCCGAAGCCGTGCTTTGTGAGCAGCAGGTCGAGCTCGTCTGCCTGGCCGGGTTCATGCACGTGCTGGACGCCGCCTTCGTCGAGGCGTGGCGCGACAGGATGGTCAATATCCACCCCTCGCTATTGCCGGCCTTTCCCGGCCTGCACCCGCAACGTCAGGCCCTGGCGGCGGGGGTTCGGTTCACCGGTTGCACCGTGCATTTCGTCCGCCCCGAGGTGGATGCCGGGCCGATCATCGCGCAAGCGGTGGTGCCGGTTCTGCCCGACGACGACGAGGCCAGCCTGTCGGCGCGAATTCTCGCTGTCGAGCACCGGCTTTATCCGCTGACCGTGCGGCTGATCGCCGAGGGACGAGTTCGCGTCGTCGCCAGCAAGGCCGAGATCAAGGGGTGGCGGGCACCCGAGCTCGCGGTGTTGAACCCACGCGAGCCGCCGCGAGAACCATCTGCGAGCGGTTGGTCGCGAGCGCCGCTTGGGGTATAGCTGGTCCTCGGTATTTAGTGGACGAGGCAGGCATGACGGCGATCGATCCCGAGTTCGAGCGGCATTATCGAACGTGGATCGGGTTCACGAGGCTGATCAAATACGCGATCGCGCTGATCGTCGTCATCCTCGTCGGGATGG
>Ga0306924_10004254_pt1 | contig 13951 bp, 12 predicted proteins | sample sta12Can44000111_FD_203756 | JGI IMG/M metagenome (GOLD analysis project Ga0306924, IMG submission 203756) | Lab enrichment of tropical soil microbial communities from Luquillo Experimental Forest, Puerto Rico - statanox.12C.anox.44.000.111 (v2)... | ecosystem: Environmental > Terrestrial >... | reverse complement strand
AGGGTGACGGCCTGTGGGTGTCGGTGACCTGGCCGCGCGGCTTCGCGGGAGGTCGGAAGCTCCCGGTCATCGTGCAGGTCTACGGCGGTCCCCACCACCGCGAGGTCACGCACCGCCCGCCGATCCTCCAGCAGTGGATGGCCGACCGCGGCTTCCTCGTCGTCTCGATCGATGGCCGCGGGACGCCGCGCCGGGGCCGCGCCTTCGAGCGCGCCGTCCGCGGCGACCTCGCTGGCCCGGCGCTCGCCGATCAGGTCGCCGGCCTCGCGGCGCTCGCGAAGGAGCTCCCCGAGCTCGACCTCGACCGCGTCGGGATCACCGGCTGGTCCTTCGGCGGCTTCCTGAGCGCGTCGGCCGTGCTACGCCGCCCCGACGTCTTCAAGGCCGGGGTCGCCGGAGCCCCGGTCGTCGACTGGCGCGACTACGACACCTTCTACACGGAGCGCTATCTCGGGCTGCCGCAGTCGGACGGCGCCGCCTACGATCGGAGCGGCGCGCTCGCGGCGTGGGCCACGCCGTCGCGTCCGCTCCTCGTCGTGCACGGCACCGCCGACGACAACGTCTGGTTCCTCCACAGCCTCCGGCTCACCGACGCGCTCTTCCAGGCGGGCCGGCCCTTCGAGCTCCTGCCGCTCGCCGGCGTCACGCACCTGCCCGCCGATCCGGCGGGCGTCGAGCAGCTCTGGGCGCGGGTGATGGCCGTGTTCGAGGCGCGACTCTGAGTTCGCCCGCGTAACGCGCCGCGTCACGAAATCGCAGTTCCAGGCTGACAGTTGACGTAGGTCGGGGTAGGGTGCCGCCCCCGATGACCTGGCCGGCCGTCCGCTCCCTGCTCTTCCGGTTCGATCCCGAGCGCATGCACGCGCTCGGGCAGCGAGCGCTCCGCGTGGTCGGGCGACCCGGTATCGCCCGCCGCCTCCGGCCTGCCGTCCCCCCCTCGCTCGCGGTCTCCGCCTTCGGCCTTCGCTTCGAGTCCCCGCTCGGCCTCGCGGCCGGCTTCGACAAGGGCGAGGTCAACGTGGGCGGGCTCTTCGCCCTCGGCTTCTCCCACGTCGAGATCGGCACGCTCACGCCGCGCCCGCAGCCCGGCAACCCGCCGCCGCGCCTGTTCCGGCTCGTCCCGCATCAGGCCATCGTCAACCGGATGGGCTTCAACAACGACGGCGCGGACGCGGCGGGCGCCCGGCTCGCGCGGCTCCGGCCCGAGGACCGGCCCGGTGTCGTGGGCGTGAACGTGGGCCGGAACAAGGACACGCCGAACGAGCGCGCGGTGGACGACTACCTCGCGTGCATCGAGCGGCTCCACGCGTACGCCGACTACCTCGTGGTGAACATCTCGTCGCCGAACACGCCGGGCCTGCGCCAGCTCCAGGAGCGCGGCGCGCTCGAGAAGCTCCTCGGCGCCTGCGCCGCGAAGGCGCGCGGCCTGCCGGTGCCGAAGCCGCTTCTCGTGAAGCTGGCGCCGGATCTCGCGCCCGAGGCGCTCGACGAGGCGGTGGAGGTTGCGATCGCCGCCGGCGCCGCGGGCGTCATCGCCACGAACACCACCATCTCGCGCCCGCCCGAGGTCCAGGGGCACCCACGGGCCGCCGAGGCGGGCGGCCTCTCCGGCGCGCCGCTCGAGCCGCTCGCGACCGCAGCGGTCCGGAGGGCCTACCTCGCGGCGCGCGGCCGGATCCCGATCGTCGGCGTGGGAGGCGTGATGAGCGCCCAGGACGCCTACGCGAAGATCCGCGCCGGGGCGACGCTGGTGCAGGGCTACACCGGCTTCATCTATGGAGGGCCCGCGTTCCCGAGGCGCGTGCTCTCCGGCCTCGCGGCGCTGCTCGCCCGCGATGGTTTCTCTCGGATCGAGCAGGCGATCGGGGCAGATCACCGCAGCCCTGCGGGGGTCGCCCTGTCGTGAGGTCATGGTACATTTCGGGACCCTGCCCGGGGCTTTCCGCAAGCGGGTAGGCGATCCCAATGTGAGCCGCGAAGCAGGGGGGCGGGCAGGCGGGGCGGTGGACGAGGAGGGGTCTGGCTGGATTGACGGGTTTGACGCGTCGCGTTACGGTGGGTCCGCGGGAACATACCTCAACCCACCGCAAGGAAGCGAAACCATGCCCGAGAACCAGAGGAATCCAAAAGTCCCCGAGTTCCTGCGCGAGCCGCTGGAGGCCGCACAGGCGAGGCTCGAGTCGTTCGAGGAGGAAGCACAGAAGGTGTTCAAGGACCTCGTCCAGAAGGGCCGCGCGAGCCGCAAGGACTTCGCCGAGCTCGTCCAGCGCATCTCGCAGCAGGACGGCTACATGGACGAGCTCCGCGGCCGCGTGGGCAAGCTGCGCGACCAGGGCAAGGCGCTGCGTGGCAAGGCCGAGACCTTCCGCTCCGACGCGATGGAGCGGCTCGAGCTGCTCCAGTCGAAGGCCATCGCCTACCTCGGCGTCGCGAGCCGGGAGCAGGTCGAGGAGCTGTCGCGCGAGCTCGAGAAGCTCGTGAAGCGGCTCGATCGGTCGGTGAAGCCGGCGAAGAAGGCATCATCGAAGCGGTCCTCGAAGCGCGCGTGAGCCCTGCCATGGCCGAGATCCAGACGATGTTCAAGGAGGCGTGGTCGCAGGCGCTCGTGGGCCTCAACAACGCCGAGCAGGAAGCCGAGAAGGTCCTGAACAAGATCGCCGATGCCGCGGGCTTCAGCCCGGAGGACGTCCGGCGCCACGCGCGCGAGTTCGGCGAGCGGCTCACGACGCAGCGCAAGGAGATCGAGCGGGCGGTGGACGAGGCCGTGAAGCGCACCGCCAGCCGGTTCAAGCTGCCCACGCGCGAGGAGCTCGATGCGCTGAAGCAGCGCGTCGAGGCGATCTCGGCGCGGGTCGACGCGCTCGCGTCGAAGAAGGAGCAGGCATGACGGTGAGGCGGCTCCAGATCGTGGGAATGCTCGTGGCGGCGGGGACCCTCCTCGCGGTCTGGGCGCTCCCGCGGCCCGCGGCGCAGGTCGCCGTGGTGGCCGCTCCGGCCCCCGCGGCCGCTGCGATCGGGAGCCCCGCTCCGGCACCTGCGCCGGAGGCCAAGCCTGCGACGCCGGCCAAGCCCAAGGCGGCCGGCGTCGAGAAGGTGGAGAAGCTGCTCGCGCGCAAGATGCCCGACGTCGAGCCGTCCGAGCGGCTCCGGCTCGCGCGCGCGATCCTCGAGGAGGCGCGCTTCGCGGCCCTCGACCCGCTGTTCGTGGTGGCGCTCATCGCGGTCGAGTCGGGGTTCGACCACGGCGCCGAGAGCGTCCGGGGGGCGCGCGGGCTCATGCAGCTCCGCGCGTCCACGCTGGAGGCGGAGGCCGAGCGGTCCAACGTGGACGGCGACCTCGACGATCCGGTCACGAACGTGCGGGTGGGCGTGCGCTACTACCGCCGCCTCCTGCGCGCCTTCGGCAACCACGAGCTCGCGCTCATGGCCTACAACGCCGGGCCGAACCGGATCCTGAAGTACCTCGAGGAGGACGGCGAGGTGCCGGAGCGGTTCCAGGTGTATCCGCGCAAGGTGAACGCCGAGCTGTACCGGCTGCAGAAGGGCGGGGTCCCGGCGGGCCGCGGCCCGGCGCGGCTCCCGGAGCCGGGGCCGGTGCCGCCGCCGGCGGTCATCGAGGTGCCGGAGCTGGCGCCCGTCGAGGCCACGGCCACCGCGTCGGTGAAGTAGCGCCGTCGCTGGTCCGCGCGCCCGTGGCGCGTTAGAACCGCGCGCGATGCGGGTCACCGAGATCTTCTTCAGCATCCAGGGGGAGGGGACGCGCGCCGGCCGGCCGTGCGTGTTCGTCCGCTTCACGGGCTGCGACCTCCGCTGCCGCTACTGCGACACCACCTACGCCTTCCACGGCGGCGAGGACCGCACGCGCGAGGAGATCCTCGCCGAGGTGGCGCGATACCCCTCGAAGCTCGTGCTGCTCACCGGCGGCGAGCCGCTGCTCCAGAAGGAGCTGCCGGCGCTGGCGCAGGACCTCCTCGACCGCGGCTACGAGGTGACCGTGGAGACGCACGGCCAGCGGCCGATGGACGGGCTCCCTCCGCCGGTCGTGCGCATCGCCGACGTGAAGACGCCCGGCTCGGGAGAGGTGGCCGAGGATCTCGCCTGGCTCGACCGCGTGCGGCCGCACGACGAGGTGAAGTTCGTCGTCTGCTCGGAGGACGACTGGCGCTGGTCGCTCGACGTCATCCGCCGGTACGGCCTCGACCGGCGCTGCGCGGTGCTGATCTCGCCGGCCTGGGGCGACGTCGACTCGAAGGACCTCGCCCGCTGGCTCCTCGAGAGCGGCGTGGAGGCCCGCATGAACCTCCAGCTGCACAAGGTGATCTGGGGCCCGCAGACGCGCGGAGTTTGAGAGGGTTGCCCAGAACGCCCTTCCCGTCGCTGCGGTTCGGGGGCGTGAGCGGGCCGGATCTTGACGCTTCGTGCACCCGGGGCTACGACGGACCCGTGTCCCGGCACGAGCCGCGGTCTCCGTGCTCCTCCCCACCGCGGGCCGCCGCCGCCCGCCTCCTCGCGAGCTCCTCGATGCGCTTCGCTGCCGCTGCCCTCCTCCTCGCCTGTGCCTGTGCCACCGGCCCCACGCAGAAGGACATGGAGCGGGCCGAGATCCACTACAACCTGGGCGCCGAGGCGCTCCGCGCCAGCCGCGTGCAGGACGCGCTGAAGGAGTTCGACGAGGCGCTCGAGGCCGACGCGAACTTCGCCGACGCGCACCTCGGCCGCGGCCTCGTCATGGAGTACGGCTTCGGCAAGCTCGACGACGCGGAGAAGCACTACCGCCGCGCGATCGAGCTGCGCCCCGCGTTCCCCGAGGCGCACAACAACCTGGGCCAGCTGCTCGCGAAGCGCGGCCGGCTCCAGGAGGCGGTGGCCGAGTTCAACGAGGCGCTCGCCAACATGATGTACGCCGAGCCGTACATCGCCCGCTGCAACAAGGGCGAGGCGCTGTACCGGCTCGGGCGGCGCGACGAGGGGATGGCGGAGCTGCAGACGTGCCTGAAGCTGAACCCGCGCTACTGCCTCGGGCACCGCACCCTGGGACGCATCCACCTCGACGAGGGGCGGCCGAAGCAGGCGCTCGACTCGTTCGACAAGTACGCGCAGCACTGCCCCGGCGCCGCCGACGCCTGGTACCAGCTCGGCGTGGCGCAGCTGAAGGTGGGCGACGCGCCGAAGGCGACCGAGGCGTTCCAGCACTGCGAGGAGCTGGCAGGGCAGGCGGACCTCGGCACCGAGTGCCGCCGCAGCAGGGGGATGCTGCAGTGACCGAGGCGCGCGAGCCACCGGACGCAGCGGAGGCGGAGCAGCCGACCGTCGCTGCCTTCGGCCGCTGGCTGCGCCAGCAGCGCGAGGTGCGGCAGCTCTCGCGCGACGAGGTGGTGCGCGCCACGCGGCTCGCGCCCGCCGTGATCGACGGGCTCGAGTCGGGCGACGCCGCGCGCATGCCGCCCTCCGGCTACGTCTACGGCTACCTCCGCACCTACGCCGGGGCCCTCGGGCTCGACGCCGACGACGTCGTGCTGCGCTGGCAGGAGGTGGAGGCCGCCGCCGCGCCGCCCGAGGCCGAATTCCGTGCGCCGGTGCCGCTGCGGACGATCGCCATCGGCGTGGCCGTCGCGGTGGCCGTGCTCGCCGCCACCGCGGCGCTGTTGCTCCGGTAGGCCCATGCCCCTCGCGGTGAAGGCGGCGGCGATCGTGCTCCGCGCCGTGGACTACGGCGAGGCGGACCGGGTCGTGACGCTCCTCACCCGCGAGCGCGGGAAGCTGGCCGCGTTCGCCCGCGGCGCGAAGCGCTCGCGCAAGCGCTTCGGCGGCGCGCTCGAGCCGTTCACGCTCCTGTCGGCCGAGCTGAAGGAGCGGCGCGGGGCGGAGCTGTGGACGCTCGAGTCGGTGCAGCCCGAGCGGGCGTTCGGCGAGATCCGCGGCGACCTCGCGCGGATCGCGTGCGCAGCGCATGCCTGCGAGGTGGCGCGCGCGCTCGTGCGCGACGCCGAGCCGCACCCCGAGCTCTTCGATCTCCTCGCCGCCTACCTCGCGCGCCTCGACGCGGCGCCTGCCGATCCCGCCACGCTGCGCGCGGTCCAGCTCGGGATCCTGCGCGCCGCCGGGCTCGCGCCGCGGCTCGACGCCTGCGCCCGCTGCGGCGGGCCGCTCCCCGAAGGCGCCCGCCTGCGGCTCGATCCGGCCGAGGGCGGGCTCGTCTGCGGCGCGTGCGGCCCCGTGGATCCGCGCGCCCCGATGCTCTCGGCGGCGGCGGTGACGGAGCTCGCGCGGATCGAGGACGAGGGGCTCGACGCGGCGCCGATCGCGCGCGGCCCCGGGGCGGAGATCCGGGACGCGCTCGAGGCGTTCATCGAGCACCACGCCGGGCACCGGCTCGCGAGCCGGAAGTTCCTGGACGAGGTGGGGCCGATGCTGGGGTAGGGCAAGACTCCCTTCCTTGCTCTGCAGGGGTGAGGGGGCTGCGGTCGCGGTCGAGATCGGACCTCGTGCCGCTCGCCGCCGCGGTCCGGCGCTTCCCCGCCTTTCCCCTTTGACATCGCCCGGGTGCGAGCCTACGGTCGCCGGTCCGGCTAGCGCCGCCGGCGCCGAACGAGCGCGCCTGCGGCTGGAGAAACCCGTGTACTTCCAGGATCTCATCCTCACCTTGCAGGGCTACTGGGGCAGCCGCGGCTGCATCCTCGCCCAGGGCTACGACCTCGAGGTCGGCGCCGGCACCATGAACCCGGCCACCTTCCTGCGCGCCCTCGGCCCCGAGCCGTGGAACATCGCCTACGTGGAGCCCTCGCGGCGACCGGCCGACGGCCGCTTCGGCGAGAACCCGAACCGCCTGTTCCAGCACCACCAGTTCCAGGTGATCCTGAAGCCGTCCCCGCCCGACGTGCAGGAGCTGTATCTCGGCTCGCTGCGGGCGATCGGGATCGATCCCAGGGACCACGACATCCGCTTCGTCGAGGACGACTGGGAGAGCCCCACGCTGGGCGCCTGGGGCCTCGGCTGGGAAGTGTGGTGCGACGGGATGGAGATCACCCAGTTCACCTACTTCCAGCAGGCCGGTGGCTTCGAGGTGAAGCCGGTCGCGGCCGAGCTCACCTACGGGCTCGAGCGCATCGCGATGTACCTGCAGGACGTCGAGAACGTGTACGACGTCGAGTGGGTGAAGGGCGTGCGGTACCGCGAGGTGTTCCACCGGAACGAGGTGGAGCAGAGCGAGTACGCGCAGCGCGTGTCCGACCCCGCGCTCCTGTTCCAGCTCTTCGGCCAGTACGAGGCCGAGTGCAAGCGCGTCCTCGGGCTGAAGCTCCCGCTGGCGGCCTACGACTACTGCCTGAAGTGCTCGCACGCGTTCAACCTGCTCGACGCGCGTGGCGCGATCAGCGTCACCGAGCGCGCCGCCTACATCGGCCGCGTGCGCCAGCTCGCCCGTGGCTGCGCCGAGGAGTACCTCGCGATGCGCGAGGCGCTCGGGTACCCGCTGCTGAAGGCGGCGGAGGAGGCCGCGGCGCGGAAGCCCGCCCGCAAGGCCGCCCGGAAGCCCGCGCTGCCCGTCAAGCCCAAGTCGGCGGCCCGGAAGGAGAAGCGGTAGCCATGGCGGACCTCATCTTCGAGATCGGCACCGAGGAGATACCGGCGGGCATGGTGCCGCCGGCCATCGCGCAGCTCGAGGCGGACCTCGCGAAGGCGCTCGACGACGCGCGCATCGGGCACGGCGAGGTGAAGGCGGTGGGCACGCCGCGGCGGCTCTGCGTGTGGGCCCGCGCCATCGCCGCGAAGCAGGCGGACGCGACGACGCAGGCGCTCGGTCCCGCGGTGGCGGCCGCGTTCGACGCCGAGGGGAAGCCCACGCCGGCCGCGCTCGGCTTCGCGAAGAGCCAGGGCGTGGAGGTCTCCGCGCTCGGGCGCTTCCAGACGCCCAAGGGCGAGCGGCTCGGCCTGGAGAAGACGGAGAAGGGCCAGGCCGCGGCGAAGGTGCTGCCCGCGATCCTCGAGAAGCTCGTCGCCGGCGTGAAGTTCCGCAAGGCGATGCGCTGGGGTCACGAGACCGTCACCTTCGCCCGCCCAGTGCGGTGGATGGTGGCGCTCCTCGGCGGGAAGCCCCTCGCGGTGACCTACGGCGACGTGAAGAGCGGGAAGACCACCTCCGGCCACCGCTTCCTCGCGCCCAAGGCCATCGCGCTCCGCGGCACGCCGGAAGACTACGTCCAGAAGCTCCGCAAGGCCGGCGTGCTCGTCGACCCTGCCGAGCGGCGGGCCGCGGTGGAGAAGGAGCTCGCCCGCGCGGTGTCCAAGGCGGGCCCCGGCTTCGTCGTCCGGCCCGACCCCGCGCTCGTGGAGCAGGTGACGAACCTCGTCGAGGCGCCCACCGGCGTGCTCGGCGGGTTCGAGGCCTCGAACCTCGAGCTGCCGCCCGAGGTGGTCATCTCGGAGATGCGGAACCATCAGCGCTACTTCGCGGTGCTCGACGGGGCGGGGAAGCTCACGAACGCCTTCGTCGCGATCTCGGGCACCAAGGTGCGCGACTCCAAGGTCGCGCGCCACGGCTACGAGCGCGTGCTCCGCGCCCGGCTCGCCGACGCGCGGTTCTTCTTCGAGGAGGACCGCAAGCGCAAGCTCGAGGATCGCGTGGCCGACCTCGGCCGCCGGACCTACCAGGCGAAGCTCGGCTCGGAGCTCCAGCGCGTGGAGCGCGTGGAGAAGATCGCGCTCGCGCTCGCGACGGAGCTCGGGCTCGAGGCGCAGGGCGAGCAGCTCTCCCGCGCCGTGCGGCTCGCGAAGGCCGACCTCGGCACCGGGATGGTGGGCGAGTTCCCCGAGCTGCAGGGGATCATGGGCGGCCACTACGCGCGCCTCGAGGGTGAGCCCGCCGCCGTCGCCGACGCGATCGAGGACCACTACAAGCCGATCGGCGCGGCGGAGGAGATGCCGCGGAACGACCTCGGCGCGCTCGTGGGGCTCGGCGACCGGCTGCACCAGCTCGCCGGCATCTTCGGCGTCGGCGAGAAGGTGACCGGCGCCGCCGATCCGTTCGGCCTGCGCCGCGCCGCCCTCGGCGTCGTGCGCGTGGTCCTCGACCGCGGCTGGCACCTGTCGCTCGACCGCGCGCTCGACGCGGCGATCGGCTCGCTCGACGGCGTGAAGCTCGCCGCGCCGCCCGACGCGCTGAAGAAGCAGCTCCAGGACTTCGTGCGCGGCCGCGTGAAGGCGCTCTGGAGCGAGCGCGCGGACGGCGACCTCGTGGAGGCGGTCCTCGCCGCCGGCACGGACGACCTCGTGGACGCGCGGAAGCGGCTCGACGCGCTCGCCGAGGCGAAGTCGCGGCCCGACTTCGTGCCGCTCGCCGCCGCGTTCAAGCGCGTCGCGAACATCCAGGAGAAGGCCCAGGGCGCCGGCGCGCGCCCGGTGGATCCGGGGCTGCTGCAGGAGTCCGCCGAGAAGGACCTGCTCTCGGAGCTGGAGCGGGTGGAGCGCGAGGCGCAGGGGCTCCGCGAGCTGCGGAACTACACGGCCACGCTGCAGGCCGTCGCGAGCCTGAAGCCGGCGGTGGATCGGTTCTTCGACGACGTGCTCGTGATGGCCGAGGATCCGGCGCTGCGGGAGAACCGGCTCGCGCTCATGCGGCGGGTGGGGGCGCTCTTCGCGGACGTCGCCGACTTCCGGAAGATCCAGGCCGAGCTGCCTTGACCGGCTGTCCCACCACGGCTACGGTTCGCGCCCCAGTGCGATCTCCTTCGAGAGTTCTCGCGATCGCCGCGCTCGCGGCGATCGTGTCCGGCTGCGGCGAGGGGGCGCGCGCCATCCCGGGGCCGCTCGATCGCTTCACGTTCCCCACCGGGCTCACGCTCGCGCCGCTCGCCAACGGCAAGCGCGCGCTCGTGGTCGTCTCGTCGAACTTCGATCTCCGCTACAGCCCGGACGGCGGCGGCACGGTGATCGCGGTCGACCCCGACGCGTCGAACGGCGATCAGCTCGCGGTGCTCGGCGCGGTCCAGATCGGGAGCTTCGGTGGCGAGACCACGGTGCTCTCCGGCACCCCGCTGCCCGTGGCGGCGGACTCGCCGGTCGTCCCGGCCACCTGCCCGGGCTGGACCGGCGGGAACCAGGTCCTCGTGCCGTCGCGCGACCAGAACGCGCTGTACCGGGTGGACATCGACGGCGCGGGCGCCCTGACCTGCGGCGACGGGTGCAAGGTCCCGCTGAACTCGTCCCTCGCCGACCCCTACGGCATCCAGATCACCTGCCGCCAGGTCGTCGATCCCGCGAACCCGACGACGTCCAGCCTCGAGGCCTTCGCGTACACGAGTCACCTGCGCGCGCCCAACAACGAGGGCTGGCTCTCGAAGCTCGACCTCTCGACCGGCGCGGTGTCCCTGATCGACCTCGGCCCGTCGCCGCCGAGCAGCTTCGCCTGGGACACGGACCTCAATCGGCTCTACGTCACCGGCCGGTTCGGCGCCGTGATCGATCTCGCCGCGCTCCGCTGGATCGACCCGCTCTTCTCGCCCAACCTCGTGCACGTCGCGAACTTCGGCCTCGACGTGCGCGGCGCGGAGCTCCGGTCGATCGCGTTGTCCTCGCCCGGAGCCGGCGGCCAGGGCGCCCCTCGGCGGGCCTACGTCGCCGTCCGGCTGTTCGACCGGGATCTGGCGACCGACACCGGGGTCCGCCTGCCCGACGTGGCCGGCGCGCTGGCGGTGATCGATCTCACCGAGACCGCCGACGGCGCCCCCGAGGCGCGCATCCTCCGGCTCGTGCAGGTCGGCGTCGGTCCGAACCAGGTCGCGGTGCTGCCGCGCACCGATCACCGGCGCGATGTGGTGGCGATCACGAACACCGACGAGGGCACCCTCGTCCTGTACGACGACGATTCGCAGTCGATCGCCACCGTGCTCGGCACGCCCGGCGCGACGCTCCCCCCCTCGTTCCCCAACGACGGCAAGCCGCTCTTCGGAAAGCAGCCGTTCGGCCTCGCGTCCGAGCCGACGGGACCCGCCACGCGGCGACTCTACGTCGGCTCCTTCGACCGCGGCTTCATCACCGTGCTCGACGTGGATCTCACCCATCCGTCCAACGTGATCTGGGTGCGGCGCTTCGGCCAGGAGGTCCCGAACCCGTGAGAATCCCGACGCGCGCTGCGCTCGTGCTCGCGCTCGCCGCTGGCGCGTGCAAGTCCTCGTCCGCGGGCCCATCGGCAGGGGTCTCCGCGCCGACCGCGGTGGTCGCCTTCCAGGGCATCACCGCCCGGTACACCGGGGTCCACCCGTACGTCGCCGTCTCCTCCGGCCGCGGCGGAGAGCTGCGCATCATCGACCCGACCTCGGACCGCCCGGTCCTCGGCCCCACACTGGTGTTCCCGCTCTCCGTGCCCGCCGATGCGCGGCCGCTGAAGCTCGCGGCGGCGTCGCTCGGCGACGGGGGCGCCGATCTCCTCGCCGTGGCCTTGCCCGGGAGCGCCGGCGCACCGGCGATCGAGATCGTGGAGACCTGGAGCGCGGAGAACCGGATCGCGACCGCGATCACGCTCCCGGGCCTCGGCGCCGACACGGAGATCATCTCTCTCGCTGCCGGACCGGTGCCCGGCGTCACCGGGAGGGCGCGCCTCGTCGCCGGCCTCGCCACCAGCGCGGGCTTCGAGCTCGCGGTGGTGGACGTCGTCCGTGCCACCACCCCCGCCACCACCCCGACCACCACCGGCGCGGTCACCCCGGCCGGTCCGGCGGCGCTCCAGCCGCTCGCCTTCACGCCGGTCGACCTCGCCTTCTCGCCGGCGGGCGACCTGCTGTTCGTCGCCACCACCGATCCGATCGCCGGCGGGGTCCTCGGCGTGGCCCAGCTCGCGGTGGGCGATCCCGCGACCACCTGGCCCGTCACCGCGCTCGACGCGCGCGCCGGCACGACACACGTCGCCGCCGCCGTCGTGGCGGAGCGGACCGTCACCGAGACGGCGAACGGCGTCGTCATCCCGGCGACCAGCGAGAAGGTCTTCGGCGCCCCGGCGCTGCGCGTCTATGCGTCGCTCGACCCGGCAGGCTGCGGGGACACCAAGCCGATCCGCTGCGGGATCGCCACGCTCGTGCCGGGGGTCGGCCTCGCGGAGGATCCGTCGCGCGTGGTCGCGAGCACGATCACGACCGGCGCCGATTCGACCGCGGGGATGCCGTACCGCGCTCCCATCGAGTATCTCGGGGTCACGGCGGCGCTCGCGATGGCTCCCGACGTCGCGAACCTCAAGGCTGGCTCGCCCTGCGACGTGGGCGGCGAGCTGAACCCGGGTGGCCCCGCGCGCACGCTGCTCGCGCCGCCCGGCAGCGGGCAGCGCTGCACCACTGCGAGCGGGGTCGTCGCCTCGAGCGACGGAAACACCTACGTCATGGACCTCGGCCGGTTCGAGATCCCGAGCGAGACCTCGGTGCTCGTCGACGCCTCGCAGCGCACGCGCGTCACCTCCGCGACCTCCACGATCCCCGCGGGCACCACCGGCGCCACGCTCGGCCTCGCGGACTCGAATGGCCAGCCCATCTCGAACGCGGCCAACCTCGCCGCGGCGGTGCAGGTGACTCCGGGATTCACGCCCAACGACACCTTCCGCGTCACGTACCAGGGGTTCATCCCGGGCTTGCAGTCGGTGTTCGGCGTCGTGCGGCGGCTCTCGAGCGGCGAGCTCGTGCTCACGGGCCAGGCCGACTCCGGCAGCCGCAACTCGGCGGGCGAGGTGAATTGGACCGAAGGGCTGAGGCTCTCCTCGGCCGTGTTCAGCGTCCATGCGGGCGACGTCACGCAGATCGAGACGGTACAGATCGGCGTGTGCCCGGGCGACGTGGCCAGCGATCGCGTGGACACCGAGGTCGCGGTCAAGGCGGTGATCGCTCCCAACCCTGCGCTCGGCATCCCCGGCGGCGCGCTTCAGCTCGAGGTCGACGAGGCCGCGCTGCCATGCTTCGCCGCCGGCATCGACGCCCTGCCCGGCAAGTTCCTTCCGGTGCAGTTCAACGTCCGCGCGGGTGGCCTCATCCTCACCGGCGACGCGCTCGGCTACGCCGGGCGGCCGGACTTGAACGGCGGGCGCTTCGCCCTCGAGTACGTTGTGGCGAACGACAAGTCGAACGACGGTTCGACCGACCGCAACCTCGAGCCCGAGAACGAGCCGCAGCTCCTCGCCCGCAAGGCGCGGCGGCGCTTCTATCCCGCGGAGTACGCCTGCGGGGCGAGCGGCTGCTCGGGCTTCCCAGGGTTCACGCACGCGCTGGCGTCGGGGCCGATGCTGGCCTTCAGCGTCACCGCGCCGGGCACGCCGCCGCGGGACGCCCAGCTCGTGATCGTCACCTCGAGCGGCTACCTCGCCTTCACGTCGCGCCCCACGGGCGCGGAGGCCCCGGTGGGCGCGGCTCCGATCGACCGCACCACGATCGATCCCAACGGGAACCTCGCAGTGCGCTGGTACGTCGGCTACTCCAACGACCAGGTGTTCGTCTTCGGCCCCGCCGAGGCGCCGAACCAGGCGTTCAGCATTCGCTAGGACGAGCTGCGCCGGTCGAACCACGGGGCTGCGTCGTCTGGATCCCGTGTACGCGCGGACCGAGCCAAGGGGTACCCGGTTCGACCGAGCTCTCGGCCGGAGTCTCCGTGGCCGCGTCCACGGGAACGGCAGCGGGCCGGCGCGGCCCCATCAGCGCTGCGGCGCAGCGCGGCGTCGGGTAAGGTTCATCCCCTCGCATGCCCACGCTCACGCTCATCGACGGCTCGGGGTTCGTCTTCCGCGCCTACCACGCGCTCCCGCACCTCTCGACGACGAAGGGCGTGCCGACGAACGCCGTCTACGGCTTCACGACCATGCTCCTGAAGGCGCTCCGGGAGCACTCGCCCACGCACGTGGCGCTCGTGTTCGACGCCGCCCGGCGCACCTTCCGCCACGACATCGACGCCACGTACAAGGCGAACCGCGAGGAGGCGCCCTCTG
>Ga0306924_10004253_pt1 | contig 13951 bp, 16 predicted proteins | sample sta12Can44000111_FD_203756 | JGI IMG/M metagenome (GOLD analysis project Ga0306924, IMG submission 203756) | Lab enrichment of tropical soil microbial communities from Luquillo Experimental Forest, Puerto Rico - statanox.12C.anox.44.000.111 (v2)... | ecosystem: Environmental > Terrestrial >... | reverse complement strand
CAAGGCCGGAATTACAGCCCCGATCGGCGCTCACGCCCCCCCGATCCCCTGCGCCGATCAACGCGACCCGCCCGGATTTCCCCGTCCGGGCGGGTCAGTTTTTGTGGGGCGCGTGCGGATTAGTCGTCTCAAGCACTTACCGATAGCGATGCATGGCTCGCGCCCGCTTAGGGGGCGGTCTAGGGGGCGATTGCTGTTTTCACCCCAGCGACTGCGCCAATGTAGCGAGCACTCCATTCGTGCGTTCGTCGGCGCCGCTGGTGTGTTTGGCATAGGCCCGCAGCAGCACGTCGGGACGGTTGCCGAGACGTTGCGCCACCGTGTGCACGGGGACGCCGCGGTCGAGGAGGGCGGTTGCGTGCGTCACCCGCAAATCGTGAAACCGCAGCCCGGCGAAGCCGAGCTTGCGGAAGCGTGCCCGGATTTCCTTGGTCAGCGCTCGTGCATTGCGGATGCGTGCGAAGTCGAACCGTCCATCGCGCGCGGTGGTGGCGGGGAAGACCAGCGCCTCGGCAGGCAGCCGGACGGCGCCCAAGCTCACCACTGTTTGCTCCGAGACTCCGGCGCGCAGCCGTAGGTGTTGCATATGCTGCGCCTTGAGAATCGCGGTCAGCGTCGGATCAATGCTGATGGTCCTCCTGCCGCGCCATGACTTCGGTTCTTTGATGACGGTGCCGAACTCCCGGGTGCGCTCGATCGCCCGGGAGATGGTGATCGTATTGGCGGCGAAGTTCACCGCGCTCCAAGGCAACGCCAGGATCTCGCTCAATCTCGCCCCGGTCATGACCGCGGTGGCGACGATCGGGTGGTAGACCGTGCCGGTGAATCCGGCGAGCAACCGCGTGACCTCTTCGACGGAGAGCGCACGACCGACCTCGGGGTCCACCTTGCAGGGTGCGTCGGCCCGCCCAGCGGGATTGTTGACCAAGACACCCTTACGCACCGCGGCCGTGTGAACGTGCCGAACGGTTGCGGACGACAGTCTCTGCTCGAGTTCGATATAGACGTGATCGATCTGGGTTGGCGTGAGCTTCTGGATGGGGCAGCTGCCGAGTGTCGGAAGGACGTAGCTTGCAAGCAGCTCTTGATAGCGCTCTCGGGTCCGTGGGGTGACGCGTCCTTTCCGGCGCATGCCGGAGGCCTCGCCACGGGCGAGCAGGGTCAGCCATTCAGTCACCCAGGCCTCGAGCGTGGTCCGGGACGACGGCACGTGCTCCCCGGCATCGGCCCGAGCGGTCAGTTCGCGCAGTCGGCGGTTGGCGTCCGAGCGCGTACCATTGATCCATTCGCGATGGCGCTTGCCACCGACGTAGTGGGTGAGCCGGAAACGGCCGGGGCCCCGCTGCTCGATTGAACCTGAGCCATAATTGCCGCGCTTCATGATGTGGGCTCCTCTCCCTTATTGAGACCCATTTTGCCAGCGAACAGCTGCTTCACGTCTGCGGGGGCCTGATTGTAAAGATCCCGCAGGAGTTTGAGTCGCTGTGGGGTGAGCCCTTTCTTGTCGCGCTCGACCAAGAGATCGGCGATCTGCTTATCAAGACCCATTTTGTGGAATGGCCCAGGAAGCGAGAGGTCCTTGGGATTGAGCATCTGCTTCACTTCTTCAGGAGCCCGGCTGAAGAGATCCTGCAGGTTTTTGAGCTTTTGCGAACTGAGCCCTTTCTTGTCGCGCTCGACCAGAAGATCGGTGATCTCCTTAAGCGGCGCCATCGTTTTGAAATGACGGCCGGCTTCCCTTCCGGTCTGCTCCCACAGCTTGATGCGATCCGGCAGCGATCCCAGGGCTTCGCGTAACCAGCGCAGGCGCCGTTGGTGCGCGGCGCGCTGCGGCTTTGTCGCGTCGATTGGAGTTTTTGGGTCGTAGCGCCGGACTTCGTCCCACCAAACTAGAAAGGCCGCCTGCCCGGGGGGAATGTCTAGGTCTCTTCTGGAAGCGGCAGTGACGGCCTCGCCCGGGGGTGCCAGAAGATCGAACGCCGCTTCTGCAGCACGCCGCGCCTCTTGGAAGAGCGTTGGATCGGTAAGCCAGGTCTTCTTGCCCCTGCCCGACTTTGAAATCTCATCGATGGCGTAGCCAACGAGTGCCATGACCGCGTGGGTCGGGGTGGCGGGGAGTGCGAACGACTCCGATAGCCGGTGCACTATTTCCGCCGAGATCGTCCATCCAGTGCGCTGGGCAGCGTGGTCCAAGAGATCGTGGATCCGGGCTGGTGCTCGAAAGTTTAGACGCTCCCCGCGGGCTCCTTCCCAGCGGGGAGCCCATTTCCTGGTCCTCTTCCTCCTGCGCTTTGCCATGTGGGTGCCTCCCATCAAAGGTACGACGTTGTACTTTGAAACGTATGACAAAAAACGGTGGAGTAAATGATAAAATTTGCTAGGGTGCGAGCGATCTCACTCGGAGAATTTCCTTGGCCCGAACGACGGTTGCGGGCGAGCGCACTTCCTCTGCCCTTATGCCAAAGCTGGCACCACTGGACCCTATGCCCGCCCTCTTGCGGGTGGACAGCGACGTGCTGGCGCGCCTCGAGGCGCTGGAGGCAAGGGTTATAGGCAAGGCGATAGACGATCGGGGGCAGCCGACCGAACCGCGTCCTCCACCGGCTAAAGAGACGTCGATCCGAGTCTATACGGTCGCGGAGACTGCGAAGATCCTACGGCTCGGCCTCACTAAGACCTACGACAACATCATCAGCGGACGCATCCCGGCGATCAAACTCGGCGGTCGATGGCTCGTGCCGCACGAGGCGCTTGTCCGGTTGCTGCAAGGAGTCGGCGGATAGGAACAGCCGCGCGCGGCCACGATCTCGGCGGTCGGTCGCCTGCGAGTAAGTCACCGCTGAGGGAGAGAGCCGGGTCGTTTCCGGTGGTTTCGAAGTCCGAAACGACCCGGCCGAAGCAAGAGGACTCAGAAAATGACACTGAATCCAAGTCGCAACAATAATGGCTCCACTGCGAAAAGCAACGGGTATGGCACCTTGCGCGCCATCCTCGAGGCCGCATGCCAAAAGGCCGGATGCGGACTCGGTGGGCTGACCGTTCTCAGCGCCCAGGTCGACCCTTACAGGCTAGACACTCCAGCCGGTCATCGTGACGGTCGATGGGTCGCCGAGCAGCTCGACCGATTGGTTGGGCGCACCAAGAAGATTCATTGGCGCGGCCTGCATTACACGCTGGTCTCCACCAGCAACCTCATCAAGCCGAACGGCCAGCCCTACTTGAACACGGATGAGGACTGGACGTGGCTGATCGACACCGCGGGCAAGGCGGCGCGCTGGTTGGGTTATGTCGACTTCTCGCGCATCACCGATCAACGCAACGCGCCGCCGATCATCCACCGCAAGGCAAGGGTTATACCCAAAGCGCTGATCTCGGTCGGCGTTGACGTCGAGATTCCAAATGTAGACGACTTGGAACCGCGGCCGGTGGCGCGGGGATTCGAACCCAGGCAAGCCTTTTCCTTCGCGATCTTCGGCGAGAAATCCTCGCTCGAATCGGTGCTCGACCCGATCGCGACCGCGAAGGGCGCCGATCTTTACCTCCCGACCGGCGAGATTTCGGACGCGCTCCTCCACCAGATCGCCAAAGACGCCAACGAAGACGGCCGGCCGCTCGTCATGTTCACGATCGCCGACTGCGACCCGGCCGGGCGCCAGATGTCGGTCTCCATTGGCCGCAAGCTGCAGGCGTTCCGTGACCTGCTCTTCCCCAAGTTCCGCTTCGAGGTGGTGCCGGTCGCCCTGACCGTCGAGCAGGTGCAGGAACTGGGATTGCCTTCCACGCCGTTGAAAGAGACCGAAAAGCGCGCGAGCCGCTGGCGCGAAGCCTTTGGCGTCGAGCAAACGGAGATCGATGCGCTGGCAACCCTGCAGCCAGACGTTCTGCGTCAGATCGTTGAGGACGCATTCGACCCCTACTTCGATCGGACCCTCGAAGGCCGCGTCGAGGCGGCACACGGGGAGTGGCTCGAACAAGCACAACAAGCAATTGATCAGCAAGTCGACGCCGAGCTGCTCGCCCAGCTGCGAGACGACGCAGCCGTGCGACTTTCGGAGCTTCAATCAGCGATCGCCGAGATCAACGACCGTCTCCAGCTTGCCGCCGATGACTTCGTCCTGCCGTCGATCGAAGTTCCCAAGCCCGAGATCGACGAAGAAGCTTCAAGGCAAGCCTTGGTCAACTTCGAGGACAGCTGGATCAAGGCTACGCGCGCGCTGATCGCCCGTAAGCAATACGGCAACGGCAACGGAAACGGCGAATGACGAGGCGCGCCGCGATGACCATCGTGGACGACCATAACCTGCTTGGACTCATCGAACGACTCGAAAGGACCTGCGCCGACACCACGGCGTTCCACGTCGAACCCACCGAGTTCTACACCGTGGCGGCGAGCACGGTCTGCACGCCGCGATTGCGGAATTCTCGCATCGTTTTGTTTGCAGCACGGCGTGCCGCTTGAAGAAATCCGGAACGCCCTTGAGCGAGACGGCGCGGGCCAGCCAACGTCGCCGATCGGCGTGACGCTCGACATGATCGCGAAAGGCTAAGCCTAGATGTTCGCTCCTTCGGATCATCGCCCGCTAGCGGCTCATATCTGGAACAAAGAACCGGACGGGTTCTATGTTGAACCAGAATGGTGCTCCGCGCGGTTGTTCGAAGTCGAAAAATTCGACGGCGTCCTTTGGGATCCTGCCTGCGGTATCGGCCGAATCGTCAAAGCCGCGCGTCGTGCCGGCTATCGAACCATTGCCACCGATATTGTTGACCGTGGCTGTCCCCAATTCGACGGGGTGCTGGATTTTCTTAAAGACTGCGGGCGCATTCCCGCGGCGAACATCGTCACCAACCCGCCTTTCACCCAGTGTGATCGATTTGTCCACCGCGTCCTCGAACTCGGCTCCGACAAAGTGGCGATGATCTGGTTGGCGCGGCGGCTCAATGCTGCGCGTTGGCTCGCCGATACGCCGCTCGCGCGCGTCTACTTGTTGACGCCGCGGCCATCGATGCCGCCGGGACACGTGATTCTCGCTGGCGAGAAGCCGAGCGGGGGCACGCACATCGCGAACCGCGAAGGGGCCGAATATGAACGGCGGCGGTTACCAAAACTCGGAGCACTCAAGGGCAAGGACAAGGAGGGCAGCCGACAAAAAGCGCTGGAGCTATTCCCCCACGCCCAGCACCTGCTCGCCCGCAAGAAGGATCATCAGCGCGCCGAGGCCATGCTCATCGGTTATTTCGGCGCGTGGTTCTTGATGCCGGCCGAGTCCGCACCCGTCGAAGCTCCGACGGCGGTGGAGACGGTGTCGTGAAACGCCGCACCAAACAAGAGCAGAAGCTCGCTGACGACGTTTGCCTGCTGCGCTGGTGGAAGGCATGGCACCGCGAGCAGCTCGAAGAGGCCCTCAGCGGCGTCCATCGCGACGTGCTTGAACGGGTGATGGCGCAGCTCAAAAACCTTAAATCCGCGCGCGAGCTTGTCAACGCCATGGCCGCCGAGGATTGGAGCGTGGTCGATGCGGATACGCGCCTGATCGTACTGCACGAGATCAATGTCGCGATCGCCAAGCTGCGATCGAGCTCGGACCTGCCGCCGATCAATGATCCGCTGCCCGGTCAGCCGGACAACGCGTACCGGCTCATCAGGAGGCTATTCACCAGTTTCCCGCCGCGTGCGGGAGAGCGCGCCGCGGCTAGCGGCAAAAGTGAAGTTGAAACAGTGGAGACATCAAATGAGTGAGTTAGCTGCGAAGCTGAAATCGGAAACTGCAATCGTCGATCTCGATGGTTTCGATACCGCCACGGACGAAATCGATTCGGCCGACCCCGATCAACACATTAGTCCAAGACTGATCCAAGGCGACCGGATCAGTTTTTCGAAACAAGGCATCTGGGTCGGTCGCGACAAGCAACCGCTGCCCGGCAACTTGTTGCTGCTCGTGCACGACTACCTGCGTATCGTTCAGAAATGGGGACCCGACGGCATGCAGGCCGAGCCGGCGATCATTCTCGGGCCCAACGAGAAGTGGCCCGATGTCGACGCCATGAACGAGAAGTGTCCGAAATCGGAATGGCGGATGTACTTCAACCAGCTGGTCGGACCGTATCAGCGACAGAAGTTGTTGTATCTGTGGGACCCGACGGTCACCATGAACAAGTACACCTGGGCGACCAGCAGCAACAGCGGAATGGCCGCTATCAGCGACCTGGTCGAAAAAATCCAGATGATGCGGGCGTTCAAAAAGGTGAAGGCGTACCCCATTGTCGCGTTGAGGAGCCTGCTTTGGTCCAAACGTTACAACACCCCAGGCCCGAACCTCATCGTCCAGAGCTGGATCAGAAAAGATGAAGGCGGCGCTTTGCTGCCGCTGCCGGGCACGGAAGCGCCAGCCATCGCTAGCCCAAAGACTGCGGTAACCGTCAAGGAATCGCTCGACCAGTTCGCGGGCGTGAAGATAGTCGATCCGCCGACCGGCAAAGAAGCGACCGACGACGAGATCAAATTCTGATGCTCGCGCTGCAACTTGATGTCGTTCGCTGCGGCCGGACGACATCGGGATGCAGCGCTGCAACGCGGAGGCTGAACAAATGGACACTGAGATCGACACCGAGATTCTCCGCATGGATTACGCCGAAGTTCTCGCCCGCAAAGCCGTCGAAGGGTTTCAGCAAGCCACGCAGAGGTGTGATGGTGATTGGGTCGGCGAAACATTCGACACCTTTGATCTCGTTGCCATGACCGACATCATCGACGATCCGGCATACGAGGGGATCATCGACGCTGTTTGTGATGTCATTGACGGCTGGGGCGGCCCTTGGGTGCGCACCCTGCCCGTCGAAGATCGTCTGTAACCAAGAGCGCAGCTTAATGCCGGTTTAATGCAGCCATGGACCGGCATCGGGACGCGCTTCTTCTTCTTTTAAAGGCTCCCGGTTATGTCCTGGCGTCCCCCCGACGCGCTCCCCGATCTGCGCAATGTCGGCATGGTCTCAGTCGATACCGAGACCAGAGATGAGGGGCTCCATCTCAAACACGGTCCTGGATGGCCGTGGCGCGGCGGTCACATCTGCGGCCTTAGCACTGCCTACCGCATCAATGGTGAGGTGCACGCGCATTACTTTCCACTGCAGCACCCCAGCAGCGAGAACATCAACCGTGATGCAATGGTGCGGTGGCTCAAGGACCACATCGCAGCCGGCGTGCGCTTCATCACCAAGAACGGTCTCTATGACTGGGGCTGGTTGTGGGCCGATCTTGGCATCGAGATGCCGCCGGCCGAATGCTTGGAAGAAATCGATGCGCTCGCCACCATAGTGGACGAGAACCGGCTCAAGTACAGCCTCGACGCATTATGTACCTGGCGCGGCTTTCCCGGCAAAGACGAGGCGCTGCTACTCGAAGGATGCGCCGTCCTCGGCTTGATCCCTGCGAGAGCACGCAAGAGTTTCAAGCCGCAATCCGTTCTCTGGCAACTGCCTGCACAGTTTGTCGGGCCTTATGCCGAAACCGACGCTGCGCGTACCCTGGAACTGTTTGAAAGTCTAAGCCCAATTCTCGATCGCGAGAAAACGCGTAACGCCTATGCACTTGAACGCGACTTGTTGCCCATGGTGCACCAGATGCGCCGGCGCGGCATCCGTATCGATATCTCGGCGGCCGAACAGGCGCGCGACCTATTGTTGCAGAAGCGCGACGCCGTACTCGCCCAAATCTCCGAGAGGCTCAACACCAATATCGGCATGGATGAGATCAACGGACGCAAGTGGCTGGTCAGTACCTTCGATCGGTTCGGCATCAAATATCCGCTCACCGAGAAGGGCAATCCGTCGTTCAAGCGCGGCAAGCGCGGGTGGATGCAGCATTCATCGCACTGGCTGCCGCCGTTGATTGCTGCCGCGGATCAGCTCGATCAGTACGGTGACAACTTTCTGCAGAAACAAATCCTCGACCACATCAAGAACGGGCGCGTCTACGGCGAGATACATCCACATCGGTCCGATTACGGTGGCACGCGCTCGCTCCGTTTCTCGTACTCGCATCCGCCGCTGCAGCAAATGCCAAAGCACGATGAAGAGTTGGCGCCGCTGATCCGTGGTGTATTCCTGCCGGAAGAGGACGAGAGCTGGGCGAGCTGCGACTTCAACCAGCAAGAATTCCGCCATGTCGTGCACTTCGCGGTCAGGCACAAGCTGACAGGAGCAACTGCGGCACGCGACCGCTACGTTGACGATCCCAACACCGACTTTCACGCCTACACATCTGAGCTCGCCGGCGGCGCAATAAGCCGACAGGACGGCAAGACGACCAACTTCATGACGATCTACGGTGCCGGTCCAGAGACCATTGCCTTGCAAATCAAGAAGCCAGTGAACGAAACCAAAGCACTGCTTGCGCTCTACAACGAAAAGCTGCCGTTCATTTCAGAGCTGGCAACCAAATGTAAGTACGCTGCGCAGAGAACCGGCTATTTCACGCTGTTCAATGGTGCGCGCCGGCACTTCAATCTATGGGCACCGGGCGGGCAGTACGAAGAAGGCGCCGGGCCGTGCGCACGCGCAGAGGCCGAGCGCCGCGTACGTGATCCTGGACATCCTTGGTACGGACGGAAGCTCTGGCGTGCCGAAACGTACAAGGCATTGAACGTACTGATCCAGAGCTCGGCCGCAATTCAGACCAAGCAGTGGATGCTCGCCTGTTGGCGTGAAGGCGTCATTCCGCTGCTGCAGATGCATGACTCGCTCGATCTATCAGTGTCATCACCAGAGCAGGCTGAGATGGTTGCGCGTCTTGGCGTGGACGTCATCAAGCTCGAAGTACCGATGAAGGTCGATGTGAAGTACGGCCGCACCTGGGGTGACGCCAAGCACAGCTGGGGCGAGCTCCACGGCACCGCGCTACCGAGCAAATCACCCCCCACATATCAGATCGATTGGAGGGCCGCGCTCGATCGAGAATTTCCGCGAGTGAACGGCGGCCAAGTAGACGAAGTTGATGTTGAGCCGTCGGCCCCATCGATACCGCGGCCGCCGCAAGACGAAGACGCCTTCATCCGCGCGCGCATGGCGGAAGAAGGAATCCCGTGGGAAGGCTCGTCTTCATTTCCGCCTCCGCCGCCTCCAGCTCAAGATGGCGAAAAACCGGATGACGAGGAGGCTAGCCAGTCTGAAGATGAATCAAAAACCGGCAACGGCCACGATGACAGTTATCCGTGGGGCGAACAGGAGCGCGGGCGCTGTACCGGCACGTTCGAATATCGGGACGCTACGGGAACGCCGTATCTGCTGGTGCGCAAGTTCAAGTGGATCGACAAGGATGGTAACCGCAAAAAGGCGTACCCGCAGTATCACCGCGAGAACGGCTGCTGGGTGAAAGGTAAGCCCGCAGGCCCGCCGATTCCGTATCGGCTACCCGAGCTGATGGCGGCACCCATGGATGTGTGGGTCGACCTCATGGAGGGCGAGAAAGACTGTGATTGCGGCGCCGAGCTTGGCCTCATCACGACAACGAACCCGGAGGGCGCCACCATGCCCGACGGGAAGCGAGGCAAATGGCAGCCTGAGCTCAGCGAATATTTTCGCGGACGCCGCGTTCGCATCCACCAAGACAACGATCTCGCCGGCGAAGCGCACACCATTAAGGTCATCAACGCACTGCGCGACATCGCCAAAGAAATCGCCGTCGTCCACTACCCGGAGCTGCCGCCAGGCGGTGACTTTTCAGACTTCATGGACAATGGCGGCACGCTCAAAGCCATGCTGGCGCGGGCGCAGGCGGCGGAAGCCAATGTGCTGGAATCCGTATGCGCGGCCGACGTGGAGATCGAAGACTTCGAGTGGGTTTGGCCCAACCGTTTCGCACGCGGCAAAATCGGGCTCATCGTCGGCATGCCGGAGGAGGGCAAGGGGCAGCTGCTCTCCGACATCATCGCGCGCGTGACCCGCGGCGGAGCGTGGCCTTGCAACGAAGGAACAGCGCCGCTCGGTAACGTGATCTTGCTGTCGGCTGAAGACGACATCAAAGACACCATCACCCCGCGGCTGATCGCTGCTGGCGCTGATCTACGGCGCATCACCATCCTCAAGATGATGCGTGAAGCGGGCAAGGAGCGGATGTTCAGCCTGATCTCCGACCTGCACGCACTGCGGATGAAAGTGCTGGAGGTCGGTGGTGTCGTGTTAGTCGTGATCGATCCGATCTCCGCCTATCTCGGCATCGGCAAGGTCGACAGCTTCCGCGCCACCGACGTACGCGCGATCCTCAGCCCGCTCAAGCAGTTCACCGAGGACCTGGAGCTGGCCGTGCTCGGCGTCATGCATTTCAACAAGAAGACCGATGTCACCAACGTGATGTTGCGCGTGTCCGACAGCTTGGCCTACAGCGCCGCCTCGCGGCACGTCTACGGCATCGTTGATGACCCTGACAACAACCGCAAGCTTTTCGTCCGAGGTAAAAACAACATTACACGCGCCGAACAAAAAACTCTGGCCTTCAGCTTCGACGAATGTGAGGTCGGCGTCAGCAAGAAGACCGGAAGATTGGTGCGCGCGCCGCATATCGTGTGGCAGTCGGAGCCGGTTGATATCACCGCCACTGAGGCGCTGCGGGCCCTGGCGGAGTCTAAATCACCGAGCGCGCTCGAAGAGGCAAAGCAGTTTCTCGCCGAGCAGGTGATCGATGAACCGGTCGGTACATCACAACTTCAAGAAGCTGCCAAAGAGAACGGCATTTCCCCCAGAACGTTGGAACGCGCCCGGAAACAACTTCGCCTCAGACCTAAGAAAGATGGCCCGAAAAATGAGAAGGGCGAGATCACCTGGCAGTGGCATCCGCCGCCAAAACAAGAGGAGAAGTCCGATGACAACAACTGACAACACCCAGCAACGACGACGGTCCTTTGAAGGCGGCATGAACGACGAGCCTCTAAAGGAGGTGGAAGCCACATCGCTGCCGCACGTCCAATCACCGGGGCATCGAATTAGTGATTTCGTGGTGCACAGTAGAGACCACAGCGCCTGCGTGGTGTCGTGGCCATGGGCTCCGAACCTTGGTCGATGTCTCGTGATCCAAGAAACCGATCTGTCGCACGTACACATTCGATTGCGCGACGACGTGAGCAACGAGGAAGCGCTACGCCACGCCGCCAAGCTGTTGCAGGCAATCGCCGCCCCTCCGAGGCCGGACTGAAGGTAGAGCTCGGATGCATGCCGGCCCAGTGTTCCCAGACCGGTGAACCGGCTGCAAGGTAGCCAAAACAGGGCGATCTAGGTCAACTTCGCCAAGTGAGAGAGATTTGGCGAAGTTGGCGAAGTTGACCCCCCTCTAAGCTCAAGGTCTTGGCGTAGTTGTATTATTGGGAAGGTTGCCAACTTCGCCAACTCTCCCTCCTTGGCGAAGTTGACCTGGGGTTGGCGGAGTTGACGGAGCTGGCGGAGTTGGACCGTGCAAAGTTCCTTGTGATGCACTCGGTAGCCAAGTCGCCAGCGATGCGGCGATTGATGCCCATTTCGACGGAAATTGCGCCCGAAACTGTCGAAACGGCCGTTTTTGAGTATGAAGGCCTATTCCAAGTAGGAATAGCCGCCTGAAACAGGAGAAAAATCATCCCTCCGGTTCCATCCCCGGCTAGACGGCCAATTCGGTGCTCTGATAAGGTCGACTTAGACCGCGCCCATACCTGCTAAGTCTTTGGCGGGGCTACAGAATTTTCAAAACTATAGTCCAATCCCGGGGCGCCGGTGCGTCCGCAGCTCATTGAAATTAAAGCAATCATTAGGCTCAAAACACTGTAGAAGAAAGTACTCTGGACGCCATACCTGCCTACCGGATGGAAAAAGCCCGAGAAATAGGCCAAAATCACGGTCCCGCCGGGCTCAGGAGGGACGAAGAATGGCCAAAAAGCCACCGTTATCGCTGGTTCCGCCGACCGCCACGGTAGTCACCTTGCCGGAGCCGCCGTCGTCGCTCGGCGAGGCCGGTCTCGCCCTTTGGCGCTCGATCCAGGCGCAATACGCGATCGGCGATGCCGGTGGCTTGGCGATCCTGGAGCAAGCTTGTGGCGCGACCGATCGCGTCGCCGAGTATGCCGCAATCATTAACGAGCAAGGCGCGGTGATCGTGACCAAGACCGGCATCCGTGAGCACCCGCTGGTCAAGCATGAGACCGCGCAGCGCGCCCTGGTCGGCCGTCTGATCTCGCGCTTGGGATTGGACATCGAGGTGCTGCGGTCGACACCGGGACGGCCGCCGACGCCGTTCGGATGGAGCGGACCGGAGCGCTAATTCAAGGCGCCAATGGCAACTTGAAATTCAGGGAGGACATCGTGCCCGGACCAATCAGAAAACCGTTGTTTCATCCCTTGCGCACCGGCGTGCAGATCACGCCGAGAGCGGTCGAGTTGTTCACCGAGATGAAGGCGTTCGCCTGCACTTGCGCACCAATCGACTGGGACGGTGCGTACTGGGTCCGCGATCGTTGTGAAGGTTGCGAGCAGTGGTGGACCCTGCACGCTGAGCTACACCGTGAGCTGCGCGCCCGATTGTGGGACTGGCCGGTGGTCGAGAGCCCAAACAGCGCGTGCCCGTATCCGGCGGGCTCAGCTGCAGCTCAAGCTTGGAAGCCGGATGAGGAGGCGCGGGCACGATGGCGCGCGCTCGAAGCCGGCGCTCGTGAGCTGCGGCGCGCCAGAACCGCTCCATCTTCCCCGCCGCCAACGCAGCAGCCACCCTCTACTGCATGAGCCCGATCGCGCTTACCGATAGCGAGCTCCGCGAGGTCATGCAGGCCGCGCAGATGGTGCCGTTCGATCTGAGACAGGTTTATCTTGAGCGGTTAGCGGAGAAGCTACGTGGCAAGGGCGATCTTGGTGATGGTCTCGTTCATCGTGTTGCGTATGAGGTGGCGCGCGAGATCACATGGGACGCCGGGCGGACCGCGGCGGTGGGTTAGTTATGGATGATGGACTTCTGTTGGTGCCGCTGCCGGGCTGGAGTCCCTACTCCCGAGCAGCTTGGACTGAGCTTCGGCGCAGTTTCGTCTGCCGCGGGATGGTCTGTCTATGAGCACCCGCCTCCGCGATTACGCCTCCCAGGAGGAGATCGACACCGCCATTGACGTGGTACAACAAGCCCGGCGTGAGCTGATCGTGATGGAGAAGCAGCCGGCTGTGAGGTGCGCGTCCAAGGCGGTACGGGATGATGTTGCCCTGGCCGCTCTCTGGGCTACAGCGGATCGGTGTCGGCTCAACCGGTTGCTGACGGACCTGCGCCGCGGGGAGATGCCTTCCAATCTCGAGGATCGCATGATCGCGTTGCCGAAAGCGCCCGCGCGGGAGCTTCTGCTCCAGCTCCATGTGCGCTACCAGGCCTGCTTGCGAGGCGGTGATCGAGGAGCTTCGCCGGCAGTGGGTGCCGCCCCCCTCGATGATGCTGCTTGGGATGAGCATCTTCGATGGATGGCGCTGACTGGAGTTCGGGCCCGCGAATGGTTACTCCCCGGCGAGAAGCAACTGTCTTCGTCGGCGCGGTGGCGGCTGATCAGCGAACGACAGGACCGATTCCTCGCTGCCCATCCCGAGCGCCTCGAAGCAGTCCGGCGCAAGGCGGAGGACGCGGATGGCGCGAAGCGCGGCAGCTAAGCAGCGGCGCGTCGCCGACACCCAGGCATGGCGCGAACGGCAGAAGCGCGGCGCGGGCCAAACGTGAGGTCGAGGAGATGCTGGAGCGAGTGCGGCGAGCACAATCAAATAGCGCGTGAGCCTCGCTCACGGCGAAAACAGGTGTTCGAGTCCCCTAGGGAGCGCCAATCGAGTCAAGCACTTGTATCGAACGCGGACCATCTGCTTCTGCATTTCTCCAACTTTTCTCCAAAAGCCGCACTGAGCTAGCCACGCGTCCATGGTGCAACTTCCCGTTAGAAGGCGATCGCAATTGCGGCGTGCGTCCGCGTGCTTGGTA